>JGI24159J19872_10013599_pt1 | contig 10570 bp, 5 predicted proteins | sample Ectturendosymbi4_FD_19872 | JGI IMG/M metagenome (IMG submission 19872)
GTCAAATTGTGACGTCACAAACAGCGCACACCAAATACAAATGACCACCATATGACCCTGAACCAAAACCCCCCCATGAAAATTTTCTGCGTACGCCACTGCACTGAGATAAATTATCATCCTCGATAAGTGCTAAAGCGATCAACAAAAATCTGAACAAAACCAATAAACACGTGACGACGTGCACCTCCTAAATAACAGTAAATTTGGTAATGTACCAGTTCTCACTGTTACCGCTACAAATACAACAAGTAACAGATATTCTGATGAACTTACTTTCACATTAACTCAGAAATTCTAAGGATCATAATAAAATTTTGTAATCAAAAACCTTCAAAACATAGGAATTTGGTGAAAATCTGCAATTAATTAGTCAAAAAAGTGAAAAATATGGTTTCTCAGATAGGACCCAGGGCAGTCAGGTCTAATTTTTGCAAGGGGCCAGCTTATCCTGGAAATAGCCAAAAATGACACAAAGGGCCAAACGAAACTTTTGAGGCCAGCAAGTGTTATTTGGGACAAAATTTCTTAAATTCGGCCCCAAAAAGGTCAACCTGGCAGCCCTGACCACAACACATGTTCGCTACTTTTGAAGTACCACAGTACTTTATATTATGTTTCAAGGGCGTTGAGTTTATTTTTGCACTTAGGGTAAAATGGTACAGTATTTAATGTACTTTGCTCATTTTTCCAAGACCTTCCCCTGTACTATGCATCCTCAACAATCTAACCAAGGTGGATTGTGGGAGCGACACGTTCTTGGTGAATTGGAAGCGGTAATTTCTCGTTTCAAAAAGGTTAATAAGATATGCAGACATTTCGTTTACTACTACGATGAACGAAACCTAATCTCGAATATTTAGTGCAACGTTTCTTCTTGAGGAGTCCGTAACTTTTGGTCAGATGTACAAGGGCTCCGTGACCCACAAATTGTAAGAAACGCTGCTCTAAACAAGGTTGCTTGTTTTGTAAATTATTAAAAGCGCCGCGTGTTTCAATTTTAGCTGAAATTCAAAAACATCTTTATTTGTGATATAAGAATGGTCCATGCAACGTCATGGGGTTTGGTTGGTCGGCAAACAGCTGCTTCTCGCGATCAGCGAAACAACAGTAAACTGATAGTAAGAAGTGGTATTATCCTTTTAATGTAGTTTGGTCCAGGGTTGCGGAATCAAAGTAGAATGTCCGACTCCTAGCATCGAAAATTTTCCGATCTCAATATAACCTGAATGTAGCTTGGTTGACAAGCGTCAATATTGGCAAAGAAGCGAGAGAAAATTATTTTAGAAATAAGCATTTTGTTCTTGTCGTTCGATACGTGAGTAGCTAGATGCAGTTACTGCTTTGATTTAATTCGTTTATTTTGGTATTATTTGCAAATAATAAATATTCATTCTGTGCATTTCTGGAGTCGCAACCCTGGTTTGGTCCGAAATAACAAGTCTATAATAGTCTTTTACCCACGAAAAAAAAGAAAAATCGACAAAAAGAACAGTCTGCTCCGAGACTACTCACGAAGAAACGTTTTGTCTATTACAAAACGTATCTGCTCAGAAGGCTTAAATGTGTTAAACTTCAAACCTACTATAAGTTTCACTTTTTGAACAGTTTGAGGATACCTCCTGCAAAAAATTTCATCATTGAAACTATGTGCAAGTAGGCCTAAGTGCGTTTAAAATTTTTTGTTATTGATCCTTTTCTGGCAGTAAGCACAAAAAAGTTGTTTCGATCGGCAAATTACTGATTAGAAATTTTGCTTGCTGTTGAGATGTTGATGATAGTGAGATCGTTTTGATTTCGTAAAAATTCGAGAACAAAAGAGTAAAGTTCACAATCGTATCGTCACTGACTTAAACCAACGAGCATAACCTCATGGGAAAAATTGTTTTTATTAAATTAAAATCGCGAAATAAAGCGCTCCATTTCAAAGCTATTTCTTCTGAACTTTCTCGTTGAATCGTTCAATCATCACTGACAACATTTCCTTAATTTCCATGACGTTCTTTTCCAACAACTGAAGTCTTTCAACAATCCTGAAAAAAATCAACTGATTTAGGGATTGTTACTGCAGAAAACGCATGTTGCATTTTCTTCTGTATTGCTCTTTGCTGCCATATGCAATTATATATGTTATTTTTGTGCAAAAAAGAAAAAGATTTTAAGCATCACAGCTTTACCCTTGTCCTAGTTTTTTGTTTTCGTCTTCATCAGGAGTAGAGCAGTTTGTCACAGTAACAACGGGTGGCACGGGTCTGTAACGTAAAATATTGGAAAAATTAGGAGTGACGCACAATCCCTCACATGAACGTAAAAAATTTTCTAACACAAGGTGCAGCTTGCTAGGTAAGGATATCACTTCATTGTTAAATTTACATGGATCAGTCAGAATTTTCAGCTGTACTCCACGCACTCAGTAAATACGTACTGTGTAAACTGAAGGTGAGAAAAATGTTAAAGCTTCAAGCCACGACAAAGTTCACCACAACAGCAAAAATTAAAATCACAGTACAGACAATTAATTCAGCACATTCTACAACTTTCAGCTATTCCGTTGATTTGTAACGTGTTTAGATTTTCATACTGCAAACACAAAATAGAGAAACAAATGAAAAGATTTTTGAACGTAGAAATGTTTGAGCAGAAAATTCTGCTCAAATGGATCTAAACTTTTTAGATTGTTTGAGTGATATTCAGACCACATCACGATCCAAATCGGATGTAAGCATGCAGGCCCGTAACCAAGGGGGACGCAGGGGGGCGAAGACTCCCCTAAAAATTTTTTCGTCCTCCTTGGAAAAATGTGTTGGACATAATTTAAAACTATTGGACATAATTTAAAATTTTGGGCCCTCTAAGAACACTCTTCGCCCCGCCTGGTGTCCCAAGCTGGTTAATGGTCTCTAAACATGTGCTGTTCCTGTGAATTTGTGGCACCTGCATCATGAATTGTTATTGCATGTTATCGTATTGCAACTCATATTATCGTATTGCAACTGGAGCCGGCAGATATCACCAAGGCTCTGGCCTGCCGTCGTTTGCAGTTAAATAAAAATAAATAAAATGAATTGTTGATAGTTATATTGTTTTGTATATGTGTTCAACTGAAGGGAATTTTATAATGCAAATTCTTGGGCAATTATAAATTGATTCACAACTTGATAGACACAAACATTTTTGTACAGTGTAGATGCTACTGATGCCGTGGTGTGAGATGTTGCCTTTTTGGTATGGTACTTTATAGAGTTTAACAAAACCTTTTTCCGAAACAAAGCAGTGCAGATTGTACACAGTGTCAAACGGAAGAACTGTGTATTACAGGGTCCACTGAATGATGTCTCGCGTTATTTGCGCATCCACGTTTGAAGTGTTCAAAACTGTGCACTGAAAAAATCGTATTGAAAAGAGCGACACCAGGCGAATAAAGTCTATGCCCCGGCGCCAAAAAGCTTAAAACCTGCCCAGCTGGAACCTTGGTCGCAGCAAAATGCAATCATCGGGAGGGGAGTAGCTTTAAACTCATTATGGCTTTACTTATTCCATTCTTAGGCAATGCATTACACGACCTGCACAGCAAAAGCTTACCTGTAAAGGTTAAATAGTTTCTTTCTCTCGGTCACTCGCTTGTGGCTGAGATCGAGTGGGAGAGTTTATGCAATGCGTATGTCTTGCTTTTGTCGTAAATATGGATGATTTCAACGAAAAAGCATTGCAGTCTTCAAACTCTCGTTTGCAAAATTTAATGCATGCGGTTTTTCTCTAGTGCCAGATTAAGAAACGTTTTAGACATGATGGATGTTTTTAAAAATGGAAATCTTGTAATCTGTGGCTTCATTTAAAATCTAAAAATTAGCAAAAAGCAAGATTTTTATTGAAAAAAACAGGCAAACGATTAATTGCATGGATTTTGAAGTTTATTTGGTGTTATCCAAAATATCATAAAGACTCATTCACTACGTTAACCAATTTTGAGATTCCAGTCCTACAATATTAGGTAAAGTGAGACATGCTGTGTTTCTTCTTATATCAACACATTACTGCAATCCTTATAATGAAAACAACGGCCATAGAAAACAATACAAAATACATTTTTGCGGACATCTCGGTAAGTCCTGCTACCATCATCAGTGCATTTGTAATACTTCAATCCTGTTTTCCAATAACGTTTCGTTTTGACAATTGCGCTCAGTTTTTATGATGTTAACGTTTGTTAACCAACGCTTATTTTATCGACGCATTTGGAAAAAGTTTTCTTTAAATAATCGTTTTGAAAACAATCGGTTTGTTTTCTTTTGAAACTCTTTGAAAAGATAACCGAAAAATCCAATTGTAAAACACGCTTAATGAAACAATTCCATGAATCAAGACCAAACTTAAACTATTTTCTAATTAATTGATAAATGAATACTTTGGGCTGCTTGTATATAAAATATTTGTTAAAAAATTGCAACAGAAATTTCCACACAAAAATCTGCTTCTACAGAAAATGTTAGTTAGGTCTTAAACAGATTTCTCCAACAAACTTAACTCAGGTACATTGAGTTCACTAAAGAAAGTGAGCGGTGTTCTGATTTGTCTGCGCATGCAAAAGGAAAATTTTCAGGAAAAATAATATTTCAAACAATGGAAGCTGTACGAAGTTAGTTTTAAATTTAAAGCAAGTATTCTGTTACCATCAGTTTCATCTTATATCGTCATTTATTTTTCCAGAAAATTTCTTATCGCATTCAAAAACGCTTTGAATAGTGTGAGAACAATCGCACTGACAAGACCGATGCTATTCTTCGAAAAAATAAAGCATGTATGATATTCAGCGTACCCGCCAGTAGTTGCTGTCGCTTCTTCTGCACTTTTTTCGCTTGAATAGCGACGCCTCGTCTTTTCTGCAAAAGAAATGACTGATTAACAAAATTAGGTAAATGTATTTACGAGCATGAGTGAATCAAATTTCATAAATACCCACGCTCTCTTGAATATTTTCGGCATAAGTTTTTAACCCAAAACTAAAATTCAAATTTGCACAGAACTTGATCCACGAGCAAAATTCTTTTGTACTTTAACTGAAACAAGAACCCGTGGGTGGCAATAAAGATATCGCAAAACTTTTCTAAAGCACTTTCATTAAAAGCTTTAGTTTGTTGAACTTTCCACAAGGCTGTGGGTCATATGGCTGTGGGTAACTTGCAGCTACTCCAATGTTTTCAGTATGATTACAATTTCTGATAAATTTTAGAAACATAATCAAGCTTAACTGGGACAAGCTTGTCAACACGAATTGGTCACATGCTTGGGTCAGAAGTACTGCCGTTCAGCAAAAATCGTCCGAGCATGCACTGATTTGGGATTTTAAGACAAAAGTTTGAAAAAAATATACGGAAACACTGGTTTTCACTGTAAGACAGCTTTCAGAGCTACGCATTTCCTCAAACTTCTGTTGTCAATAAAACCAGTAAGATATTAACCTTAAAATCAACGATTTCCAAGAGCTGAACACACCCATATTTTCCTTGTCAACTTGTAAAAAAGTGTGCTTTAAGGCTATACAGCTTTGGGCTAATGAACGCACGTTTTAAAGCCAATTGNTTCCAACCAAGCTGATGACAAGTGGCATGGTTTCGTAAGTAAGGTTTATCATGGCTTCATCCACAAGCTACAGTATTTTTAGCTTCAAAAAAAAAAAACAAATATATTTTGCAAACCGTTGAGATCATCAAAAGTTCTATCCCCGTCAGCTCTGTCAAGATTCCAGGTTGACGAATGCTGAAAAACTGTTTCCTCATCTTCTGTGTCTGGATCGACGGCAGAAAACAGTTGACACATTGGTTCGACCACTAGGCTGTTTCGTTTTGATGTTGTGTATCGCTCCGATGCACCTTCAGTGTAAACCCAGATATGTCTACAAGATAAAGCCTGTCACGTATTAAATTTATTCAAACCTTAAATCAATTTGCACCCATCCAAGACGTCTTCTGATTTAGTTTTTTCACTGTATGTTTGTCGTTGAAAACTGGTTTTAAAAGTCAAAATCCTTCTAAAACACATTACTTACCTACTTCATCTTCGTCTCTGGCGTTGCCCACACTGCTCTGTAAACAAGACAAAAGCTGTTGACATCATTAAACTGTCAAGTTATGCAAAATGAACGAGGAGATGATATATAAAAAAAAAACTATGGATTGATGCTACACTCCGCACACAAAAAATATATTAAAACTTTCGTAAAAGATTTACCAAAACGTATTACTTGTCAAATACAACTGAAGAGAAACAGGGGGTTTTCCTTTCGAAAGCCTATTAAAAAGTAATTGAACCTTGGTTAAATGAGCTAGTGTATACTTTCAAAAAGTCATAGAACATGACATGACCAAACAGTTTCCAAGATGCACATGTGTAAAGGCACAGCGGTGAAAATTCCCTTGGGGTGAGATTCTCACTTACGCGGCATAGGTTGTATGTGATCTCTAAGTTCTTCCAAAAGCAGTCGCGATATTCTGGATAGCACTGAAGCACTTCCAGCAAGTCGAGTCGATTAATCTTGTGCAGGTCGCAGTAGGTGAGGGCGCGGACGGTGGCCTTCGACTTACCGATACCCTTTGACCAGCTCATGTAGTTACCGAAAACGGAGCCTTTACCTAAGAAATATAAAAATGAGATTGTGCTTTAACAGTGACGTAGCAAGGGGGCGGGGCTGGCGGCCCCTGGCGGCACCTTCTGGGGGCGGCACTTTGTTGATAAAAAATAAATTTTTAAAAGGAGTTTCGAAGTTGAAACTCTTCTTTATTATTTTTAAATCACTTATTCACAGTTTTAAAAGTTTTAATTCTTTTCGGTTTTAGTCTTTTGAAACCCTGGACTGGAAGGCTTGCTTAGAAAAAGCAAGAAATGTGGTTGTGGAGTGATCAAATTGATGAAATGTTTACTCAAAAATCTGGGTCAAATCTAAGGTGCTAAAATACCTCAGTGTTATTTTTGAAATCACGGCTTTTGAAGCGCACTTATTCGAGGGAAATTATGTCCCAGTCCCTACACCTTTTTCTCCAGACCAGTATCATACGTAATTTCATGGCTTGCCAAGATCGAATTGAAACAGATTTATTGCAGCTATTCGCGCATTCAGAAACTTCAGAATGGTTTTCTATAATTTCTGGTATTATTTTTGAAGTCAGCATCGTTGCTGAACGGGAGCAAGCATTGGCAACAATTTTTCTCTTTTTTATAAAATTGCATTGCCCTCAACTTTTTTACTGCCTCCCCTGCCCTACCGCTGTTCCGGCGTCACTGATTAAACTCATGTGAAGTAAACAATGAAACGTTCTTTACATCACTGAAATCATATCATCAAATTTATGATTATTGACTGCTATATGCAACATACATACTTTTTTTATTCGAAGGTGGGGATACTACACGAAATATTAACATACATAAATGTTGAAATCTGCAAAGTAGATGTGCCGCTACCACACCCCTGAACTTTTTTGTTTTATCCCCTGAAATGGGCAAACGATTGAAGTCAATGGTGAGCGTAACTGGTACTAAAAACCGACAGGGAAGAAAATTTGACAAAACAGGCCGGGTCTTTATGTGCATACGTAGAGAAAGCAGAAAAAATAGGAAAAGTAATTTATGAGGAAGTTGGCGACAAGCACAAAAAGCAAGACTCATAATCGACAATGAAAAACAAGACCCATTTCAGTTTGTGAGTGTTTGGTTGTGATCTTCCAAATGCTATATTAATCCTTATATCTTTAAGTAAGCACGAAACATGGTCTTCTTTCATTTCAAATTCTTGCAAGCATATTTTAGGGGTAAAAAGGGCGGCAATTTTATAGTCGGCCCCGAGCGGCACTTTGCCTCGCTACGCCACTGTGCTTTAACTTGCGTTTGAAAAACTCCAAATTTTGACTCTTTATTTTTGTTTTCATAGTCTGCTTCAAAAAACGTTGTCAATCCACGTTTTCTAACCCTGCTGATGTTCAAATACAGTTGTTAAACTACGACCCTTGTTACAGTTTTCCAGAAACAGCGAACTGGCAATGCTGATTCTTGGGTATCCGGAACGTTTTCCTAGTTGCAGTGATGGTATTTTTCCTCCGAAACGCACCTCTTGATTTGTTTCATTGTGGGAGATTGGCAGGGTTCAAAAGATTTTTAAATGGTGTCAAAACCTTCAAAGACTGCCTTTCTCGTTGCTGAGTAGGAATCCATTTTAATACTTGTTAGATCTTGCAATATTGGATCTTTTGCAGTGAAGACACAGGATGGTCTTCCTGAATACTTTTTCAGCTTAGTAGCTGACTTCTAGTGTATTCCCATTATTCTCCAGTAATTTGTATTTTGAACTTCTTCATCATTTTCCCACTCTGCGAAGTGCAAATGCACATGAGCTCCAGCTTTGCAGGCTACTTCAGCTGCATGAATAGCGTCTTTCAACACCTGGTTCCACCATCCTGTTGCTTGTTGCCATCCGTCGCCTAGCCCAGTCTTTTGTGACCAGGTACCGGAGATGTTCACAAGATGATAGCTGCTTCAAAAACATGAGACTGCTCTTTTACGTCTTCAGTGCATTGCGGAATCTCTTTGAACAAGGATGATAAGTTGTCTGGAGAGGGATTTCTTTCATTCTTGTCTATTATGGCTTCCCACGTTTTATTCGATAGGATTTCTTTGTTGCCAACACTCGGTCAACCTAGTTATTTCTTTCCAAACAAGTTTTGTTGGTGGTTTCTCGACGGTTCTGCAACACTGAAAAGTATTTATTCATGCCGCCAAGTGTCATGCTTTGTTGCAGCACAGTTGCAGCAGGATTCTGTGTAACGTGAACGTTTTACAGCAATAAAGTAATGTTTTTGAGCGTCAACGAACGTTGCTTGTTTTAGATCGACTTTTTCTTCAAAATCTGTGGGTATAGCATAAACTTCAATAGTCAATGAAAAACGTCAAACTTACCTAAAACAGCTCGGACCATCTCGTCTTCTAAAATTTCTATTGAGCCTCGGCTGATGAAATAAAGAGCTGATACGAGGTCGCCAGAGTGGACAAGGGTGTCCCCCGGTGGGGCATGCGTTGTTTTGAACTAAAAAAGGACATGTTGCCATTGGGATTCCGCACTGATTTCACTGCAGACAATTTAGTTGTTTTCAAGCGACCAATACGCAATTGGTTTCAATCAGTAGTTGCAATTTTACGTTTTAGATTTGTTGGCATGTAATATTAACAAACTTAAACAAGATGAATTTTGTGAATGGAGATAAACAAAGCCGGGCACTGAGCAAAAAGATGCCCTTGCATTCCCAACGCGAAACTTCTTGGTACCAGAATCCGCTTTAACATAACCGAAGCTACGCATAAGAACCAAAAGTCTTTTGCAAGTCAGTGCACGAAGTACTTTTGGATCTTGGTGATTTCTCCGAAAATTATAAACAGAAGACACTATGATCCTGAATTCTTCATCAGCATTTCTTTTTCCAAAAAATAAAAAAATTTATACAATATCCAGTGAATTGTTTTGAAAACTTTGATGCAACAACCAAGATATTTACCGTCTTGGATAAATCAATAGAAACCAAGAAAAACTTGAATTCATTGAGAAAATGCTGTAAGAACATTTGTATTCATGTTAGTTATATGACTTTGCATTGTTTCATGTGCTTTCAACGTTTCAAGCAATGCGGCCCATTGCATTGCACATAATCGTGCCTAGTACGTAACTATTGGCCTACATTTGCATTTTGCCCAAAATATTTTGGTCCGAAGCATGAACCAAGATGCTTCGCTTCGTAGCATCGTTCCTTTTGTCTTGAAGGTGAGACTGCTGTTGGTGGTTACGCTTGAAAACCTAAATACCTAACCTTTCGTCAAACAACGCCTTATGAGAAGGAATAATGCATCTCCTCGGTTTATACTAAATCAACCCCTAACCCATCTTTTCAACGCTAGCTAACCTAAAAACTTGTTTGAGTCATGGAATTCTTCAATATTCCAGTTGTAAGTGAGAACAAGGGTGTACGCAAGGGGGATTGGGCTTTAACACCCCCCCCCCTTCAGCTTGATGTTGTGAAAAACTTTATTACCTGTGCAAATGAGATTAATTGTTTCAGCATACTTTTTGCTTGTTAACTTGTCGACTTAATTCAAACAACACAGAATAAATTTGCATGCAAATTTCAAGATACATTGTAAATGGGACAAAAAACAATAATTAGGGTTTGGTGGGAATCTGGGTTATCGTCTGCGTCCAGAAACCATCTCACCACTTTTTGCAGACCTTTTGGTCCACTACGCATGTTTAAGATTGTGTTCCGCGATAGTTCACTTTATCCGAAACAATTGTCTTTATTTAGTCTGCCATGGCTGATCAGCACGAGTGCTGACCGCATTAGCTACATTACCAATTTCTGTAGCATGATAGAACTGTTAAACGAGCTCAAAAACAACAGCTTTTGCATAAAAGCATTCAGGCATTGATAATGTCTCAGCAGGTAAAAGGAAAAATAAGGTTTGCTGGATTTCTATACACAACAAAAAATTGAAAGTTTTCTATCGTACTTTATGCGCATTCTCAATTCTTGTG
>JGI24159J19872_10013603_pt1 | contig 10570 bp, 7 predicted proteins | sample Ectturendosymbi4_FD_19872 | JGI IMG/M metagenome (IMG submission 19872)
AACCTCTCCGGTGGTGTTGCGTTGAATGTGTGATTCACCACGAACGGGATGTACGTGAAGAATAACACCATTATAAATGTAGCGCGAGCAAGCAATAATAAAAGAGACTGCGACGCATGAACTCTATTGTTGCTTGCTGCCGCAGTGCGAAGCTTCGCGCATATGCCGCTCGGGATTTCCGATCGCAACAGTGGTGTTATCACTCAGCGCCAGAATAGCCCCGGGAATAATGTAGGACAAAGCTGATGTTATTGTTGCAAACTCTCCGGTGGTGTTGCGTTGATTGTCTGATTCACCACGAACGGGATGTGCGCGAAGAACAACACCATCATATGTGTGGCGCGAACAAGCAATAATAAGAGAGACGCATGATCTCTATTGTTGCTTGCTGCCACAGTGTGAAGCTTTGCGCACATGTCGGTCGGGATTTCCGATTGCATCAGGGGAACGCCTACCAAGGGGGGTCAATAAATTTCTAGGGGTTGCAAACCCTTACGCGCCCTACAACATGAAATGTTCGATCTTCAAATTTACCAACAAATACATTTGTTTTCACAGCTTATATAAAGTCAGGGGGCTTGATACAAAGGACAATTACTTCAGGGAGGCGTTGTAGAGAAAAGGTTACGAACCACTGCTTTAAACCATTTAGAAACAAGTTAAATTCCAAACAACCCACACAACTGTGAAGTGGACTTCTCATATTGCACAAAGTAACTTTTTCTTCAAATGGCTTTCTTTGCTTCAGAACCTGTTCAAACTGCATCGCAATGATATGAAGTTGAGAGGAAGTTACGATCATGCCATGGAATTTTGCACAAAATTGACAGATTCATGGAATTTTTTACAGGCAATTGCAAAGAACACTGGACACAGATAGAAACCTTTTATAACTTTCTCACCTGAGCAAAATTGTCCCGAATGAACTTTATTATCTGCCTCCTCAACCACAGTGACCCATGGGGCTGAGAAGCCCAACCCAGCATTCCAACAATGTTGCTTGATGAAATTCCTTTCAGGAGAAGGTCTTCACAACCTGCCATGCGGAACGTTAAAACTTTACCTTTTATTGATGCTTTGACAAATATTGTCTCTATCGTCGCAATATTAAACATCTTTAAGTAATAAATAATCGAAACTCTCGATCTCTTAAGCATTCAATGAAATGTCACCATCGTCATATTTGCAAACCAACAATTTCATTTCAGAAAGNAATCAGACCAACTTTGGCCAAAAGCACCCCCCTAAAACAGCCATTACTACCGATCACTTCTACTCGGCTCCTGAACAGGAATTCAAAATCCTGCTTGCATATTTTCGCCAATTGCATATCTGGACTTTGCGTTGGAAGTAGTTGCACGGCCAGCAGGCCTGCACATGAGGCTAATGCGTAACATCCCTACGTCACTCAAAACAAATCCGTTCATTGTATGGGATTTTGTGTTTTCCTTAGGGTGTTGACAAAACTCAAGTCCGGGCTGTGACGTATAGAGTTATTGGAAATAGTTGTTTTTGAGACGGAGTCTACGTAAAGAAACTGGGAATGATGGAATTTAATGAAGTTACTCGCAGTTCAAAAATGGGCGCATTCGTCATGTCAAAGTCACACACATGATGTCACAATCATCGAGCAACGGTTTCGCTTAAATTTGGATCGTGCGTTGCTAAGCAGAGACAACGAAAGATTCGTGCGTTGCTAAGCAGAGACAACGAAAAATGTGAATTGCAAAATACAGTTAAGGGTTTTTGCACTTTACAGCCAAAACAAATCTGCAAATTTTTGAATGCTTTTTTCTTTTTTTGCATAGTAGAATTCATTCCAAAGTAAATCCGATATAAATCGGACTTTTGCCCTGGAGCAGTTTTCCTGGGTCTCCTGGTCTTGTGGAACTGAAGCTTGGTCACCATCTCAGGCTGCTTAATTTCAAAATCTAACAAGGAAATGTGTTGCTGCTGTTCTCTCCATTTTACCGTTCTGCTGATGTTGTGTTCTGTTTCGCTTGTTTTCACACAAACCAGTGAACCATGTTAGGAATCAATCAAAGCAACAAACACTTTCATTTATTGTCTGTCGCTGTCGCTGAGGCTTAAGCAGAACTGTCGCCAGAAAGTTTTCAATAAGAGGGTTTGCGTTTCTGCGGAGTGGCTTGGCATTCTAAAAATTGACAAAAACTCCACTGATTCACAGTGTTTCATGTTACAGTTTGGAAGGGCTGGAGCTTTGTTTGGGGGACTAAGTCCACCAAAGCTCCCCCGTGGTGACGGGACTGGATGTCGGTTTAGGACAAGTGTTATCAAACTTTATCTGGCCATGCACCCCTGCAGCATTTCGATAGATGAGCATGTACCCCTGAAATTTCTTATGACAAAAACGCTGTGGAAAATAACAAGAATGTATTTACCAATAAGCATATAATGATTTTGAAAATAATATTCACTGATGTATGTATAAATATTTCGAAAAGAATAATAGGTGAACATATTCTTTCCCTTCTATTGATAACCTTAAATGTACCCTTTCAGATAGGCAAATGCACCCCTACTAGCCTAGGGGTACATGCACCCCAGTTTGGAAACGCGTAGTTTAGGATTAGGGTTTAGTATGTTAGTAGCAGGTGTAGTGCAACCTAGCACACACTTGTCGTGTGTTAGTGTCACGTCAGAGGCGGCGGACGAATAAGTTTTCAAAAGTGCTCTGGCGGACCTATAGCCATTAAGACTACATGGTTCTATTGTCCAAAGGACAATGAACTGAAAACTTAAGTGTTGTTACTTTGCCTTTGAGGTTACGGTATATTACGGGCCACGGGCTGGGCCAGATAATAAGTTGTGGTTTAGCATAGACGGGCCGGGCGGTTTCTTGTTAGATCCAGGCGGGCCGGGCTGCAAAAATGCTGGCCCGTACCATGTCTAGACGAAAGCCAACTTTGCCAGGACCCTTGGTTCACCTCTTCACAGGGATTTGCCAGTGAGGAAGTTTGAAAGCAAAGGCGGAATAATTGTTTCCAAAAGGAGAACGTTGATATCTCCTAATTTTTATCTTACAAATCCAAATCAATTTAAGAACATTACAGCCCTCCAACACCCACGCATGGGTGACACTTCATCAACATCAACGATTTGTAGATAATGCTTCATTTTCAACAATTTCTTATGGATTGGAGTTTATCAATTTGACAAAAAACAAAGTATTCAGCGACAGCTTCAATCGCGAAACATCGGATGGAAAAGAAACATTTGAGTAAACGTGAAATACAACCAATGGTTTATACCAGCGTTCCCCAAAGTCCGGCCCGCGAAGGGTTCCAATTCGGTCCCCGAGCTTTCCCAGAAATGTTTAGTATTTTAACAGTTTCGTGTAAATGAAATAATGTAAAGATGTAATACACAAAACGGCTGAAAAGCAAAAAGCATTTGCTGTAATTGAGGATTTTATCCCGATAAGCTTTGAGGCTACAAACCAAACAAACCAAGGTTATCTCTTGGATCAAAAGATCAACTACAAACGTTTTGGAGTTTACTTGCCTTTTGTGTAACAGAAATGATTTACTTAGGCTTAGGCCAGGGGTGGGGGGCCTACTTACTATCACGCGCTGCACAAATCGTGGATTATCGCTGGCAGGCCGCAAATAATAATTTGTTTTATTCTAAAAGTTTACCTTTGTCTAACAACGATTTCTCATGGCATCCATCTTTGAGTACTTGCTTATCATGGAGCTTCGTTTTGACGCGATTTTTATTTAAAATTTGGTAAAGAAAATTCTGATGTGGCCATATCAAATGTTCACGCGGGCTGCAGGTTCCCCAGCCCTGGCTTAGGCCTTACTTTATGTTACGCTTTGCGTACAACTCAGACAAGTAAAACAAACAGAAAATTGTTACATCATAGTTGCTTTTTTCCTTGGAAGTTACTGCACACCAACCCCCTAGTGTTGTACTTGAGCTTGGCACCTAGACTTTTGTAGAGTCCGCATTAGCGTGCATAAGAAATTGTAAATTGTAGCAGGTATATGGCGTTTGAAGTATAAGCGTTATTTGGCAGGTTTTGGATTTTTTAACAGGAGTACTGCATGCTAATTTTGAGTGAGTTTGTTAGGTACCGGTATTTAATACCATGAATAGCAGTGATGGAGTGTCGATACTTGATCTCGAGGCCAGTTTCGACCGTGGTGGTGTAGCAGGTGGGGGTGCCAGAGGGCAAAAGCGCAACCCCTAAAGTTTTGATTTGGCAAAAATCCGGGCAAAATCTCTGAAAATACGGAAAAAATCCCGCAAAATGTGGGCACAGATTTTTCGACACTTTTGTTCTCATTGTGTGATGAATGAGACTGACTGTCGAAATACGTCTGAATTTGACTTTTTTCTTCTCCATAGGACACATGAACACCTTTTTCTGTGTGACTCCCAACAGAGTCTCAATCATTTTTGCGACACATATTTTTCGGGTAAGTTTGAGTAAATTCGGACGAAAATCCTTCGCACCCCCAAAAATTTGCCTGCCTCTACACCTAGTAGTCTCGAGACCTATTTTTGCGAGTCTCAGTCTCGAAGGTTTCAGGTCTCGTCTCAGTCGCGAAGGATACGTGCCGGCCTACAGTTAAGAACGGGCGCAAAATAAAATTTTACATAATCTTGTGACAGTTTTACCGATTTTGCGCATGTCAGTATCATCGATTGTTACCCCAACACTTGTGATTTTTGTTGTTTTTAAATCAAATTTAAGCATTATCCACCTTTAAATTGCCTAGATCAGGCAATTAACGTTAAGTTGCAAAATTTTGCAACAAAAGGCCAAAATTCTGAAATGTTGCACTTTTGCGAAACTTCTTTAATTCAACGTACTTTTTGTCTGTTGCATCTGCAGGTAAGAAATAACATAAGTATGAAAAATGTTGATATAATTCACAAAATTTCAACTTCGAAGTGGTGATGACACTTTTTTGAAAATTTGTTGAAACATTTCAGCATAATCTGCAAATTTTCGAGTTTCGGAGTTTTTGAAGAAGTCTCAGTCTCGAAGTTTTGGTCGCGACTAGGTTTCCGCTGTCCAGTCAGTGGTTGGTGACGTATACAGGGTTCTTGAAAATCGTAGAAGCAATTAACGTACAGCAGCATCAAGCATGAAAGCAAATATTGCAACTATCATGTAACAAAAGAAGCTGTTGCAGATGTCACGTTGCAAACATGTTACCAAACACAGAATAAAAATGCAATGTACAAACGTGTGTCATGTTATGCGTGTGGATTTTTGTTTTGTTTTTTTTCATTGCACAAAGCAGTCCGGCCCGCGGAAACTGATAAGGCCGCGAATTTGGCCCAGCATCCAGAACGTTTGGGAACTGCTGGTTCATACAATTTATGTGCTGAAAACGAAACCACGTCACAATCGAGCATTAACCCTCGCAGCAACTGAAATGCATTGTTTGAAACATACTTTGCACGAAAAAGGGGAATTCAAGGAACTTTCCGATGACAACCATCTCTGTTACGTCACGCAGCTCTGTCGTCATCGAATCTAAGTCGTGGTCAGATCCTCCCACGGGGGGAGCAACATCTTCCAGGACAAGGTTCATGTCAATCTGAAAAATTTTATTAAAAATTCGCACTAAAACTTATAGTTTTTCAAAAACATGCAACCATTTATTTCGACCGCATTTGAAGGTAATGGAGGAAGAAGATCAAACTTGTCGAGCAACTTAACCGCTCCGCATTATTTCACGGTTGAGCGGCCAGCTACGGTTGAATGGACAGCTACGGTTGACAGACCATTTTTTGGAACAAAGACAAGATACAGTGCGGATTTAAACGACAGAATTCACTGTCTAGTATCCATAACCTGAATGACATGTGAAAGTTGCCTGAAGTTCATCCACGGGGAAAATGAGCGGNGCTGGTTTCATAAAAATCATGTCAGCGACAAACAGCTTTAAACATATTTGATATCAAGCGCGGGTTCACACGGGTTCATTTTATCACATTATCACTAAAGGAAACATCTGAAATCGAATTTATACCAGGTTTGAGCGACTCTATAAAAATTCTCCATGTTTTTTATGTGAACTACAGAGGAGGGGGTTACATCGAATAACAAGGATCAAGGCGTCTGAAGGATGACTCAGCAAGTTTTGAGAAAAATCAAACAAAAGTTCTTGGAAAAATTCTACTGAGTCTAAAAATTTTTCAGAGTATTCTTATTAGTGCGTATGTTAAGTTTCATTTGCCGAGTTATTGAAAACTGTTGAGTCAAATTGAGAACAAGCTGTGGATCTAAGATCGAGAAGTTCGCGATGACGTATCTTATCTACCTGGTCCGTGTACATGGAGTAGAGGATGACCCGGATGTAGCGGGGGGGGAAACTCCTCCAATCAAGTTCGATCACAGTTTGAGAATTGCAAGACGTATTGTGTTCCTGTTTCATAAAAAGATGAAAAGCTTGTGGCAGGGCATTGTGGTTTTGAAGCAGACTTGCTTAACACTCCTTGGAGCTGTCTCTCCAAAATAACAAATGCGATCCACACATGAAAATATAGAAAAGAATGGTGAACTATTCAGTAATTGATTAGTTCCATGATCGCTTAAACTTGAGCCAAGTCATCATTTACGCAATGAAGCATACATTGGAAGAAGTGAAAAACTGCAACAACAATCTTACTCGATGTTTAAGAATAACATTCTTGAAGAATCGTGATCGGGCTGCTAAGACGAAGCTGTGGCCGCTGAAGGTGGAGCGATGAGGTCTGGAAGTTTAAAACTTTCGAGTAGAAATTGAAAAACAACCCAGGCATTCGCGATCGTCCACAACAGGTTTTATGTAAACAGCAGACAACGATGCTCTATTTCAGATCCCATTAAATGCGTTTGAATCATGGCTTCATGTGATTTCAGGAACTTTCGGTGAGAATGAACAGAAATGTACTTTTTTACTGCATCGCAATCCATCGGGTTGAAAGCTTCACTTACAGTGAAAAGTATGTTTGCAAAGTTATCATATATAGTTTACTGGAGCGATACCAAGGAGTGTTGTTTGAACAACGACATTGTTACGAAACAAACGTGTTTGCAGTTGCTCGGTTCCGTTTGCTGTGCTAACAAAAATGCTTCACTTTGAATTGAAATCGTGGACGAAACAAAGAAGCTGAAATCGTCGCTCACCCCCAACCTCTCACCAAGTTGATGAACCTCTGCTTTGTTTTTAACATCACTGAAGCGATTTACAATCTTTGTTTTATTTCATGCAATTTGCATTCACACAAAAACACAATTGTTTTTCAATCCCAACGTTACAACCTCAGTCATTTTTTCTTCACCGACCAAGTAATGACCCTTGGTCCACGACAGGGGTGCATGTAAAGCATGATGGGGTAGGGTATGTTTGGGGTGGTTGTGGGTGTAACGTTCGCAGGATTGCTGCGTGTTTTGCTTGCCTGTTGCCATTACGCGACGTCCCCCCTTGATTGATGATCGGGCCTCGAGTAATTGCCGGGCCGCGTTTTTTCCCCTTGTTCCGCATTCCTTGGCCCCGGAGTTGCGTTGTTCATCCAGTAGTGGAGAACCCGACCGCAGCCCCTGTTCTGAGCATAACGAGGACCGACAAGGTTGGTCCGTGAGAGAAAGAACATCAGGTCTTTGCAACACAAGGCTGTCATAGCATAAGGCTGTTTCTGATACAGGATATAAGGTTCTCGCAGCACAAGTCTGCTTCCTATAATTTTCGTTTATCATGTTCTGTTGGTTTGTTGGAATAAAGTGGGTAACGTGCATTTTATGACTTTAATGCTTCTCTTGATGTGGTCTTAAATTTGAGTGTCAGGAAGCAACAGTTGGTTGTGATCGGAGGCGGGCATTGGGCAATTAACTCTGAAGTATATTTCAGTACCAACATCAGATTGCGTGCAAGATTCATCCGCTCATCTAAAAATCATTAAATTCGTGCGAAAGAAAATGATTTGATGCAATCTCACGATGCACTGCGCATAAAAGACGCTACAATTCGTTTCCAGAAAAGAAAGGTCCTTGATGTGTAATTGGTATGTTCCAGAAATAAACTGTCACCTTCATTGTTGAATGGTCACGTGCCCATATTGCAACCGTCGAGTTGCTTTGAAAGACCTCATTTGACCCTCAGAGCGATTTAAGTTCGAGACCCTGAAATAAATGATTGTCGGTGAACTCACGTCGGTCTGAGGGGAAACCCCGAGCTTGAGAAGGTGATGGTGACATCTCCTGTATCATCAGCAGAAAGCCACAATCTACGCATGTCCCGGATGAACTCTTCTTTCTTGGGACATAGATTTCTGAAAAATGCACAAAATACATTTGCTGCAGAAGCTGCCATGGAAGTCAACACAGCCTTATATCAAATCTAAGCACTTCTCTCAATAAATCGATACTCTTCAAAGATGAGGCAAGACAGCAACAAAAATAGACAATAACTGTTCACACCAGCCATAGAAACACAAAAGATCCTGAAATGTTAAATTACATACAATTATGACGTGTTGAAGCCATCAATCTATTTTGCTTCTTTCGGCAAAATCGGCGATTATCGCCCCATTACCGCCCCAGAACAACTCAAAAATGATGACAACCTTTGGCACAGATGGCTGATGATCCGTGGAACAATCTGTTGTCCCGAACAGAAACTACTACAGTAGAATTTGCCTAATGCGTCACCTCAAGCGTATTAGAAAAAAGTGACGAATTAGGCGAACTGACGAATTATGCAAACAGGTGAAAACTATCATAGAAGCTCGTATACTTTATCATAGTAACTCGTATACATACATAGTGCTCTTATTTGCAGTAAAGTACAAGTTTATGACGTTATGGTTGAATACAACAATTAATTCCTCTGCTCTATCTAGACTTCTCCATATAATCAAGCATCTCTTAAATCTTTAATAAACTTTCCCGCGTTCTCTCAATGGGGAGTCGGGTCAGCTCCGCACCTCGTGTATAAATTCGATAAAAAAATTGCGAGGTGCAACAATTCTCAGATAAAGATCTTTCATTTGTTTGAATTCCCACACGTACCAGCTGCTTAGACATCAAAAGTGAAACTGCAACTGACGAATTAAACGAACAAAACGCTTCTCGGGGATAGAAAGAGGTGACGAATTGCGCGAATTGACGAATTCTACTGGACTGCACCCAACAAATGTGAGGAGTATTCTTCTCAGATATAAAGAATGTTCAAATATACCGGCGGTGAATTCGACAAAGCCTTGAGAAAAATAGGTGGAAAAGAATGTTTTTGAAAAACATTGCATGAAATGTAAAACCCCAAGTTTTATAACAAAAGACAATTCAAGTGGTGCGCAACAATGCATGACGCTCAAAGAATAAATCAAAACGAGCATCTTGGTGTCAGTGAACGTCATGACCGACGTCGACTAGAGGAAGGAAGTCCAAGTCTGTTTCCGGTGTGTTACAATGACACAGCCCTGTGAACACGTTTTACGATTTACGCGGAATTTTTTGACTATAGTCCCCAACCAGGAGAAACTTGTCATTGTACACTCCCGTCCTCGCTTGAATAAGTAAATAGTTTATAGTGCAAGGTATTGACTTGTAACACTCACCGAGGCACTGCTTCATCCTTTGATTGCAACTGCCTGACTTGATATTGTGCGTGTGAAGGATTTGAACGCTTTTCTGTCTCCTGACGAGAAAAACGCGTTAGATATTGAGAGCTACAGTCAAGCACAGTCCACGTTGAGAGCTACAGTCAAGCACAGTCCACCCACAACCCTTTGAGATCATAGCGGTGCGTAACTAAAAATTCTTTAACTTCAAATATTATGAATGACGTTCGAATGCAACACCTTAGAAATGCTATGAGCAAGCATAAAAAAAGTTCATTATCTGACATGTTTACACTCTAACGGTCTAACCAAAGTATATTGCTCTGCGCACCGGTCTGTGAAGGCATTGGTATATTTGCTGTTTGTTTACTGAAAATATTTCTATTGAAACTCGGAATCTTTTCACCGTAGCGATTCGTATTTCCAATCTAAACATTTCATCACTAGACCATCGGTAATATCTTAGCAATGCGCATAAGAGTGAGTCTGTATTTGAATAAAATACAGATCGTGTGCTATAGAAAACAAAACTGTAAATGGGTGTGCCTTTAAGCAAATGCCACCCTGGCAATTTCACATTACCTTACGGGAGACTGCCACTGGATAAGGCTGTAATATTGCAGTTTCAAAATAGCAAAGTAAACCTACGAAGTGCTTCTTTGTCAGGGACGCCAGAACGGGGGTGCATTACGGGGGCACTTCCCCCCTGACCTTTGAAAGGGAAGCAGCGGGGGCACAGATGCCCTTACATACAAGTATCATAAGTTATTTCATGATTTATCAAGATCAATTTGAAACAATTGCAGCTATTCGCACACACCTAAAATTCAGAATGATTTCTATAATTTCTGTTATCAGTTTTGAGGTCAACATTGTTGCTAAACATGCAAATGCGAAAAGAATGACTATTATGGCTATGGGTGTGCTTTTACACTGAACTCAAGCAAACAGTTTTGAACTCGTGGTACGTCAAAGCCATGGGCAT
>JGI24159J19872_10013604_pt1 | contig 10569 bp, 7 predicted proteins | sample Ectturendosymbi4_FD_19872 | JGI IMG/M metagenome (IMG submission 19872)
TGGAGTATAAAGCAACACGCAAATCCAATCACCAATGTGCTTTGATCACTCGTTCCTTTTTGGTGTTTAGGCATATGATGAAAGCCGTGACGGCAGCTCTTACGAAAAAAGCCGTCTCAAATGCTAAGGGTCGTTCATTCAGAAGGGCGTTTTTTCGTATTGCTGCTGAAACAAAGTTTTCCTTGCAAGTATCCGGGCATCAGGTGGTGCAGTAGAAAATCAATGAGTCAGGACCGGAAAAATGACGGCAAATACAAAGATGCTACATTCGCTCATTTGCAATAAAACCACAGGAGTGCTGAGTGTTCCAGCTAGCATTTGCTTATGCGCAATTCAATTTTCATTCGTTTGTCCTGCTTTCACATAATTTCCGAGAACTTATTGAAAACATGTCGCGTTTGCCAATGCAATTTTACAGAAAAATTTTCTGATGAGTTTTCGAAAAATAATATGCTGTTTTCGTATCATGGCAAACATTTATTTGAAATAATCTCTCACGGCCTTTTCAAAATTTTTTGCGAAATATTCTTATCCAATGGGTAGAAACAACGTAGAAAATATCATTTCATTCCAGCGTGTAGTTGATATGTTGATATTGTAAGACGTGCAAAAATCGATAAACTGCGTGGATAAGCCTCTCGTATGCCGTTGAGTTTTTTTCTGCATCTTCATGATGGCTTTTTCAACAACTGAATCAAGACAACCCTCTTCTTTCTGCAAAGTAAAATTGGGCATGCTGACAAAACTCCTTATCTCTGTACCCACCAATTCTGTCGCATGGCGGAAAGAATTTTACACTGATTTCAAAAACACTGCATTTCTCAAGCATTTTTATGTCTGATGGTCATGTTTCAAAAGATACCTCACTTGGGAGACAACATTTGCGATCGTTTCAACGCTGTTTCAATTAATATCTCTTATAAGACATACAAAAGCACAAAATCATCGATTGTTTTGCAGAATCATCTTGCAAATGTGCAGAAAAATCACATGTCTGTCAGCAACGGCATAATGCGGCTCATAACCCGCATTAGCAAATTTTCTTGCTGTCTGTATTCTGTGAAAATAGTTTGTATCAGAAGCGATTCTGTCCTCAAGATTCGTTTGTTTTTTGCAAAGTGCTGTCACTTCTGTCGCTGCAACACGTTTAAACAAAAGACTGCTGTTTGTTCAATTGTGGACAATGTTCTACAAGTTATAGGAACTGAGTCATCAATTTTATTTGTTCGTGTGAGGTCTCTAGCTTAGTTTTTTATAAAACACTCAGATGTTCTTAGTAACTTCTGGTGTTGATGTTATTATTGATAAAGAAGTGGGGTCAGGTTTCAAAGAATGTGAACGAATGAACGGTTTCAAACCATGGATTCAATAAGTGCAAATATGTCGAGAATGCCTGGTGCAAGTTTTATCTCTGTAAAATCAGAGCACATCGATCAGATAAATAGCCATTATGCTTCTAATAAAAACCAGCGTAATGCCGATTCCCATTATACCATGCAGCAGCATGGTGACTTGTTAAACTTTGATTTTCAAAAACGTTCTGACGGCAATAATCAGTTGTTTTGTTTTGCATTTAAAAATGCAGGTAGCTTTGTAAATGGCAGAGGCTGTGAGTGTGGATACATGTTATAATCTTTATGTAAGGTGCGGTAGTAGTATGTACCAAAGTTGAGCGAATATTGATTTTTACTCCTGATCCATATCCAATCCTTATCCGAAAATTTCTGAAATTTAGTATCCGATATCCATCCGTATCCGATTGCGATATTGGCTAAATACGCAACAAACAGGCAGTGGTTATAGGTCCATCAGTGGACCATCATTTTTGAAAACTTATTCATCCGTCGCTTGTATCATGACACTAATCCATTACAAGTGTGAAGTAAAGTGCACTACGTTTGGTGGAAACGTAGTAAACCTAAACCTAACACTTTAAACCTAAACCCTAAGCCTAAGCCCTAAACCTAACCCCTAAACCTAACACTTAAACCTAAACCACAAATCTGATCACAAAAGTTTGGAAACTTTTGAGACAATAAACAAAAATGGTACCATGAAAAGTGCAACCACTACTACTAAAATGAAAGGTGCCCAATCATGGCCAGAGTCAACACGAAAACCATTTACACAGTAAGACACGTCTACATGACTACCATGACTGTGCTTCTACAGTAATGTTACAAATTCAGCGTTTTATTCTGTGTCACCGCCAGCAGACCTATAGCCAATTCCAAAAGAAAACACCCCGTCATTTTGTGACGCAATCCATAAAAATAACATCACATGTTGTGCACTTTCAATCAGAAAAAAGAAACATAGTGTATTTTGCCGCCAGAGGTATAACCCTGCTGTGATCATTTTTCCATTTGAACTGTAGTGTACCTGGCTTTGTCCACTTATAACCCTGAGTTCGTGGCACTAGCACTGGGTACAATGAACCTGGTTGAGTGGGAGTTCCTGCTGTGCGAGTAGTCGTTGTTTGGGCTCTCAGCATTGTCCTTTCAGCTCGGCTAATAGAGACGACTCTTTTTATGGGCAAACTTTTGATGTAAGCTACAGTAATTTTTTAATTAGTTTTGAAAATCAGACACAGGTTTGCCATTTGGGTTAGGGTCTTAGGTTATATGGCAAAGACGATCTGCTAATCCAAGGATATAGTCCTTGTCATGGCAAAAGAGCTCCAGCATTCAATCAATTGGTAAAATAAAGAAAATAGATTTTGTAACTCAGAGTCAGAGATCACAGAATGAAATGCAGTAAAAGTATGTAGCTTACAAAAACTACAAACTCATACTGTCTTTTAGCAAAGGTTGACTGTATGAAACTTTAGGTAGAGTATTCGAAATTCTAACCAAAAAATTGTAGCTTTAAACGCTGAAATAGACCAGAGGTGGCCAATAGGTCGATCGCATCGACCGATTGATTGCCAAGTGTCACTTGGTCGATCGCGCCTGATTTTGCATTGGATTGACAAGATACCTAAAAAGAACATTTTTCGATCAATATTCCAGAAAGTTCATAAACGTATCCATCAGTTGGTTGGTGACGTAGCCTATATATCACGGATATTCTTCTGTTGCAGTGGCTGATATCACGGATATTCTTCTATTGCAGTGGCCTATTGCAGTGGCTGACCATAGGCTAGCTCGGCAGATTATTGCATGACAATCGTGATTTAGGCGTAACAGACACTTTGCCTTCGATCTGTGCATCAAAGGGGCACTGTATTTGCACATGTGATGCTTAACTTTGGTATATGATATTGTATTTGTGACTTTATTACCGACCAGCTATCAGGAAATCTTCTTAGTCGATCCCAGTCGAAGACAAGTTGGCCACCTATGAAACAGACTATTAGCCTACACAAGACACACATATGTCATTCAGCACAACAAACAAAGCAGCATACAGAAATATAAGAGCATCTTACTACTTCCACTTGGCTGGAAAAACTTAACACTAAAGTAACACGAATTACCATTGATTGTGATGAGTGCAGCACATACTGACAACATAAAAAAACATAGCAAAGAAAACACTGCAACCATCATTTGTGACATCTTGAATCACTCTCAGAAAAATTCGTTATAGAAATGAAACCAATATTCTGATCCAATTTTTTTCAAAAATGAATATCCAAATCCAATCCTGATCTGAAAAATCCCAAGTAGCCTGCAGGATATCCAATCTTGATCCTATCCGTGCTCACCTCTGGTATGTACACAATCTGATGACACTGCCTTTACAAATTGGTTTTTCAAAGATTGCGTGGTTCCTATGTGCCAATGTGCCAGAGAGTAACTTTTTGCAGTCTACGGAATCGAAAAACCGCAATGTTTTTCGTTAGTTTTCAGAGTTGGATATTTTTGGCTATAGGTTTTTGCTAATTTTGGCTACTTGTGGGTTAATATTTTTGTGAAGTTATAAAGCATTTTGAAATCTGGCAACACTGATAGCCAGTGTTGCCATTTTAGCTGTTTTGCTGCTAGATCTAGCAAGTTTTTCTCACTCTTAGCCGGAAATTTTGCAATCTAGCAGCTAGCTGATTTTCTAGCAGGAATTTGAAAAGCGTTGAGCAGGTTGAGCAGGAAGCAAATTCCTGGCCAAAATATTTGTTCCAACCATTTTTAGAGATGAAAATTTCAGTGATGGAGTCTCGAGACTTGGTCTCGGTCTCGAGCAGAAATGAGTGGAGTCACATTTTTCAGACTCCGACTCCGCTTCTGCTCCATGCTTTAAGACCCTGCTCCTGCTACAACTCCGAAAAATTTTGAAACATCAACTCTGACTCCTGTTAACACTTTGAAAACTTATTCATGTTAAAAAGATACTGTCTATTTCCAAGTTATTCATGTTAAAAAGATACTGTCTATTTTGCCTCATAAGGCAAAATAGCATGCATGTCGTGGCTATTTTGCCTTTGATAGAACACAGATGGTTGAAGTGGTCACATGACTAGCAAAATGCGGAGACACAATATGCTGAGGTTTAAAGTTTTGGCTTAGGCCATTCTTTACACAACGTAAACAAACAGCCACTAAAAGCTTGCCCACATTTGAATTAGACTTTATGGTCTGCTCTGTAGGTCATGTATTCCAAACCTGTCATATGATCACTTCAAACAAATGTGTCCTGCTACTGACAAAATAACTTCACAACTGTTTTTGTCTCATGAGGCACAATAGATGAAGCTGCTTGTCAAATACACACCTTGAAAGTATACGTTCTACTGTAATTAAATTATGAAGTGGAGACCATTGAAACAGTAGTTAGTAGTTCAAGCTTCAATAATTAACCAGATAGATGACAAGTATTTGAAGTGAGTGTTAATTTTCAATTTTTGTAAAAGACTCATTGTAAATATCCGAGGACAGGAGTTGATCACCTGTTCACAAATATTGAATCGTACTTTAACCATGTGCTCAGATAAAACTCTAAACTATGACTGTTCTAAACTGAGCCATTAACATGAATGTGCAAGCAAGTCAAACAAAAATATTAACAACGTGAACAGTTAGCCTACATTACGCACAGCTTACGCTACAATCTCTTTCAAATTTATAATCATAGGCAATAGAGATGCAAAAAATATAGGCTATATTCAAAGCTACAACTATCAGGACAAACATCCAACTTTGTTCAGTATAGCTCTAAAATGTGAACAGAGGTTGGCATGTGCAATTGTCGGCTGAGCGCACTGTCGGCTAGCTTTACCCTGGTCCTGTGCAAGCGGTGGCTAGACTAGAAATCTGCACAATGCGAATAAACATTGTATTTTGCACTACTGCACATTACTTCTAACACCATCATCAAATCCTGTCATTAGGCCTGCTACAGTGCAGCATAGGTCATTTCGACACACTGTTACTTCTCTATTATCTGTTTTAGCCATCATTTTTTATCATGTGTTTGTGTTATTGCCCAAATCTTTAGCCAAACATTCTCATAGTTAAGGCATGGATTCTGAAATTCCCGAACTGCATTGTCACTCACACAGTGTATTTTGCATTGGCTAAGCCATAACTTTGAAACCATCATTGGTCATGAAATGCTCGGTATTCCCACCCAGTGTCACACTTTTGTGATAACGACACTGGTCAGAAAACACGTCTCAATTAATTCCATTCTGTTTGACAACAACAAGCATCATTACAGAAATTAGGTCTCTTAAAAATTTTGATTGGGTCCTGCACAGACCTTAGTGTTGACTCCGGCTCCTGCTCCAGTGTCAAGCGAATTTTCTGACCTCTGCGAAATTTCTGACCTGTTATTGTTTTTCAGTTGTTTTGCTTCTCAGAATAAGGAAATAAAGTTTGGAAATTGCTTTTTAGTATGTATTGTGCAAACTAAACCATTTTTGTTAGATGTCAGGTACCCACAACAAACTATAGTACGGGAATAACTTTAACCATTGACATTTTTTGAACTTGTGTTTGACCTCAATTAGTTTTCTTTTTCTCACCCTAACCCAAACCCTAACCCGACACACTTACCTATACACGAATCCCTAAGACCTAATCATTTGTTTTCTCAGCGTATTTGATATGTAGAATATTACTCTGTGCATGAGCACGTGGTGTGAAGTCAGAAGTTTCGCAAGTCAGAAATTTCGCTTGACACCGGCTCGAACCTAAAATATTGGCTCCGGCTCCTGCTCCAGCCTAAAATGCAAACTCCGGCCGGAGTCCACTCCGGCACTCAGGCTCCGTGATCATCTCTGGTCTCGAGACAAGTCTCGAGACCCATTTTTGCGAGTCTCGGTCTCGAAGGTTTCAGGTCTTGAGACTTTGAATATTGCAAAGAAATGGTTTAATAAAATTTCTATAATTCAAGTATACTTGTTTGTTGTACTGTATTTCCAGGTAAAAAACAATCAAAACACTTCGAAACAATGCCAGAAATTTGAAAAAATTCAAGTCAGAAGTGATGACGACATTTTTTTTCAATTCGGCAAAATGCGCAAATTTTGAAGTCTCGAGTCTCGGNCTCGAACTTCAAGTCTCGAGTCTCGGTCTCGAGGTTTTTGTTGAAGTCTCGGTCTCGTCTCGAAATTTTAACCAGGNCTCGGTCTCGACTACGTCACTGGAAAACTTTTACACCTTCTTCATAAAAAAATTATTTNCCTTCTTTCTGACGCTTTNTATTGGGAAACATAAGGACCATCAGGCACAACTAGCTGCCTTTAATCATTTGGATGCATAAATGTGCCATTGCTATTAGCATTGGAGTTTCTGTTATGACGCAGCGAAGCTTGCTTCAAGAAGATAATTGCATCATAATAACAAGAAACTGGATGGCTTGGTGAAGCCTTGATATTTGCCTCTGTGCTTAGTGAGCGCATTGGGTTTCAAAGACTACATTGGCAGCATATATTTTTATTCCATGACACATATGATTTTCCAGGCGCTTCAGTTACGCCAGGAAGTCACAGGCCTAATGTCTTGTCCATTGATAGTGAGTGAAAGACTTTGAAAAACCTCAAAAATAGCAGTTTTTTAGCAGAAATTCACTATTTTTAGCAGGTTTTAGCTGAAAATTTTTATCCCAGACTGGAAAACGTGGCAGTTGTCGACGAGATATCGTGCGTGACAAGGAGATTTTCAGGCGTGACACTCGTGACAAAAGTTTGGCGTGTGACTTTCACGCGTGGCTGCTTTTCACTGAAATCATAATGGCGCGTGAAATCTCTTTTCCAAAAAGATTTTACGAATAAAAACCTTTATCAGTTTTTTTTGAGCAGCTCCAGTGCCTCGTGTGTTCAGTGGCGTTACTAGAGGCTTGATCCAAGGGAAAAACTTAGCTGAAAGGGCCCACTAGTCATTGTAGGGGGCCTACTAGCCAACACTCAGAAAAGAACGTGAGAAATGAATGTGATTACGGGTGTAGTCGGGTATATTTTAAAACCCTAAATAACCAGAAAATACTCCGAAAAACGCAAATAAGCAACAACCTACTGAAAACCAAAATAATACTAAAAATAAAATATAAGCTTATGGAGCGGGCGGTGTTTAAATACAGCTTACTAGGAGGGGCGATTCTCCCCTCTTCCCCCCGTCAGTTACGCCACTGCGCGTGTAACCTTGAAAAGTCATACATCTGTATGATGTGTAACTGTTTGTCATTCATCAAAAAACATATTCGTTCCACAACAAAGTTGCATTCCCGTCGCCACGAGGAATCTTTTGTGGGCTAACCCCCCCAAACAAAACTTCAAGGCCCCCCAAATTGAAATAACAAGCACTACAAATCGGGAGTTTTTGTCAAAATTTTGGATGTCAAGACCCCCTGCACAAACGTAAAGACCCTAAGATTTTCTGACGACGGTTCTGCAAAGTTCCATGGAAGACAGGATAAAGTTAGTAATTCATCTTAGAAGCACACGGATGACAGATCGCATCCGATATATTCCCGTTGTTCAGAAACAGTATTTCACCAACATTTTACATCCCCGTCAATGTGGAAAAGATAGTTGCCATCCACCTTTGAAACAGCAACTTCCTATAATTTCTTTCTTGTCACAGTAAATTAGTTAGATGCGATCTACTGTATTATTCACCGTTACAAGTATTTCTAATAGCACAACCATTTTTAAAATAACCGGCTGGCCACTTTTACTTGGAAAAACAACAATTTCATGTGTTTTGGCAGTTTTCCTAAGTAAGGGCAGGGCACCTGAACAATATTTGGTGTTAGAGTTTGGCCTTAACCTAAATCAATGGTGTAGTGGGGTGGGAACGGCGTTGCCTCACCTATTTTTGCAGCACTACACCCCTGATTACCTGGCAAAAACGATAGCCTACTTTTTCATTCAAAATTGTTTAGGTGTGATTATGGCCACTACAGTACTGTTGTGTTTGGTAACGCACGAATAACTTTGTGACGTTAAGAATGTGCTATGTTTGTAATTAGATATCTGATTGCGGTAGCTAACTTGGGAGTTATCTAGTTTTCAATGAGTTGTGCTGTGGAATGATTTGTATAGGGCACGTGTCTCTCTCTCTGAGCTGCCATATGCATTAGTAAATAAATGAGTCTTTGTTAAACATAGTGATATCGTACGTTAGTTTTTAGTCATTGTGATTTTCTATTGTGCAAACACAACTGCATTTCATATGCGTGACTGGAAATTTTTGGAAAGGGGTCGTTAGGTTAAATTGGGTTGCAAAATGGCTCACTGTATGAAAAAGGTTGAAAACTACTGCCCTAAAGTGTGCACGTACCCCATTTACGAACCACTGATCTATGCAATTAATTTTTTTTTGCGACCATACATTGACCTTCTGAAGAATGGTACCGTGGTAGATGGAAGTTTGGTTTGGAACCAAGGTATGCATAGGCCTACTGTTATACATGATGTGTGAATTGCTGGATAGCTAATAAAGAAGGACAGGGTCCCAGGCGCAATTTTGATGCAAGATTTTCACTCTGTTATGGAAAAATTTTTGTTTTCTTGATACAGCTTAGACCAATAGTTTTCAACTTGGAAGTGGCGGGCCCCACAGAGGTTGTGAACCATTTGTGGAAGGGTCGCCAGAAGGTATTTTATGCAGCCTACATAGCTGTATTACATTTGCTTTATCCGAGTTTAGATGGGGGTTGTTGTGTTATAGTGGGTTGCTACAACGGGTTGCGGTACAAAAATGGTTGAAAACCAGTGGCCTAGACGCTTCAGTCAAAATAACGAGCGACGTTTGGACCCACTCCCCACAGTATTGCTGTATAACGTAAAACTAAAAATACATATGTGGGTTCTGGCTTGCGGCAAAACGAGAAACTGTTGTTGAAGGGATCAATATCATAAATCCCCCAGCAAGCAAAATATTTCAAACGCATGTTTTAACACGCACTGGAGGAATCATTTGTAAAACCATTGGTAAAAAAATTTTGACTTCTTTAGCATATTTGATTGGAGATTGTGGATGAATGGCTTTGTTAACACGTTTTTGAGTGGAGAGAGTGCTGGTATCTTTTCAACGAAATACAACCTCAATATCTATACGGAAAACAGTTTCAAATTGCCGCATATTCTACAAGTAATTAAAAAATCAAACATCTATATAGGATATACTAAATATATAAGAATGACTCCAATCTAAAACGTATAAGATTTCCTAGACAACCTGAGCTATTGTTGCCTACTTTAGGTAATTCTTTATGAACCGGTGTCAAGCGAAATTTCTGACTTGCAAAATTTCTGACTTCACGCCATGTGCGCATGCACAGAATAATATTCTACTTATCAAATACGTTGAGAAAACTGATGATTAGGGCTTAGGGTTTGGTGTTTAGGTAAGTGTGTCGGGTTAGGATATTGATTAGGGTAAGAAAATGAAAAATAATTAAGATCTAAGATTAAGTCCAATATTTTTCAGTGGTTAAAGTTATTCCCGTTCTGTACCTTGTTGTGGATGTCCGGTATCTAACCAAAAAGTTTTAATTTACACAACAAATAGCAAAAAAGGAATTGCCAAATTTTATTCCTTTGCTGTCAGAAGCAAAATAGCTGAAAAACAATAACAGGTCAGAAATTTCGTAGAGGTCAGAAATTTTGCTTGACACCGGATGAAACGTTTGCATGCATTTTTCATAAAAATTGCATAATCCTAGCCCAGTAACGCATTTATTGCCAAAAACGAAACTATGTAAAATAGACACATTCAAAAATCTTTTGAAACTTTCAAATTTTATTGTTCGAATAACAACAAATGTTTGCTGCTGTATTTGTCAGATAAGTCTTCTGATGTATCGTCAGAGCTGGGCAGTAGCGAGCTACTAAAATAGCGAGCTACTGTAGCGAGCTAATTTTCGAGTAGCATTAGCGATAGCGCCGCTCTTTTTTGAAAAAAATAACGGATGCGGTAGCGAGCTATCACCATTTTACCTCTACCGTCATTCGCTACTTTGACGTGAGTGGTGGCCAAAGGAAAAAGTTCGCAAGAGCTCTTCCGTCAGCACACGTTGATAGTAACTAATCTTCTCACTGTTTTGCGCTGATTTTGGATGATTTGTTTGTGGTAAGCTAGCAGCATCAGGAAAGATTTAGATCAGGTTGCTTTTGACCTGATCGAT
>JGI24159J19872_10013605_pt1 | contig 10568 bp, 9 predicted proteins | sample Ectturendosymbi4_FD_19872 | JGI IMG/M metagenome (IMG submission 19872)
TTTTTTTTTTTTTTTTTTTTGTACTTATTTTATTTTATTTTTTATTTGTTTGTGAGCAGACAAGAAGTCCATAGTATAAACACACACACTCTGCAGAACGCAGGAACTTAGTAGTAACTTGTTCTTTTTTCTCATTTGTAACTACTGATTATAAATCTTTTCGTCTGGTTGATTTTCTTTATAATTCCATCCAATTTAAAAACCAGAGTTGCATGATCCAGAGATCTTACTTTATTTGATACAAACATAAATCTTATTTCCATACACATTGACAGTTGTTTTTGCTTCAAATTCACCCATACATTATTGTCTGATACATACTTCAGATACTTAACCAACTACAAGAAAATTGCCCATGACCAGCATGCAACCGCTGAAGATTGTTCTTCTGCGCCCTGCGGACATTGCGCCTTATGTGGCAACTATGGCCAACATCACAGCATGGTTGAAAAGGAAGATTATCTCTGCACTCCGGCAGGAAGAATCAAGCTGACCCAACGTCTGTCTTGTGCAAACTATGGGATTTACATGGCCACGTGTTTGCTTTGCAAAGAACGATATGTGGGACAAACTAAAAATATGTTTTCTGTCAGATGGACCGCTCATCGGAACGATTGGCAAAAATCCACAGGAAAAGAGGAGGGTGCTTTGATTAAACATCACACCATGAAGCACCCTGTCATAAGTGACAATCTGCCTCTCTTACCCAATTGCTATAAAGTGACATTCGTGGAACAACCTCCGTGCGAAAACCTTGACTGGTGTGAAGATAAATGGATGCACGATTTGTCTTTTTTTGTTATTAAAGGAATTTTTATAATTGTAATGATTAAAAACAACAGTAACTAAATTAAATAAACAACAACTAACGACTTGGATCAAGTGGTGTAAGTTGAACCATGGTTCAACTTGCACGACTTGAATGGTTCAACTAACCCCGAAGGAGAATTTCAACTTGGAAGTTAATTTATATCACAGGCTTAACGTCCAGCAGTACCGACACAAGGTGATGAACTCTGATGGACCTACGCCTTGAAGAAATAACGACATCAAAGAAATATACCTTTCCCACTATGAATAATGACACAGAAAAGTACATTTCCAGTTTTTCACTTTGAGCTCACAAAAACACTTCCAACCTGGAAGCTTTCTGCACCAAATAATTTTGGATCTGAGTCATAAACCAAAATGCATTCCTAACAGGCTCCAAACAGTAGGTGTCGCGCATCAAGCTCTGGACCGCTTCATTTAGCTAAAACAGGGGTGGTTCAACTTACCCACCTGTTCAACATACCCCGTTCTCCCCTACGCTGTAATATCTTAAAGTGTCTGATTCTTTGCTGAGAAAGGATTTCTTTCCATAGACATACTTCAGATGACATTATTTTTGTTTTGTCACATAATCAGTTATGTAGTCAAGACTAACCTTTGATACCGAGACCTTGTTGAAACTTCGAGACCGAAACTGAAGATTTCGAAATTTGTGCATTTTGCTGAAATTTTTCAAAAAATTATCATCACCGCTATTAAAGTTGAATTTTTTCAAATTTCTGACATTTTTCCAATCTGTTGTGGTTGTTTCTTACTTACTAATACAAAAAATAAAAACCTCGTTGAATTACAGAAGTTTTGCTAAGCCATATCTTTGCCATATTGATACTTTCAAGACAACAGGCTTGTGACCGTGACCTGTAAGCTTCGAGAGCAAGATGAGACCTGCAACCTTCAAGACCGAGATTGAGACCAGCAAAAGTGGTCTCAAGACTTCATCACTGCAAATAATCCAGCAAAGTTGTCGAAACAAAACAGTTGTTAAATTTATTGACTTACAAAAATTGCTATCTTTTTCTGGTCTCACAATTTTTCATGGTTGCCCTTATGCTCGACATGCATGGTACAAGCAATTCAAAAGCAATGAAATTTTTCCCAACGTCAACCTCATGTAGTATACAAAGTAAATGAGCAGTAAACTATTTATTTTGGGTCCACAGACAATAGCAGTATTAATAGAGATAATTTCCTCAAATCTCTTCATTATCTTTGTTATTGATCTTGAAGAGACATGGTCGTAGCCACGGACTGATTTTGGCCATGGTTTTCAATAATCCAATTAAGGCAGCTCCGCTAGTGTGCAGCAAAAATCATCTTTTTAACGACAAAAAAAATGAAGAAATTCCATTAGGATGCATAAATTGTATCGAAGCATACTTGTTCCGGGTCAACATCTTGCACTATGGCAGTGTACTATATATTGTTATAGGCTTCATACCTGCAACAATTTTTTTCTAACATATGGGTTTGGGTTGAAAATTAGTTGAAATGCGAACGGGACTATTTCTTTTATTTAAATGTGTTGGATGAATTGGATGAAAGTGGTGGATGTTTTGTGCACACTTGGTAGCATAAGATTGGCAAAATGAAGCTGCATTGCCTCTTGCAAAAGCTGCAAATAGTATCACTTGAAAAACTAACATAACTTTGAAATTTGATGTCACAGATTGACCACACAAGTACCATTGTTTAATCTTTCCCTGGTTAATCTCTTAATTTTTTGAGGGGATGATCTTGTTTGCTACCATTTGGCAGTTATGATTTTATACAGAATTTTATTTTTTGCATTTTTGGGAGAATCTAATAGATAGGACACCACCTCAGAAAAAATAAAAAATTAATTAAACAAAGCTCATGAAATACAACTTTTGTCCGTTTATTATACATGGAATTACCATGATCAAACTTCTGAAAACTGTTTTATCTTCAACATATTATCAGAAACATGTATCATGTCAAACAAATGAATAAAAGTTGAGAATATAAATTATTATTGCAACTTGCTCTAGTGCATATATTAATTATGAGTCAAAATCCCCTTAGTCACTTCAAATGATAAAAGCATATCGAATAGGTAAATAAGGAAAGCATTCCTGAAACCAAAACAATCTTCTACTCTGTAGCTTTCAAATAAAACAAGAATCAACTTCATACCAGTTGACCTTTTTGAGTTATAAGCAATTGAAATATGGTCATGCATGAGAGCACACAAAAACTATGTCTAACTTGACCGTGATTCACGTAAGTTCAAAGGTCATAAGGAAAGTGCCAATGATTTCGTTTTAATAAACATACCTTCTGACACATTCTCACAAATGTCCTGCTAAAAATAGTCACAGACAAAAAAGATACAAGGGTTTTTATGTCAGAGCACTGAATTCACAAAAAATATACGCAAAAATGAAATGGGAACGCTGCAAATTTCAACCAGCCATAGCTTTGCGAATACTTGTCCGATTTAAAAAATTCAAAATGTTTTGAAATCCAAATGATGAGATTTCTCTGCTTATGAAATTTCATGGAATTTGCTCACGTTCAGATATATAGCTCTGGATCACCTGACATGGAATGACCCATTGCAAACATGTTTCTGAAGAAATAAAATAAATAGCAATACCGGAAATAAAACAAATAGCAAACGTGAGTGGTGGTGCGTGTGTTGGTATTTTTTCTTTCTTTCAACGCAAAAGAGTCCGGCCCGCGGTCGCTGACAAGATCGCGAATTTGGTCTCGCATCCCAAAAGTTTGGGGACCACTGGCCTAATAGATGACTAATATGCATGGAGGCACTGGCAGTATCAATTTAAGAGAAAACTTTAAACATGCAGCCTTCGAGTTTTGATCGAAAATTCAGAAATGACGTCTTCGTTTGCCGCAGCAGCTGTTTCATTTTTTTTAAAACCTAACAACACCAGCTGACGTTTACGGCCGTGTGTCATGCACCTGCGATAAGGTGTGAGAATCCTCACCACACTGGAGAAACTTGTTGCGTATCTGGCTGTCGAAACTCCTATAGTTAATCTCGCGCTTAGCAGCAAATATGGTGGGAAAAGCTGCTTTATACTTCCAAAACCATTTCAGAAACTGGTCCAAATTCATGCGGATGTTTTCATTCTAAAGTACATCAGGAAGCTTTGATGAGACAATGCTTTTCACAATAGCAGTTTCAGCATCGAGAGATTTTCACTGATACTTTTGATAGTTTAAACTGTTGAATTGACCAAAGAGCAAAGTGGTTGTAGTTTTTCCTTGTCGAGAAAGCAATTCGAGACATAAAACTCCGAAAACCGGTGGCTGAATTCGCTTCGAATAGTATCAGTGATTTCAAAGTAAGCTCCTTTCAAATTCAAACTCACGCTTTCATTGTGAATTCCGATGTGTTCTGTTATGACGTCCTCTCTGAATCGAGATGAAACTGACTTTTTGCGCGTGTTTGGAGAGTGAGGTAACTGTAGTGGAAGCTTTTGCAGTATTTTTTCAAACTCTGCATCGTATCTTAATTTTCTAACCTCTGTGATAGTAGAGTTAATAACATCGTAACTTCAACCAAACTGCTGGATCGCTGTTGCAAAATTTTGTCTGCTGGAGCGAGATTTAAAATCAAGTTCATCGCTTCGTTTGCGAAAATGAATTGCCGCTTGCTTATTGCTGCCAGAAAACCAGCTGCTTTAATGCTTATTTCTTCATTGCTTGTGTAAGAAGAGATGAAATACTCCAGTGTTGTTCTAACTTCAGCAAAGTTTTTCACCAGAAACTGGGTGGTTTATAATGACCACACCACCTTTGCTCCGTTAGTCGAGCCATGGCCCACCCACAAACTTTTTATACATGGCAGAAACTTTGGAATTGGACAAAATTTGTTTAGCAAATTGCAAATGTCAAGTACCCGCAAACAGCAGGTAAACCGTCGCAAACATGAACAACCACTAAACGAAGTTGGTGATTAAAATATTGAATGCAAAAAAAAGTGAGAAAGTTGCATTTATTTTCAACGAAAGTTGCATTTATGCGCAAGCACTGCAAACGACAGTAATTTACTCAAGCGGTTTATTGACATACAATGCTAAATGTTTCGAAATATTTTTTGGGGAGAAATGGCGGTCTTTTGCCAACAGTTTGCCAAGCATGCTGAAACTTCTCTCCACATTGCATGAAGTTGCTTGGCAATTTAACAATTTGGCATACAGTTCCAGACTAATGTTTGGCCGGATCATTTTCATAATTGCCTTTAGGTCACTATTAAGTTCAAATCGGTGATCTAAATAAAAATTTATTTCAACTGGATCGCTGCCAAATTCAAATGTGTAGCCTCTTTCATAGGCTTGAGCAATGGTATGTTTTGAGCTCTCTGCTCTTTGTATTTCATGAATGAGTTTGATGTAACTAAGCTGTCTCAAAAGAATTTGACTGCGAAAGACTTGACACAACCAATTTTAGTTTGCGCGGACTTGGCCAAAAGCCAAGAATTTCCGCAATTCCACCTCTAACTGAAATCGGGCACTGTCGTACTTGGCTGGCAGGGCTTTCACAAATGCAACTCCAAAAATCCCTAGAACAGTACCAAAAATCCCTAAATCTGTGGTGGTGCAGCATAAAATCCGAGTGCCAATGATAAATTCAGAAATAGAACCAAATATTATTTGCAAAATAAACTGAAATAGTTCATTTCACACATTTTCATACTTCTCCGGAAATCCCTAAAAAGGGTCAAAAATTCCAATCTAGGGACAAAATCCCTAAAAGTGAGAGCACTGTTGGCTGGGATTGCAAAACTTCTAGCTGGCAAACCAACTGTTTTGTCATCGATAACATCGATACGTAGCTAATCCGTCATATAGCTCTTTTTCATGCAATCAAAGAAAATAGAACTAACTGAAATAGTTTTGTAGTATCTTTTTTTAATTACACTTTTACATTTTGCGCAATACTTGATAAAAATTGCAGTAAAAAGTTGCACGTAAAAATCGAAAAAGTTGCAAAAACTTGCCTTAATTATGACATTAACATAGCCCAGTGGTTTCCAAACTGGGGGTCAATTACCCCCAGGGGGTAATATGCGATTCTTTGGGGGGTAACGCAGAACTAAAACCACTATGTTGTTCTGTATTATGAGCGATCAGTGCGAAATATTGCGGGTAATAAGGCATAATCGCTGCCTTGGTTTGGGTAACGGCTCGAATAAGTTTGGGAACCACTGCCATAGCCCGCTTCATAGTGCCATGGCGTTGTTCACGCTAACAGAGAGACTGCGCAAACGGTTGCGAAAGACGGTCTTCAATGATTGTGACATCACTAACAGAAATTGTTACCATATACGTTCCGTAGTACAATTTATTTTGTAACAATGAAGTTTGTTTTTTATGCAACGTGCGGCGGTGTTGCGAGTTGTCGTAACGATTAAACAGATTGAAAAGAACATTTGCAAAATTTGTCTTTTTTTCGAGTTTGAATCATTTGGGGGGGCACAAAAAAACTGGGGGGGCACTGCCCCCGAATTACCCCCATGGCTACGGGCCTGAACATCTATAGTTTGGACACATCGGGTTGATTCAGCGGGACAGTGAGATTTTTGCCTGGTTTGGTGAAACAGTTGGAACAATGGATATGTTGTTTTTTCCGCGGCAACAGCAGATTGCAGGATGCTTGCAAGGCCATGGCGAACCGTAGTTTGTTTTTTTTGTTTTATTCAAAGCAAGATGCTTGTACTTTGTTATTGTGGTAGGTCTTCTGTAAGTAATCATTGCCTTCGTATTTAAGCTTTTTTCTTTGGTGACTGTTGGGACTTCCATAACGAAGTGACACTTTTTCACCAAGCGATTTTACTGCAAGACTTTCGCAAACCTGCGTTCTATCTTACTGGGTTGTGGTATGTGGATTTTAACTGGAGGCATACCTTTGGTTTTGTTTTATGTTTCAAGCAACATTTCAACATATTTTCATCTTGTTACATAATTTTGCATCATGTGCTGCTAAGCTGATGGTTTTGAATAGCCAGAGGTAACTATCAAGAAGCTGCAATCATGGTTTCCGAAAGCTTCTTTCAATGCTCTCTGAAGAGAAACTATTGGAAACTGTGGACTATGAAAATTCAGCAATCAGGTCAAGCTTTGCACAAAATCCTACAAAGTTTCATACAAATTTATTTTCGGGACATCTCATGAGAGACTAAATAGATTTCACAAAATTAAAGTTTTGAAATGTAACAACATCTACCCGTCTCTGCTCGCTTTAATGACAGTGGATAACATTTACTAAACATATTTACACATTTTAGTGCTCTGAATAACATTCCTTTTTGGTTCAAAATTTTGCTTGTTCCAAACGCAACTACAGGGTAAAACTTACAAATACTTCAACCCTGTAGAAGTAAATGCGGTCCAATCGTGACAACCAGTAAGGAAAGTTTCAGAATGTACTTAGTTCAGTGCCCTCGATGACGTGCTCCACCTAGAGCTTCATTCAATAGCATTAATTTGGAGTTTGGGGGCTCGGTTGGTAAAAACGCAGTGGATCTAAATGAAATCAAGCAGCTGCACCACATGAACTTTCCATTGCCCGTAGCAAAATAAAACTGTCGTAAATTCACCGGTCTTGTAAACGGTGCTGTAACTCACCAATGACAAAAGGTTGATCAGCATTTCGTTGTAATATAAATGGATTATCCATTAGTTTCAGCATTGGATAGACGTTTTGCAAATTGTGGTAGGTATTCAAGGTAAAGTGTTCAGACAACACTTTTCAGTGTAGTGGGGCGCATGGGTAAAATTGCTTGAAGATTGTAGCAGTAACATCGCATTCGATTTCAACTTTAAACACAAACAGTACTTTTAACTAAAAGAGGAATGAACACATGTTGCGGTGTACCTTCGAATGGATGTGCGTAGTAACAGTTTTTCTGATGTTCTTTTCGGAGATTCAAACTCGTGACTCTGTCTTCCTTGCCTCGGAAAACCGTTTGCAGCCAAACGTTTCTTCAAAAAGACATGCCCGTGTCAGACATAACAGCACAAAAATGTCAGATTGAAATAAAGTTTAAATAGGAAAGATGCTTTCAAATCAAATCCGTGCTTGTCAAACTGTTTTGCAATAAAACCGTCAATATTTTCAAAAAATCTGAAAATCGTCCTCCACAGGTAAACTTTGCTCAGTCTATAGGTAAGAGAATGTCACAGTAGCTTAGATAACACATTAAAAACATTGACAGCACAACATGTCTTACTTTTATGCCGTTTAAGCTTTTGTGCGATATTCTCATCATTTCAAGAAAACTAAATCTTTTGTCTTCATCCTCAGCAAACCTTGAAAGCAAAACACACCACACTTAAGTTGCTACACTAAAGCACAGTAAACGACCCATTCTCAATTCAAAACAACTTTGTCCAATAAAACTACTTAAAGCTACAATGCCCGGATTTTTATTAATCTAGAATGCCCGAAGGAGTCATATTTGACTCCCTGCCGTTTCTTGTGTAAGAGTTAGAGTCCCCCCGCGGGGGTTGCGGGTACCGCATGGGGTGCGGGAACCCGCACTGCTTTGCGTGCGGTTGCGGGGCGGGCGCGGGTTAAACTTGGTGCGGGGGCGGGACAAGAAATTCTTTGCTTGGGTAACTGGATGTTGAATCAATGCATGTAAAAGTGCCATGAGCAAGAAATCCAATGCTGCCGAGAACCATGGTGTGACAAGATTCCCCAGTGGTGGCGAGACCACAAATTGGAGTTTACAAATCGCAGTTTCCAGATCTTGTAGGAAACAANTTCTNCATGATGGCAACTAGCGCTGCTAGTGAACGAGTGTTTAGNACTGGTGGTTCGAATTAAATAATTCGTCAGCTAACGACATACCCAGTGCTCTGAGAAGNAAATACAAAGGTGGACTAAAACTTAAAAAGGTTTCACTTTTTTGCTTTGCAGGGTTTTTCTGAGCTTTTGTTGGCTTTGCAACAACTACAAATTGAATTGCAACTAGTGATGAAAAACATTCCGTGCGTTTTCAGTGGTTTTCAGACACACAGCACCAGGTGCAGGTTTGCCACAGAGTTGTCAGGTTGGCCTTTTTCAGGCCGAATTTCAGAAACCTGGACTCGTTTTAAGCTGGTTGGCCTAAAAAATGTATTTTGCCTTTTTAGTCCGAAAAAGTTTTCTCTGAACAAATTTATTTACTATTCCATTTTTTTCCACAACACTTTTGCAAAGTTTCTGTCATAAATGCTACATTATACCGATGCCCACGTTCTGATGCTGGTATGATTTGAAGGATGTGAGATTCGAAACAATTTTTTTGCACAATCACTGATGTGCACTCACGCACTGTAAGTGTGTTGTAAGCGCTAAGCAGGTTCAATGCTTGCGGACAGGTCTGCATCTCGGCAGTAAAAATGGGACAATGACGTCGAGGAAGTGGAAGGGCTCTTATGATTGTGGTCGTAAGTACAAGAGTGAATGTGAGAGACTTTCGAGAGTGAATGTGAGAGAAACTGCACCTAAAGGGTGGTATCTCACAAACCATAAAAAGTCAGAGAAGCATCAATAATGAGGTCCAGTACAAGGCCAAACAGGGCTTAATCCAAATTTTGAAGAAATTTCTGATGATATTCATGTAATTTATTTGTTTTTTGTGACAATGGAATAGCATCACAAACAAAATTTGGAATCGATTTGGTCTTTTCTGACTTTTTTAGCACTCTTTGGCTTTTGATTAAAATTTTCATCGAGCAACCCTGAATTGGGACGGAAACAGTGCGAGGCGGGTCGGGCCAGGTGCTGGTTAGAAGTTTGCAGGTTCGGGCCGGGAAAGGGCAAGATTTCTCAAATTCCTGCGGGTGCGGGGCGGGTTTAAATTTTGCGGGTGCGAGGTGGAGGGAGACACAAAGTTTCCACTCTCGCAGGACTCTAGCAACAATACTGTGATTACAGCTGTAGAATAGCTTTGTAAGATAGCACAGTTGGAGGTATTTTTCTATAAGTTATTTGATTCAACAAAATCAACGTAACAGCAAAACAAAAGGGTGAAAAAGTCCGAGTATTCCGAAAAAGGACACTTGATTTTGTGCGGAACTGCGTTTCACGCAAAGACGTTGTGTTTTAGCAGTGCATGTTTCGCACAGTGACCTGCTACACTCATGGCAGGTGGCCACTGTGCAATCAGGGGCTGATCCAGAGGGGCGATCGCCCCCCTAAAACCTACGCAAGTAACTTTATTCACTATGATTTTGTACAACTTGGAGACAGCATTCGGGATATAAGGCAAATTTGTCGTCTATTACTTTGTCACAACAGTGTTATGAAGTCAGGCGAGGTGGCACTTGCCTCGGGCCCCTCGTTTTTAGGGTCTCCCTCGAGGGGTTTCGCACGTGCATTTTCCTCATTTTGGTGAAAAACCTTTATCCACTCATATAATATACTCCGAAGTAGATCATAAGTAAGTAATCTGCTTTCAGAGTCTCCCAACAGCAACTGTCATGTGTAAGCACTCTACTTCCAAAGGGTCCCAAACAGCAAGTGTAATGCGTTAAGTAGGCCTACTTTGCTTTCAAAGGGACTCCCAGCAGCAACTGTGGTGTGTAAATGCTATGCTTTCAAAGGGACCCCAAAAGCAACTTGTGGTGAATGTATGATTACTTTGTCCCTGCCACGTAGTGGTGCCTGCAATCTTGCAATCCTTAATTGTGCCCCTGTGTTCGTCCCGCGGCTGTTGCGTTGTGCTTGCGGTCTCGTAATGCAATACTGCAAAGTGTTCT
>JGI24159J19872_10013606_pt1 | contig 10568 bp, 3 predicted proteins | sample Ectturendosymbi4_FD_19872 | JGI IMG/M metagenome (IMG submission 19872)
TCAGGCTGTAAGTGCTGTTTGTATTGATATGTGTTGAAGACAGTTTTCTAGGTTGTGTTTTTTGTAAGAGCAGAGTAGCAGTACCGTGCTGACAGATCCTAACTTATGCAATCATTTTAACTGGTAATGTGCCCTTGTAAATCGTAAGCTGCTTGTTTTGACAGTCATGCTAGTCAGCAAGTTCATAGATGAGATAGAGTCCAGGCTCTGTTGGAAGTGGAAGCGATACGTGTGGAAGCGGTTGACGAAATAGCCGCTCCCACATCCCTGGGTTGAACAAATGCGAGCTCAAGCAGCTCGGTTAGACGCTCACGGTCGTGCTTGAGTGATTTGTGGAATTCCCAATCTAACGCGAATCCGATAACAGTGCATTGTAAAGTGGGTAATTGTCAGCGCTTCAAGTTTGGAGACCGATGTAAAACACAACGGTAAGACAGAGCAGTTCATAACTGCAAAAATATCCGGCAGCGCATTAAAACAATGAAACAGAACACACTCAGTGTTGCGTCAACGCAGTTCACAAATGCAGATATTAAAGGTTCACAAATACAGAAATTGGCCTTGCTCCCCTAACGACGCCCATGCGTAGGCCTACAGTTGAGTTTCTGTTCTTTTGTCGTGCAATTCCAATGGCTGTCACTTTAAAGTTGAACTATAGTGTTTTTGGTAACAATAATTTCATGTCGAGTTCTTCCGTTCTATCGCAACTGTTTTGTACAAAAAAATCTACTGTGTGTTGACTGATTCTTAAACCTTACAAGTTTGTTGTACCAAATTGAAGACAGGGTATAGTATGAAATGTTTTGATAACGAAGAATAAAGTGAATGCTCCCGAGTGGTTAAGCTGAAAACCAAACTAATTTGTTTTAGTTTCTTTCTTGGTAGTTTGTGGATTTTCACCTGTATAAGACCTTACTTGTAGCATGTTTAGTGGCCATCTAAGGAAAAATATAGCAGCATATGTACGTTTAGCAAAGCTAAAGCTTGGCTGCGTTCGAGTGAAAAAAAGTTGTGTCATTGAAGTCATTTGAGATGGTATCAGTCCGTTTTTCGATCGCATCGGGGAATATGTGCACATGCACAGCGGCGGGATACATACATTTTTCAGTTTCACCTGTTTATAGATATCATTTACAAGGTATCTGCTTTCAGCGTTATCTAATAATTTGAATTGTTGCTATTTTCGATAAGTATTTTCTTTAATGCAAAAATAATTAAGACTAACCCCTGCTTGATCATATTTTGCAAAGGTGAGAGACGAACGAGTATTTACATCGTTTCAAAACAAGTTTCCGCATTCGTGGAAAGTGCAAGTAAGATTTATGAACTCATTTGAAAAGAATTGCCACACTAAGTAACTAATACAGCTGAAGGACAAAGCCGATCCGGGTTGGAGTTGGAAAATTGGAATCGCCCGGAGTGGGATGTTGTGACTTCCGACTCCACAGCCCTGAGTAAAACACACTCACCGCTACGACAGGGCAGTTCACAACTGCAAAAACATCAGCCTGCGCGAATGTCTCGTCGAATAGGAACAGAGAAGGTATGTGGCTTGGATGGCGGACACGCAGATTGAGAGTTTAAAACTTGTTAACTACATAAGAATTGATAATGCGCATGACGTACGCAAGAAACTTTCGTTTTCCATTATGTGACTGTTATATACGCAACTACTGGGGGTAGAGCAGATACGTAGGCCTATGGGCTTGTGTGAGGTGTAATGATCAATTCGCCTGAACTGCCAAAAAAAACTTTGAGAGAAGTTTTTCCAAACAAAACAATGTTATTCGCCACAAATCAAACATTTTGCCCCCCAAGTTTTTTGCCCTCCCCAAATTTTTGGGCTGGCAACCTCTCTGAAAGGAGTCAAGGACTTCTGACTGGGTAGAAGAATTGACTTTGGCTGGAAAGGAACGTGTGGGTCAGTGGTTCCCAAAGTATGAGTCGCGGCCCAAACATGGGCCGCAAAGGGTAAAAAAATGGGTCGCGCCGAGGAAATCTAAACCTGGGTTGTATATTTTCACCGTTACCACTGCGTGCCTCTGTCTGTTGTGTAGGTACTTGAGAAAAGATGGATTGCTGACATGGAAAACAAACTTGGCAACTTACTGCTGAAGATCATCCATACAATGATTTTCATCATATGTTGTTTGAGTGAGGTATGGGTCGCGACTCGCGAGGCGTTCAGCAAATTCAGATTTGGCTCAAAAAAGTTTGGGAACTGCTGGTGTAGGGGCTGATGGATAACTTCTCAAGTAATGTTAAAAAAACCCTGATTTCAAGACAAACACTAGGGTGATTTAATTACCACGCAGGATTTGACCCAGACTTTTGAGTAAACATTTATCAATTCGCTCACTCTGGCTACCAGTCTAGGTTCTAGACCAGCTGTGTCCAACCCAAATAGCTTACTGAGACGATATTTATGCCGCCACTTTAACGAGTGCCGCACATTGAATGACATTTCGATAAGGGCCACACATTGAATGGCTTATTTGATCTTAGCAAACTAATATAGCCTACTGAAAGCGTTCGAATCGGAATTACAATGGTAACAGACGTGATAAAGTGGCTCTGAAGACCACCTGCATCAAAAATGTCAAATTCAAGATTATCAAACTAAGGACAGGTTGTCAGTATATAGCATACTTTTACTACATTGCAAACCTAAATTGGACCGCACAAAACGTTCAACTGGACCACATGGGACCTTCGGGTTGGACATAGCTATCCTAGACACTAGGGCTTCTAAACACAAACCGAAAAGAGTTAAACCTTTTAAAACTTGAAAATATTTTTTTAATGATAAGGAAGAGTTAGATTTTAAACTACTTTCAAAATATAACTTTAATCAACAAAGTATCGCACCCAAAAATGCCGCCCAATGCCCGAATACCCTAGTCCCTCCCCTTGCTACCCCACTGCAGCCACCCGTTGACACTGAGCACGAGCTTGGACAGGATACAAAAACGGATTTTTAAATCTTCGATGTGATTCGAGAGCGAGAATGGAACAAAGTCTACGATTTGTTTGCGTGCGTGCTCAATCTACTGTACCACGTAGTAGGACATAACATAGCCGGTTATCAGGCCCGTAACCAGGGTTGGGGCGCACGCGGGACGAATCCCCCCCTAGAAAATTTTCCGTCTCCCTGAAAAATGCGTTGGACATAGTTTGAACGTATTGGACAACTCTTCGCCCCCCTGGTGTACCAAGCTGGTTACGGACCCGCCGGTTATGCAAATCATAGCACCAGCAACTGTACCTAGGGATGCTAACAAAAAAGTTGTGGGAATGCATCCAAACAAATAGCCATTTTTAAACAACTTCCCACTCATTTCAAAGCAAAACGTGAAAAAGGCGTGGAAACGCCGTACCCACGCCTTCACGCCTTCACGCCCCACTACACCCCTGACTGTAGCCTACCTCCTTTTCGTGGCTTGTTGGAAGCCGCTTGTTACACCACAGTCTACCCTGAACCCTGTTTCTTGAACTGTTGTCACTTTTCTCACGTTAATCAGCATGCTTTCACTGCATTGTAGACGTTATTTTGTTAGTCACATTTGTCAGTAACTCCTGTGATGATGTAAAATCCAAAATGAGATTTTATGAAAAACATGAATTTACTTTGATTTACCACCTGCAAAGTTCTACCGAAATTAAAACCAGGAAAATAAAAAAGTTGTAAAAACACGAAAGCAAGCCGCCATTCTAAGCACTGCATTCCAAGGTGGGGTCTACGCTACAGTTAGTTCTAAGTGCAAACCATTGCTTAAACCTAAATTTCAGAGTAATTGTGTAGGCCCTACTTGGATTTAAACATCTGCAAAGACAAATGTAGGTTGAGCTGACTCTATGAATTATTCTTGTGAGTTGAAGATTGTGATTGGTGTTGAACAACGTGCCACCAATGTCTTCCATGCACTTATGTAATTGAGCAAATGTAGAATATCTGAGAAACAACTAAAAAAGCTTTACATTGGATAATTTATTCGTTGGACGTAGGCTTGACATACGTTGTAACCTTTTTTTGTAATTGTTATGCAACAGTACTAAGGTTGATTCAGATTTAAATTTTGTTGTCACGACTGGGGAAAAAAACATGGTGTTTGTTACTTACATTTGAAGCCGCCAGTTCCTCTGAAAGGCAACGTCGGTGTTTATTGCTGAAACCACTTTCCCAATGGCAATTTCATCGCTCTCGGTAAAATTTGCCAGCAGACCCACATTAACTATGCACGGAGACTCTGTGCATTTCTTGCATGATGAGGAAAGCCTAAGAACACCTTTACAGCTTATGAATAACCAGGTAACCAAAGTCAGAAGTATTGCGAGCGCCCTCATAGTTGGAAAGTATGCTGCTCTAAATTCTTGAATTTCTTGATCTTACATCTTATAGTACTCGCTTCTATTTACAAGAAAAGGAAATGCTTAGCATTAAAAAAATAAACACCATTGTTTCGTAACAGAAATTACCAGCCAAGAGCAAGGTGAGCTTCTCAGCCTTGAGTTAACTTGTAACCAGTGTATAAATAACGGTGTTGACTATTGAGCCTTCAAATGCTGTTTGATGCAAACTATTTATTGGACTACACAATATATGATTATTTCGAATCTAATTTAAGCTGCAGCATAATATCTTACGTGTTTCCTAATTCGTTTTGAATACCTAGGCTAAGATACATCCTTAGGCTACATGTACAATTGGTTGCGGTCTTGCTATGTTTTGCTACGGTAAACAGAGCCCTAAAAAGTTTCGCTCTTTCCGTAGCGCAGTCTCATTCCAAAATACATTGGTTTTTGCACATGTGGAATTTATGTATTGTCGATAAAGTATTTATGACTAAGACTAACGGCTTGATATGGAGAACCTTTCGCGATGTGAAACAAAGTAACTAATGAATGTAAAATGAAATTAACAATAAGGTAGCCGTGATAGCCACCCAGGGCCGGCCTTTAGCCGGTTGGACCGATTGCTTCCAATCGGGACCCGCGTCGAAGGGGACCCCGCGCAACGCCTACTAACCTACGCAAGGTTGCACTTTCTATTGACGCTGCGTGTGTAACGCCGGCGCGGGCCGCGAGGCCCACAGGTTTTTATGCGTGAGGCCAGTTGTCATGGAAAATGTAAGTGAACTGCGTGCTGTTTTAGCATCCTCATTCATCATAATTCGTTTTGGAATCGTCACAGTGGTCAATGCTTTTCGAGAAGGTTTAAATTTTGAAAGTGTTTTCTGTTTCAGTTGTAAGCGTTTCGTACTAGGATTGCTGTTGCAACAGTTTCTGCTACTTGTCTTTCGAACGTTAAGTTTATTTCGTAATTGCAAAGTGTACTGCTTAGTTGGTCTTTCACTAGCGTTATGCATTTTCCCTCGTAAGGATGTAATGAGGCAGACTATTTCTCTATTTTTGTGTTGCCGTCAAGATTTACAACTGACTATCCCAGTGACCGTGGCATCCAGAGAAAGGAGGTTTCTAAGCTGAAACTAATCAAAATCTATTTGAGTTCATCAGTCCAGCGAGGACGCCTAAATATTTTGACGATTGTGTCCGTTGAATCCGAAATTAGCAGAGGTTCAACTTGGACAAAGTTCTGAAGGACGTTACTAATGCTAAAATACGGAAAATAAGTTTCTCTTAGTTATCACATGCATTTTGTGTATTGTAAGCTACAATAGCCTAGAGCAGGACGAGGCCCCAGCTAGGCGTCTAAAATATTTGGTTGGAACTCCGGATCCAAAATGTTTTGGTCCATGAAAAACTGAAAACAATGGTCTTATTTGTACAATTGTATTATTACACCAGCATACATGAGGTGTCGCTAAATGATATATTTGATGGATAGTGGGACATTTGTAAAAAAGTATGAGAAACCCTGATGTACACGTAAACGAGCTAGGGCGTCGGAAGGTTTTCTCCAGAAGGGGCAATAGTGGATATTTCCAGTTGAAACATTTTTTCCAGGGGATCAACTGTTGTTAAATTTTATTTTACCAACTCCAAACCAAAAGATAAACGTTTTTCAAGTTTCAAAATCCAGTGGGTCCAAGGTCCCTTTGCGCCCCCTTCCAACGCCCAAGCAAACGAGGATAATAATGTGCACATAAGGCAAACAACGCTCGTCCCGCAATAAGTTAACTCGCTTGCCCCACAAACCTGGGCTTTGCAACCGGAACCCAAATTTCAGATTCCGGCTTCACCATGTAAAAGTTTCTCTATGGCTTCTGGCTCCGACCCCACAGCCCATCTGTCTGTTTCATTCGGCTTTGCCATTATTTTGCAGCATTATAATACAATGTTGCACTGCCGTTTTTGTGTGATGTCCTGTTGTCACGTTTTTTCTTTTGTTGATGTTTTGTTTCTAAGCAATTATATATTATCTTTGCCGGATGATTATATGAAAAAGTGTTGCTAATTTCATTTAACACATGGCCAGTTGGTCTGCCGCGCACTGCGGTGGGTACGGGGCCAGGAGGTATTGAGTGTAGTAACTCATGGACTTTTTGGGTGTTACGGAAATGTCCGTGAAACGGACATGGAAAGTCACTGCTGGAGAAATAAAACTGGGGATATGCCCCTAGACACCCATAGCTTGGCTTTACCCTTGTCGGGTCTCACTTTTTCAATAATTAAGACTTTATACCCTCCTCAAATTCCTGCACACGCCACTGAGTGGGGCCCCGCAAAAGTGCCACCAATCGGGACCCGCACTTGCTAAGTCCGGCCCTGTAGCCACTATTCTACCAACAGCTTTTCCATGATTACAGTAAGAAGGCATAGTAGTTTCAAACTTTTTGTTAGCCAACTACACGCTTAGCAACTCAATTTTCTTCACGCGGTTAGTAAAGAGGGCCATCTACACTGAGGACGTCCCGAGAGTTGCCACGATCGTCGCAGCGTAATTTCTGTCTAAACCGGCATGTCTGTCTGCATGGTATCTCCACTGGTTCTAGGACTATAGCCACCAGGGATGTGGAAGCGGAAGCTGGAAGCGGCCCTTTTTCTGTGGAAGCGGAAGGGCGAAAATTCTACCGCTTCCGCACAGGTTATTTGACTTGAAGAGTAACTTGGCGAAATTTTTTTGTCCGTTTCCCGATGTGGATAAAACGGTCAAGTTGCACTGTAAGTCTGAATGAACGTGCGATATCAGTAGCACGAGAGAACGAGAAAAAGCAATGGGGAGCCACTTTTTATGATATCGAGTGTAGCTACAACACGGTGCAATATTTTTTGGGCAAATTTTTCCAGTAAGTGTCTTAGGGTTGTGGCATGCTTTGGGGGAATTTACGGAGAAAAATACCTGCAACCTTAAAAGTTACATGGATTATTTCATTCGTCATCCAAGTGGATCAAGGGTCCCCATGCGTCGGGACCCATGAACCAGCTTGTTTGAGAGACCAATGAACCATGCTTAAAACTGTACGAAACCGTCGGTCAAATTGCTGCACGGTTTATGTGCACTATTCCTTAAAGTCTTGATGCCGCCACACATACTGTAAAGGTGCAGTGTGTTTGCTTTTTTTACCAAAGGTAAGAAAAAACTGATGTGACTCTTGAAAAAACGTAGACCACGTGTTTTATTAAATATTTCAATTGTGGCGATTTCAGTTGGTTTGCCTGTGGCAGTTAATAATCCTGTTGCCGCCAGCCATGTAGGATTTCAACACATCTGTGGAATTCAACACTTTTGCGTCGAAGGCAGCAACAAACGCACTGATGGTGGACATGGGCGTCGGAAGGATTTTTGCCAGGGGGGGGGGTCAAAAGTGGTGAAATTTGTTTTTTCCCCTCGAAATTGAAAAACAACCTTTTTTGCTAATAATTTCAAAATGCAGGGGGTGGCCAAGGCCTCCCCTGCTCCCCCTTCCGACACCCATGATGGTGGAAACTCCAGTAATGATTTAGAATTTTTTAATAACCGTAGTTTCAGAGGGTCATTTTCGTATCTTGGCAAATAGATTTAACGCTTTTCCATTTTTTTCCTTGCAACAATGGGAGAGGGGGCCTTACAAGTGGATTAGCCTAGGGCAGGGGCGGGCAACCTTTTTCAGTTTGCGTGCCGAAATGCGTGCCGAAATCCGCTAAAGCAATGACAAAAGTCTTCCGCCAACTAAAATTTGTGAGAACATAGTACTTGACATCATGGGCGCAATTTTGTTGTAAAATGTGGGGGGGAAGCTTGGTGTGAAACCAATATAGTTATCGGATCGATGCAGAAGTGACGTTTCATATATACAGACTCCCAATCTTATTTCTGGAGGTGTTTTGAGAGCAACACTAATCACGCTTTGTCCTTGCAGATGATCTACATATTAATATACTTAAATTTGTTGCTGGACACGGCACTATAGTTCACACCTGCTTACATTTATATCGTATTTGGATGCAAACAAGCACAGCAGTGTAGTAGAACACATCAATTGGGTTTGATCAGAGCTGTCAATTGGAGTGCACAACATGCTGAATCGCCTTGGTAGCACGAGCATATCACTCTTACAGTAGAACACGTCGGTTTTCATGCGTTTTATAAGTGTGGGTTACAGCGCGATTTGATGTCTTGTTCAAGTCGCTTAACGTTGCAAAGACGATAATTATTTTCTTTTGCACATTTCAGTTTTTTGAAAAAGCTACTAATCTTTTTAATGTTACTGGGCATCATGCATGCAGCCCTACCCCTAACAAAATCTCCATTGATATCCTCTTACCAGCAGCAAAAACATTTAGCCTAAAATTAGCGTAGCCTACTTCACGGAATGATTTCAATCTATTTTTACTGTTGGTGGGTGGAGGATGTATCCTTTCAATTTCTCCTTGTTGGCCACTGCATACATACCCATGCAGAGTTGTAAAAGGGCCTCATTTTCAAGCCTGATCCCAGCCCGAACACGGCTGGAGCCCAACATTTTTGAAGCCCGATTTAGGCCCGAAAGACAAATTTACTGAGAGGGTCTAGATATGCGCAACTGCGGAGTAACAAAAAACGTTGTGTGCAGGTATAGTTAAAGGTACACGGTTTATCACACCGAAAATGGCAACCACCTGGACCAAAATATTGGCATAGTGTGGCACAAACGTAGGATGTTACTCAACGATAATAGTGCGCAACATAATGTTTCTCAAGAAAAAAATAAACTATCACGAAACTATCTACAATGGCGCTGTGGGCGTAAAAAGAACTTTCTGGGATAGCCCTATAGACATGAAAAGCCGGCTTGCAGGTTTCTTAAAACAAGCCAAGAATCGCGTGGGTGATTTATCTTTTCGATGCAACGCCATCACGTGCTAATTTCCTCACCGCTGTCGCCTTCTCAAAAACAGTGTGAGACCAATCCCAGCAGAGAATAAAAGAACGCAGCTGTGTTTGCAAACAGAATTACCTAAAGAAAAATCACAATCACTTCACTCACGCAAGTTACAGCGGTGAGCACAAAAAATCTACGTCACGAAAGAAAAAAATCGTTAGGCTGCTCTTAATGTTATACAAAAGTTTTGTACGCAGACCCGAAATATTTTGACAAACCTAAGCCCGAGCCTAGTCCGACTTATAACTCTGCACCATGTCAAATCAAAGGTTTCATTCTAAGAGTTCTGGCATAACGACACAAAAATGTATTTGAGATTAAATCAAAATGCACAACGGTGAATTGGCAGAAAAGTACCAAGTTTAGCTTTTAACACGAAAAGGATATCCAACAAAACTAAGTATGATGTACTTGTTCAGCAAATGTTTCGCACTTGGATGAAAGCATTGCTGCATTCTGAGTTTGGTTAAACTCAAGTAAATCAGATCACTTACGAACCAATGAATTCAGCACAAGAACAAAGTGTAAGAGTCAGGGAAAATATATATTTTGGATTTGTTGGTCACCATTGTAACGACATCACAAAAAGTTTATCCTTATTTCTGAGGTCAAGTCCCTAAGTTTTGATCTATAGGTCAATATACAGCTAGGTAAATACTGCAGGCTACTTCTCCAACGTTTTGACTGAAATCCTGTTCACTAATGGTTGAAAAAAGTCGTTTGCAAAACTGCCCATCCCAAAACTAAGTCTCCACAATGGTGCTGCTTTTTTGTCTTCGGCAAAAGCTTCGCAGAGATTTGCCTGAAAATCTAACTTTCTAACATTATATTGACTAACATCGTTAAATTATACGCTGTCTGTTTCTGAATACGTGACAACCAACGTTACAGCAAAGCCAGTTGCATTTCTGCACGAAACAAATCATGGCTGTACTGTGGTCTCTCACGTGTGCAGCTGTAATACTGTCAGTGTTACAAGAAAATAACCTTTCTGACAGTATACCACACAGGGTAAAATATCGGACAGAAGCAGTTAAACACCTTTCACGGTCTCCAGAAACTTGAAAAATTCTAAAAATTATTTTATCGAAGCTAAAATTTATAAACTAATAGAATCAGTGATGCCACACCAAACTCTGTTTCAACATCAACTTGGCTATTTGTGGTCTACCATCTAGCACAGTGGTTCTTAACCTTTCTACGCACTCGTACCCCCTGAGCTTTCATAAAATTCTCTCGTACCCCTTGTCTGAAGGCAAGTAGTAA
>JGI24159J19872_10013608_pt1 | contig 10567 bp, 6 predicted proteins | sample Ectturendosymbi4_FD_19872 | JGI IMG/M metagenome (IMG submission 19872)
TGCAGACACCAATTGATGGATCGAAAACTGTTCCAGGAGCACATGGCATCACATGCAAGTAACCATTCGAGCACTGCAAACATGAGTAGTTCAATGCCGCCGAACATGAGAACGTAACGTTTGGACAATTGGATGAACATTGCAAACCAAATCTATTCAATTATTGATTTTACCTGATAGAAATGAGCACAGTCTCCTGATTTTTGGAATGGATCAGTGCTGATTGGTTGACCACTGGAATTTAGGCATCTGTCTGAAAGTTTGAAATCTTTGTCAGATTTTGCCACAGGCACACACACCTCTATAAGTAAACGTGAAATGCCCAAGTTCTTGCTCTTGTGTTTTTGAAATGTCATAGATTTCGATTGGATTTGTGGCCGTATGCAATTATGAATGTGTATGGATTGTTGAATCTCGTGCAAATTTCGAATTTGAATGTATCAACGGAACTGGACCCTGTTGTCTAAAGCCGATTTTATCGATAACAATTTTGAAGGATATTTAATGGGTTTGTGGAATTTTGTGTGTAATTGTGTTTCTTATGGTAGTGATGGGCTTGAATATCCTCGATGCGATGTTTGTATGCTTCCTGAAGTAATTTTCTATCCATTCGTTGGGGATATTTTTCTTCAAAATTTTTGCTTTTTTCAAAAGCATTTGTTTGAATATAATCTTTCCTGACTGTGTTTGTGTAGTGGCACCAGGAATGGGTTTCGTTCTTGAAACACTTGCTTGTTGATTCTTCATAGTCAACTTCGAGTCAACTAGTTACTTGAACTAAAGTAAGCTCAACTCAATATCCTCGTATGGTCATGAAATCATAGCCCAGTCATCTGATTCCGCGGAAGCTTGCAGCCAACCTAGTTGTTTTAACTTTGGTTTGATTCTTCACTCAAAAAAACATTTATAACTCTGCGTTGGTTTACCTTTGCAGATTCCAAGTATAAAATGGTTGCTTTTAGTGTTAAAGCAGGTTTGAATTCGAGACTATTGTATTCATGTAATTTGTTGCTGCACTAATGCGCGTAACCATGTGTGAAATGGGAGCAAAAGCTTATTTTCTTTCCACGATAGCGCGGCAGAAAAAGATGGTGCCATTATAATAGGCGTGGCGCTAATATTGAATAATAGCACGGGTCGCTTATTTTAGGTGGGCCAATAAGGTTAAACGAGCTGGCCGCTAACGATGTTTTTACCTGTGAGATGGAACCGGGACGCTACCGTCCTCTAAAAACACTTTCAAAATTTTTCTTGAGTTGGATAACCACTCGCTGGCGTGAAACGTGAGTGATGACCACCTGGCTTTTGTAGAAACTAGTTACTTAAAAGTATATAAGTGTTTCTGATATGTACCAAATCACTATCGCTTCAGCGGTCAAATTGTTTTTGTTTGATATTTGTAAGTAAGCCGTATTTTTGTTTACATGTCTATTGACGGGCCGGATTGAAGAAGAAAGAATGTTCTCGGTCAACGGCACGTTAATGGGTTGGATTTTGCGGGTCATGGGGGTCCGGGCTCAAAACAATTTCTTCTCCAACGGCAAATATTTTTGCAAATATCGAAATCGCACGCATAGCACAACTGGGATATTTTGAAGCTGACTCGCCAGTACTGAAGTTTTAATGGCAAGTGTTTCACTAGTTTTGTTTTTGCATTTGCTTGATTTGTGTGACGTTGTTGAAGGAAAAGTGCAATTGTAATTATGCAGTTAGCAAATGACAATTACGGTGTTACTGGCAAATAACAACTAGCATCTAAAAAGATTTCAATTACAAATACATGGAATGCAGCAATTCATTGAATTCAGTTTAATTACACAATGTAACTAATCCCATTTTTTGTCTGCACACAAAATCATGTTCTTGTGTACTATGTAATTCCCTTGCATTCATTAATTACCTACCATTGATCGCTGCGCCGGGTTTTTTCTCCTCCAGTGATCTGATGCTTATATCATGAACACCCTGAAAGACAATGTTCATAGTGTTTTTATTTCGAGACGAGTTGTCTTTAACTTCGACTTAACGAGTTTGGAACGGTGTCAGTCAGCTTCAACTGAACTCGTAGTTGGACTCAAACAAATCTGCTGAAATGAAGACTTGCACGAAAATTATGGCACTAGATAATTTATGCAACTTCCCGTGCTTTATAACGATAATTCTGGCATCGACCATAAGATTGTAATTCTCGATTCAAGCCGAAAAAAACGATCGTGGATAGTTAACTAAAAAAAGTTTATGCGAACGAGTGCTGTAATGTTATTACTGGAATGCCAGCAGCAGTACTTACAACTGAGAGGGAAGAGTTGGTTTCGCAAAAACATCATCGGCTGTTTTAGAAACTGGAATGTTTTTGTTAGCGGCAGGTTACAAATATTTGCAAGTTTCAGTTTATTTTGTGGATTTAGATGTACAATCGCCCATCTTGATTGACAACTTCAATGCTTTATTTCAGTGATTCTTAGCTTTTTTTCACCCATGGACCATTTGTTTGAAATAAATATCCGATGGAGCACTTTGCTATATTGACACTTCATGAACAACTAGTCACAAAAAGACCTAAAAATGGTCTTACATAATTTATTGTACAGTAAAAGATCAGAAAATCAGGAACGTTTTATCACGGATATATACAACTCTCTGTGGACCACTAGAAATTCCAGGTGGACAACCGGTGCTTCAGTAGCTTTTTTGCCTCCAAATGTAAGACCGTTAACTTCATCGATTCGTAAGAAAAGGCGAATTTGGGCGTTAAATCCTTTGGATCAGTGTTTGACTACGGGATAAATTTACCACCTGGAGTTATATTTCTCTTGCAATGGAGGTAAGTTTAATGAAGCATAATTGCGAAAATAGTTTTTGCAATCATTAAAATTTGTAAAAATTAGATTTTCAAGCGTTTTATAAAGAGGAGTATCTTTGCAAAACATTTTAGTAAAAGTGACATCACAATAAACAATAATGGACCCAGCTGGTGGTGATGACAATAGCTATTACTTCATTTAGCAGCAAGTACAGTGACAATAAGCAGTGCTTATAGCTACCTTTTTGTGTTAGGCAGGTTTTAACAGTGACATCACAGTTAAAGTTATAACAAGCTGCTCGCGATTAGTGGGCCTTTTGCCGCATTTTTCTTTTCCAAATAATGCGATTTGCCCCGCCTTACATGTAATATGTCCCATGATATTTTAGATCAGGTGGTAGGCGAAATTCGAGAGCTAGTCCCGCAAAAATTAATCTTCAGCGAGATTGAGTCAGCAGATGTCTCACTATGCAGGGTTGTTGGTTTACTATCGATATGTACAAACTGGTGAGTTCAAGGAAGAGTTCTTAATGTATGAATTTTTGAAGATGACAACAAAGCAGTTGATAATCTGAAACAAGAAGGTGATGTCTTTGAACAGAATAACGTCTTGTGGAATTGCATGGACACGCTGTGTGCAGGCTGGGATTCCGTCATTATAGGAGTCAAGTCAGGCTTTGCCGCACTAGTGAAANAACGTGCGCTATGTGTGTCCTTCACCAGCAAACACTGGCCAGGAAGACCCTTCCACAATACCTAAAATGGTTTTTGAAGCTAATAACCGAATCGGTAATTTGTACCAGGTCGCGTCCTCTTAAAGCATAGCCTTTTCAAATGTGTGGTGATGGGATCAGACCACACAGTTCTCATTTTTCACACCGGAATGAGACAAACCTCCTGAGGTCTTTGTTTTGTCCCGAGTTTTTGATTTTCATTCAGAAATTGAGATTCATCTTCAAGAACACAAAACTCTTCCCAGCAAGTACTTTAGAAGTTTAGAAACAAGAAATTTATGGGTGCGTTGACCAAGCTCAACGACATTTTTCGCATTTATATCAGCCAAATGCTGAAATGCAGTGGAAGAGTGTTACCTTTATTTACGCATATGATAGAGCTTTCAGGCAAATTTACACTTGAGCAGTAGTAGAGTTCAGAATAGAAATCATGGACATTTTTCAATTTGGACATTGGAGAATTAATGGAAATGGGCATTAGAACTTGTTTTACCATTTCCTACTTGTATGTGAGGCAGATGTTCTATGCTGATGAACATAAAAACAAACAAACGATCTTGAGTAATTTCTGAGAACAATATGCAGGTTGCTTTTTCGACAAACCTGCCAGGAATATCAGAAACCGCGCGTACGAAGCAAGCATAAAAGATTGCCCTGATAAAGTATTTGACTTAAAATTACTGTTTGTTACAAACAAACAAAATATTTTACGTTGTTGTGTATACTTCGTTTTAAACTAAACACAATTATTTTTGACGTCTATGTCAAAAGTGTTTTTAGCCCATTCAACAACTTGATGTTTCTCCACAGCAGTAGTGCAGCAAACAAGGAAAGTAAAAAAATTTCATTTTCGAAAGCTGTTAAAGGGTAAAAGAGAAAAAGAAATTAAAACCCCTGCTTCAGACAATTCCTTTTTTACCTGAATGACAAGACAAACAATATGCGTGACCGTTTTACATACAGCATGTACAGATAGTAGCTACTTTCTGCACGAAGATAGCGCTGACGAAAACTTTTGTAGAAACCCCTTGTCACTCGATTGAGCAGATTAATGTTTTTCATACTGCATGTGTTTCGTCGTGGTGAAGGGTTATAATTCCTTAAAAATCATACTCGATCACAAAAGCTATGAAAAACAAACAAACATTTGCAGTGATGCATAAATCAATGTGCATAACATAGTATAAAGCTATCACTACAGATTGCTGCATTGTTATGGAAAACTACAAACTTTACAACTTTTCATAAATGTAACCACACGATTATTTGAGCAACTTAAATGCGAGTAGTGCTATCTCATTATCTATTTTCCAAAACTGAAAGTTTTTATAAAACATTTCCTTAGTTTGTAATACAGTCGTGTCATTTTACTTGCTAAGGGTGCCAGACATCATGAATATGCCACACCAATTTTCTTATTTTACATTTTCTTACCGTTTTGAAAGTTCTTTCATTATGTTCCGACCGACGTACAGGGTTGGCTTGTATTAAGCATAATAGCGGCACTAGTAAAGCAACTGTTTTTAGCATTTTCGCCACTTAGACTACTCAAGAATCTTAGCTTCACTTGCAAAAATTCAAAAGTTTTAGCACTTTGCTATAAGAAATGAAACCTCCGAAAGTTTTCGAAAATGGAGAATAGGCAAAAGTACAGCTAATATATACTCGGCCTTTATTTGACTAAAGGTTGCGTCGGCAATTTCTAACAACGACCACAATATTTGTTCAGTTAGTAATGGTCGCTTCAAGCGGTTCCAGCATCCGATGTTAACTGCGCAATTTTGTTTTTCACTACTTGTTGGCACGAATTCTTCCACGATGACAATGGGATCTGTTTGCTAGAAGGTAACTTTTATCTTACTTTCACGGTCATTCCATGATCATTCCTCAAATGCGTGGAAGACAAACGCTCTTTGCTTTTGAATGTGAACGTTCTTTGCCTCATAACAAGTTCGAAACACGAGCAAAATTGTTTTACGTGAAGATGAAGTATTTTCTTTTTGACACAACCATTCTTTCCTCCGAGGTATTATGTTTCTCCTGAAACCCAAACAACGTTTCAAGTGAGCGACATTACACTGCTACAGGTCGAGAAGTTCAAGTACCTTAATGTGGTATTCACGAGTGATGGAAGGCGGATTAAGAAAATTGATACACGGATTGGTAGGGTTAGCATAGTTCTGCGTGAGCTTTTTTGCTCTGTGATGACAAAACGGGAATTTCAAGCACCGCAAAGCTGTCAATTTTATATTGGTGTTTGGTCCAATCCGCGCAGCTGTGAATTTCGTAAAGCTTTGAATGTACAGTAACGGCTTCGAATAGAGAGACCTCTGCTACTTTGGTCTAGCTATCCACATGTCTAGAATGCCCCACCAAGCAAGTCCTGTATGGTTATACCCAAGGCAAAGCGGCCCAGTGGTCATTCAAAAAAGATGTGGAGCGACTACATCTCCAACTTTCCTTGGTCCCTGGTCCTGTCTGGTGTGGATCCAGCAGAACTATCTGAGATTTCCGTTGACCGTGAGGTTTTTCAAATCATCCAAGGGCTGCAACCCCCAGAGGAAAATGAAAAGTGGACGAATGGAGTCTTTGGCTCCTTTCTTTGCACACACGAACTATGACATTCCCTTTATTCTATGTTTACTTAGAGCATAAATTTTATAAGTTCAGTTTTCAACAATGTCTACCAGGTGTTTCAATGAATACTGTTCTGTGTTTGAACATTTTTCTCAAACCTGAGGACTTTTGGAAACAAATGTAATGTATTGAAGAAAGTACTTGTGACATTGTTAGGACTTTTCGGCGCCACCAGCAGTGATTCGGCGCCCGGGGAGTTGTGACCCTTGGCCCCTCGTTACGCTGTGAACACGAGTATAACTTTCAATCCATTTGGAAAACAAATAGATATTGGAGCATATATTACATTTTGTACATACCAACTAAAAAAATTAAACATTTCTTCATTGTTGCTGGAGATTTAATGGAAAAAAACACATAAATTACGAAGAATACATCTGATATAATGCACCGATAATTGAAACAAACTTCGAACAATCAGTGTGCGCAATGGATCAGTTTACAGTACATGGTGCTGCCAGACGCAGAAGTGCACATCGACCTTATCTGGTCCATAGTCAAACGCTTCGAGTTTCGTCGAAGTTTTTTTCGAGGCCATATTGCAGAGAATGTAAGAGTTTTGCCACTTTCGTTCATGCCAAATGCGACAGCATGCCTTTCCGACAGAGGCCACCGTGTTGACAGATAACAGTCCAAGCGATGCGCAAAATACTTGCCAAGGTAGGAGAAAGCGCTCCGAAAGGTCGTGAAGCGACATATGTGGTTGCCACAAAACTGCGGTTGGTTGCGAAGAAGACGTTTCTGGAAGGTGGACAGCAGCTGAATAACAGATGATGCCAGAAATAATACGCTTTTGGCATTTTCTAAATCTCAAAATTTCGTGTATAGGAATGCTATATTAATTCTTAGAAGAAAGCAGGAACTTGCACAACAATAACCGTTGTAATTATACTGTAGTGTATCATACATTTTACACAAAGTGAAAAGAACAACTCAGAGTTCATCACCGTGTGTAACTATCCGGTTTGCGCACTGAACAGGTACGCGTATGCGTGTGAACTTGTAACCTCGATGACGTCAAAATGGTTTGTTTGTGAATTGCATCACTGCGTGAAATGTCGGGCGAGAACAAAGCGTTCCAGAGAACTGCCGGAAGCATTTGCCTGGAATTGTATGAGAAGAATGGATTCATGCAGTGGTTGTGGAATGCCGAAGGAGAAACACTGCGATTTGTCAAATAATTTTTTTTTGTGTGTGAAGCATGAGTGCCGGCAAAATTTCAAAGCACACAATCAGAGTACAAACGATCGTCAATATAACAAATTTTTGGAACATGTCACATAATTCTCCAAAGAGCGGTTCAAGACAGGTCCAATGAATTATTTTTGTGTTCTGTAAAAGGTTTTGCCAATTTTTACTCACAAAATTACAAACAAGCACGTTTTTGCTAAATTTGAGTCAGAAATATTACAAACGAATGAAAGTTCTTGTGTAAGGTTTAGGGCCGCTCAGTTGCCCTGTTATCAGTAGACCGCCATTCGTACACCCCACAAAGTCCCAAGAAAGGAGGTGTTTAACGCATTGGGGCCATGTTGCAGCTGCACGCGCCGTCAGATGGGGAGAAATTTTCCCACCTGCTTATTGGTGTCCCATGCACTGACGACGCTGTATGGCTGAAGGGCTCAGTCTTCCATTCAAACAGACTGCTTGATCCACAGCGAAAGCCCTGTAAGTCCTTACCACCCTGGCCTAATGTCACACTTGACTATAATGATGGCTAAAAGGTATTCCTGCTTCCCAAAATTTTAATACCCCAGAATTGCATCTCCATCTACTGCTGCAATTTAGTTTCATATCCGGAACTTCAAAGAGACATTAACTGCCAAGGAAGTTGGGACTGGGACATGTGACTGAGTAAGGAAACGTTACGACACGCCCATGGTCGGTAAGACCAAATACTACAAAGGCGCAATCGGAAACAGAAAAAGGTAGTTGAAAAATTTCGCGCAGTTGAGAGCTTTACTGACACTCGAGGAATTAAAATCCGCAACTATGTGAACATTTTCACAACGAACGTCTCATGAAAAACTTGAAAACGACCGTTCAAGTCATTATGCTGTCTATTTGAGCAGTAACAAACTCATTTCTGTCTTTTACAGGGATTTAATTCGGTTCTACTTTCCCCACTTCCCGCTGCATCAACCTCTCTTTTGAAAATTTTTGATTCAGATTCAGTCCAATGGTATTATGCGATTTAAAACAGTTTCAAACTTATCATGGACCGAAAAAACAATGTAGTGGCTCGAGGCAATTTCGGTCATAACTCGAAAGTTACATTTCATAAATTTCAGGGATGTAAACGCAACTCAAAGGAAGCAAATAGCTATTGAGGATGTAACCTTCGGCAACAAATTACGTGTCATTTCAGTTCAAGGTATAAATAATGGAAATCACTTGAGCTTCAATCACGTATAGTCACGTAGGTTCAGTATTTTCTGACATTTTTTAAGCAGTTCAACGAACATCAAAGGCTACAGCAGGTGCTCCTTATCAGATTATTTGCACTGTATCTGTTTACTGACTACGAACTGCCAACCGTTTGACGTCAATCAGGAATTCATTGGTTGTTTTCTAACAATCCAGAGAACTGCTTGTTTTGTAGGTATAATGTAAAGGAAAAAAGACTAGAATTGTTCACTGTTTGCCAAATTAAGGGATGCGTTTACCGAATCCAACATTCAAGTTTTTATCTAACTTTAAAATCAGAAACAGCGTTTGAGTTGAGTGTCAAGTCGTACAATGTGAAATTCGCTATCATTGGTTAATCTTGTGACTCCAAACCTTTCGTCTTTTCTTGATATTGGTTCATCAAATCTCTGTTAGTTTGTAACGCCAAAGGTTTCCTCAACGAAACTTAACAACATTTCAGTTTTTTCTGAAACCGTTTATCATGGTACCTAATAAAGCAGTTATTGCATTCCGCTGCGCGTGAATAACAACTGCATCACTTTTGCTTCCATTTGTTAAAATCTTACGTGCACCTGAAAGGGAAGTAATGGTTTGATTGCGTCGTAGAACAAGTGCGCGGCTTGACTTTCGGATAATATACAAATACCACATTTGATAATTGTTTTGTATTTCCGATACCAAGGGGCGATTGTTAAATTCAAAGATTGATCTGTTATATTCTGCTTCACAAGATGAGCCGACAAATATCTCATACGTTTTCATTGACCGAGAGCGAATTTCCACATGCATTAGGGGTGACAACCGATAATTTTATGCTCGTTTACAATGATAGGAAGAAACGTTTGTTGTCGTGTTGTTATTTTCAGTGACGTTGTCTCGGGCGGTATGCATTGCATTTTTAAATGTTTAGTACAAGGTCTTCCCACATCACATCCCAAGCATTTTCCTACACAGGAATAGATTATGAGCAACTTGGCTGATGTGCACTTGTCGATGAACAGACGCATTTTCTGAAACGAAAACCTGGGAAACGTCCACTGGTGTTTTCACTGCTTGTTGCAATTTTAACAACATTACAGCTGTTGCAGCAATGGCCTGAAGGCCAACAATATTGATCAATTCCACTAAAGCTGTAGAAATACAGCAAAGCTTTTGTGTGAAACCATCTGCAGTTGTACAGTAAAGAAATCACCTAAAACAACCTGCATCATGATACAGCATTCAGTATAAAGCATTGCGGATTGATTTGAAATCGTACTGCAAGAAAGTAATAACTTCGATTTTTTTCTGATGTAAAAAAGCTAATACCACATCAAAACTCTGTGATTTCAAACCTTTTAGACAAGATTTGGGGAAATACTGGTTTTGACGATTATTTTGCTTTGTTTTTGGACACTCTGTGTCAAAAAGCAGGTGTGGAAGGAATTTGAAATTACANAGACTTCAAACCATCTTATGACTAACAGCATTTCATTATGGAAGGGTCTGATCGATTCCTACAGACATTCACAGTCTCACTCAGAAAATCAACAAAATATCTTTTCTCGTGGAAATGGCGCAGTGGTATTGCGGCAACATGCAGACATTACTTTGTATTATGACTAAATCCGCGATCAGCGTTGGTTGATCCAAACACAAAAGACCCAAAGAAGATGTGGCCAGCGCGATGTGGAAAATGTTTAAATCTGTTCCAAAGCCAATAAAGCTTGTTTTCGTCTCCCAGAAAGCTTATTTTCAGCAATTCTTGGATAGCGGAAAGTGTTTTAAATGTAGTAAAGAGATGAAAGCGGTTTCAAACCTGGAACCTTTCAATTTCTTTGCTATAAAATCAAATAAAGAGAACACGTGCAGAAACGACTTTTAAGACTGCTAGTGTTGCAACTTCTCCGGTGGCGTTGCGTTAAATGTGTGATTCACCACGAACGGGATGTGCGTGAAGAACAACACCATACATATATGTGGCGCGAACAAGCAATAATAGAGT
>JGI24159J19872_10013609_pt1 | contig 10567 bp, 5 predicted proteins | sample Ectturendosymbi4_FD_19872 | JGI IMG/M metagenome (IMG submission 19872)
GGTACCATCCAGCAGAGAACACGTGGGCTCATGCCACTGGATTTTTCCACACTGGGATTGTTCTTCTGCAAGGAAGCTTGATATACACGGAAATGCATCGCAACAAGTAAACTGCAAATTGTCGTGTGTTTTTGAATAACACCAGTTTGTTTTCGACAAATTTGTCAGAAAAGTTTCAACAGATTTCTAGTCACTACGTTTTGGTTCTATGCATTATGCATTTCCGGNATTTTACAGTTATGCTTTTTCTTCCAAGTTGATTCAAACAACTCGAACAGAGCCAGNTTTGAAATTACTTCTTGAATATGAGTTCGGAACGTATAATTTCCTTGCTGGGTCAGTTTTGATACCTGAACTCCATCGACGTCGGAAGGATTTGTTTCAGGGGAAATCAATAGCGAATTTTTCCAAGTGGTGGCCAAACGCATTTTCCAGGAAAAGCCCACAGTGGTGGAATTTCATTTCACCAACCCAAAACTAAGATAAAAAAAATTATCTACTGAAACATTGGTGGGAAAATATTATATTTCAAAATCCTTCTGACGCCCATGCTGATCTCATTATGCATAGGCCGGCTTTGAAAATTACTGCATGACAGGCTACAAAATAGCCTAAGATTAAAAACAATTTATCATCAGGAATTAATGTTTTAGGTTTATACGCGAAGTTTGCGAAATTTGTCCAGTGGTAAAAGTTGCTTATTCCGAACTGTTTGGCAGATGTGAACGTGTGCGGTGATACTATTTTATCGTAATCCAAAACCGGCCTTCTGCTAGGTCAATATTGCGTATGAAAACAAAGAATGCAATTGATTGTTCGGTCAACTGAAATGCTTTCAAGTGAAAGCTGAAAAAACAATTTTTTAATACTCGGTATTTTCCAAAAGCAGAACAAACATTTCACCACAAGACGCGCGTTGTGCTTTCCGGGATCATCCAAAGCAGTGTAATTTTGTTTGACATATTTCAGGAGATCGTTTGATTAAGAAAACCATATACTGTTAACAATAATTTATTAAGCGCTCACTCAGTTACAGCACGCATTTAACGATTATCGGTATGAAAGAAGATTGCACTTTTATGTAGTAAAGTCCTGCGGGGCTCAAGGTCGTTACTTTAGCTGGGATTTGGGAAGGATTGGTTAATAGTTTCAACACCGCGAACGCACGCCTGCTAATTTGAAGTCCCGTAACTATCTTGAGAAAACAGTGCAACAAACAGACTCGCCTGACTTACTAATTCTGAAACCACGCATTGAGGTCAAAGCCTTTTTAATCAGAAGTGAACACGGCAAGCGTATTTACAACACTGTCTCAAAAAATACATGCGCTTAACACAGACACTGAAAAGGCACAAGGCACTGGGGAAGCACGCAACACGAAGGATCGTCGAAACCGATGGAAACAGGAGTAAAATGATTACAAGTACCATTCCCGTGGCACGAACTACCCCAGTTAACTAAGTAACTTCTCGGTCTCCTTTTTTATTGCCCTTGCCCAAAGCGTGTAAGTTACGACAAATGACAATAGTTTCATAATATGGGAAATGCACCTTTCCGCACGTATCACAAATGACTAACTTTTCAGCATTGATATTAGTTAACTTTTAACTTATGGAAATCCTTATTAAAAAATCTCAGGTTTGCAGTTTTAAAAACTATTTTCAAGTTTTAAAAATACTACAACCAAGTTTTAAACTGTAACAGTTTATAACAAGTATTTTTTTTGTTCTTTTGTTAATGCCATATACTCAAGGACCAAATCACATGCATTAGTACACAAATATACGAAATACATTAAAGAGCACATGACCTGTGCGTAACCAACTTTATCGTGAGCACTGCTGGAAAAGTGTTTACTTGAAAAATGTTTCGTGAAATACAGCAATCTGTTATCATATTTGACATACTGCACAAATCTTCGGAAAATTATGACTTATATAAAGCATCAGACAGTTGAAATAATAGCATGGAAATGTAAGATAATGAAGCACAATTTTAAACAAACGCAATTAAATCTGGTTCAAATGAAAAACAAAAATTTTGTAAAGGAATAGGAAATATAATGCTCATAGACACCGTTTTTCTTGGTGACGCAATGTTTAATTTCGCAAATGTTATTATTATGGTTTATAACCACACGGAAGTGAAAACTGAGTACTAATTCTAAAACTTTCAAGTGTAAAGCGGCAACAGAAAGGAAATACAAATTTGCAGCCATTCCTTTGCTGGTAGTGCCCCATGTGCTGTAGCTTGTGTGCAGCACAGTGAAGTGACACAACTTGTCCACTTTTCATTCTAAATTTAAGCAATAAACGCCACACCAAGGTATTTCAGTCACTACGCAAATTCAACAGATACACATTTCAGATGCGCATGAAGTACAACAAATTGTTGTACCAAAATGTTTGGGGAGGAAACGTTTCAAATGTTTCTTTACCAGGGAAAAACATTTTTATGTTCCTGTTCATTTTGTACGAAAAATGCATTCAAATAACATTTTCCGAAGAAAACTGGCAAGGAAATACTCAAAACAGAACAAGTCACAGGTTTCGCAAAACTTATTGTTTCGTATTGGTACAAACGAGTATGATAAAATATGAATTCCTTCTTATGTTTAGGTACTGGCGTCTGCTCAACGAGACCTGGGTTTTAATTCATGGCACAGTTGTTGCTTTACAAACGGCGAATCCCAATCACGCTGGAAAAAGCATCTGGCCCATATTCGCATTCGGCTTTGGCTTCGTATTAGCCTTCACTCAGGTTAAAGAATGACTTTTTTATACATATCAGTTTGAACAATAATTTTATCCTTTGATCAAGTCTAATGTCACTCTCATAAAGCATTCCGATCATGATGCGATTCCCTTACTTTGCAGGTTTATGGTCTTCCAATTTGGAGGAAAATACCTCCTTGGTTTCGAGTTGTTCCGATTATGGCCTTCATAGCAATTGTTTGTATTTTGTACGGCACAGTTATCAAGGGCGACAAACCCGAACCAAAATGGTTTCGCCAGATTTTACGTAATATTTTTTATTCCTGCTGAATTGTACGTCATGTGTATCTTGACATGGGTTTCTCTTTATGCTTTTCTCAAAATTGAAGCAAAATTATCGCCCAAACGCAAAACTATTGAACATACAGAAGTCTCAGCCACAAAGCAAGCTCTGTTTTTTGGTTGTTCAGCATTGGTTTATGCCTTCTTTATTCTCATTTCTTTCTTATTGAACAATGCAACGTCTAGCCTTACGTCAATGCTGCTTGCTTTTGTCCTATTTTTTTGCTTCGGCGTATCAGTCACTATCATGCTCTTCAAACAAGTGATGGGACCTTTCCGAAACATAGTTGGAAAAGTTTCACCAAAGACTGAACTGAAATTCGATATCAATCACAACAACGGAAAATCGGATAATCATGAGAGCAATTGCAACACTATATTGAAACCAGACTTTCAGAAAAAACGAATGATTATTCTGTAAACAATGCAGTTTTTCGTTTTTTAAGTATAGTAATCTGTCGAACATTTTTCAGTGCAGTATGCGATTATCACACAAAAATACTTATGGCAGAGAATGTCCTCACACAAATATAAGTTCGCGCGCACGTGTAAGGCAGTACCGTAGCAAGATGTTTGGGTGAAGCTAAGGTATGGGGGACTTCGGCGTCCAAACGCACATAAAAGCTTCATTTTTCTGCAAAACGTACATGGTAAACAAACTCTCACGAGCTTTGAGTTTCTCCGCCTTCATCAAAATGTTTTCATTTTTCATGGAGAGCTTCACTTGACATTTTTTAAAAATCCGCTTGAATTTCGAACAGAGCTTTAAGTGACTCATCTAAAATACTGACTGCAAATTCACGTAAATTAGATTGGATTGCCAAGAAAAAGCCGTAGCAGAAGATAGTGTAGGAAATTATTCAGAATAAAATTGTAAGAGTACTTTAGTGGAAAAGAAGTGCTAATCTAGGCACTAAATTGAATATCGATCATAACCGAATTAAATGCTACCAGCTACATTCTTTGATATTCGCGTTTTATCAACTGCTTTAGCAACGTTTATTGATATGGATTGTTAACTGAATGAAATATTTATGATTTTTGCAATAAACCGCTTTTAAGGAATGAGACGGTGCATGTTGGAATTATACAATTTTCGTCTGTCTACTGACAGACGTCAGACTATGCCTGAGCTAAGATTGTGAGATAAAGGGAGTGTTTATGTCATGTGGAGCCAGCAACAATGAACTCCAAGTAGCAAGAATATTTGATCGAGACCCAAAACGACCGTCAAACGATGGCTTCAAAAAGTTGAGGAAATAACATTGAAATCAAAATGTAATCTGATAACCAAATTTTTGAGCTTCGTAATCAAACTGAGAAAATGAGCAGGAAAGTGACATGGCAGAAGAAATAACAAAGTGCCTGAAAAGGCGGCGACTCACTAGTCATCATGTCGACAGCAGCAGTGGAAGCGACACTGTTCCCAATCATCAATGCAACTTTGGGAAGATTTGCTTTTGTAGCTTGAGAAAGCGGAACGGCTGTTGTTCCTGTTGCGTGCAACTCGTCTGGTGGGGTATTGAAGCTCTCCATGACGAAGGGTTTTAACAACCTCCAGAGTGGCGTTCAGGGCAACCGGTGGGACAACTGCCAACTGCCAAAGCACTGCAGAAGAGATATTTCGGAAGACGGTCATCTTCTTGCTTTGCCTGTCTTCCGCCATCTTCTTGCTTTGCATGTGTTTCGCCATCTTCTTCTTTAATTTTGGTGAAAGTCAGGGCCGTAACTAGGGGGGGCTTCGCCCCCTCCCCTAGAAAATTTTTAGCCCTCCTTGGATAAATGTGTTGGATATAGTTTGAAACTACTGGACATAGTTAAAAAACTGGGCCCCTCTCAGAAAACTCTTCGCCCTTCCTGGTGTCCCAAGCTGGTTACGGGCTTGGTGAAAGTGCCGGTTAAATATTTGGCTGTAGCATTAGTTGTCGACGTACGGTGCCCGCTCCGAACAAAAACTTGTTCGCTTCTAACAACAACTGATACGGTATTACACTAAGTGATACTGTACAATTGCGATAAAGCAAGCAACGTATTCAAAACAGCATCAATCCAGAGCATCACCAGTCTCTGATTGTTTTGGAGCTTTCACCGACGATTTTTGGCAAATTGTTTTTTGCTAATAAATTCAAAATAAATAACGATATCTGCTTACGTGGGTAACGTGACATACGAAAGTTAGAATTGACTTAAAATTTGTAAGCAACTTGATTAACAAATTAAATTGTGCTGTATTGACTCTCCTTTGAAACTAAAACCTTACCATTGTTATGGCAGAGAGAGGTTTAGCGACTATTTTGGCTATGGTGCTTCGCAGTTAAAATTTTCTCGCACAACTGAGCAAACCTCGAGTTGTTTATAACACTACTGCAGATATTCTACAGTGTTGGGCTTACAGCAGCCAGATTAAACAAAAGAACATACCTCAAAACGCCTTTTTATGGAAAACGTAAAATCACGTCGTAGTTTATATTCAGAGTGTGTGCAAAGGTTTAGTTATGTTTTTCACTTGCTATCATTAAAATGCCGAACAGGATTGCATGCAGGTCAGACAGAGTCAGACATGAATTACTGAAAAAAGAATCTTGTCTGATTGATATATCTGAATGAAGTAATTAACATGGAAATAAAAAAGTCTATTTAACAACAAGCATTGCTACAGTGTTAGCAGCTGCACGTAAACATTAGCATTTGGAGAGGATCCCCTAACAGAGGTTCACTGCTAGGGTCGCGAAATGCTAAGGCCACTGTGGACAGTGTCTTTAGCCACCGAGGACAGGGCACATTGGATTTGATCGCATGATTTTGTATTATGAGTTACCGTAGTGGGCATAGCTTTTGTCTGTTTCACTCTTAACATGTTTTTATATTTATTTTTTATACGTATCTACAAATAGATAATTTGTGTTTCTTCCTATTAGGCATTTTGATTTTTGGCCATAACTTGGCAAGCACTAACGCTAGATGGCCAATCGAGGGCTATAAAGAGGCGTTTTCTTGCCTAGTTTATTTTAAAAGACACAACAGATGAATGCATTTCGAACTTTTTTCTAAGCTGCTGATGACATCATTTGAACCACCCAGTGACATCAGACTGCACGTAAGTTTTTCAAATCGAAACTATGAGATTTTCCGCATCTTTAGAGGTTTTGATTAGCTCTCTAGCGCTTTCGGTTGGCGAGTTGTGACTGAAATTTTCTAACCACTTTAGTGTCTTTCGTGACCCATGAAGGATTGCTAAAGATGTTATTTAATATTAATTGAAGAAAAATAACGTGTCACCAACACGATCGCACTTTTGTGAAAAACAAAGAATTAATAAACACAAATTTAGTTACTTGACAAAAAAGGTTCATTGATCGTGTAGGCCACCTTTGCAAACTTTTAAAATAATCTCTATGAAACGTGATGCAGACGTCAGGCGGAGAGATTTTTCTAAAAGTTTTCTGTCGCAATAAAAGCTATGAGATTGTGGTATATTTTTACTTTATAACAGTGGTTCTCAACCAATGTTCTGAGAGCTGCATGAGGCTCCCCAGCAGCCTTTGTGCGGCCCCCAGCAGTCTTTGAACAAACCTCTAATATTTTGTGCAACACACTTGCTTTTGCTACAAAACAAAACGAGTCAATTGACTTGTGTTAAGATTTTGTTAGTGCGATTCTCTAACAGAGTCGTAAGTCTGATCCCTTCAGCAAAAAAGTTGAGAAGCTCTGCTTCATAAAGTCATTGTGGAATATTTGACTTTTTGTAAGGTATGGATTTTTATTAAACGCGATGTGCAAAGTACATATACATACTTCGTTATGCGTAAGACAGAAAAACCATTGGCCAAATACAGTAAGCGCAAAAATAGGGTCATTCATATGTTATTCAGAGCTTTGTGCAAGCTTCTCCAAAGTCGAAACAGGTGCAGTTAAACATTTTGAAAGGTTCTATTTGAATAAGAGCTGACGATGCCTACTTCCTAGGCGAAATATATGCTCTGTAAGATCTTAGTGTCTGATTCTTTGCTGAAAAAGGATTTCTTTCCATAGACAGTGTTGGGAATGCTGCTGTTTGGTATTCGCGGAACGCTGCACCGAGCACACAACTAATGGACGGATTTTGTAGCCACCTGTAAATTCCTTCAACGGCCACTGGCTTGAAAGTCTAATAGTAGAACGTTGTCTTAATCAATTGTGTTTCACATTGATGGTTTCTTTTACTCACAAACAGTGGCGTACGCAGAAAATTTTCGTGGGGAGGTTTCATTCAGTGGCACATGGTGGTCATTTGTATTTGCGGTGCGCTGTTTGTGACGTCACAATTTGACGTCATATTCATGGTTCCAAACAAACGTTTTGCGAAGTTTGTTGACATAATATCAGAGTTTTTTTAAAGGTGTTTTAGGGACCGATTCGGGTCCCTAGACTTGAAAATCGGGTCCATAGAATCAGAGACAATTATCATCGGGTCCCTAGAATAAGAGAAAATCGGGTCCCTAAAATCAGAGAAATCGGGTCCCTACAGGTGCATACTGGGCACCTAACATTTTCCTTAAAGAAAATTCTGATAATATGCATATTCGTCTACACGCACTCCCCTTAATTTATGTGTCATTGAACTGAAAATAAACTATCAGCACTCCAGGTTAGGGTATCGGATGAAAATAAATTCAACGCAACGATACAGCAGTTCCTAACTGCAAAAATGGCTGCGCGTTAATACAGCGGAGTAAAACACACTCATCACTGCGTCAGAGCAATTTACAACGGCAAAATGAGGCTGTCTTGTCGAATACGAGCAGTGGAGCAGAGAAAGTGTGCGGCTGGATTGGCTGACGCACACCCCGGTTTGCAAGATCGAATTTTGCTAAATTTCACAAGAATTGAGAATGCGCATAAAATACGCAAGAAAACTTTCGATTTTTTGTTATGTATAGAAGTCCAGCAAATTTTTAGTTTTGTTTTTTCCCTGCTGAGACATTATCAAATGACTGAATGCTTCTATGTTAACAACTGCTGTTTTTGAGCTCGTGCAACAGTTTTGTCATGCTATTGAAATTGGTAATGTAGCCAGTGCGTTTAGCCAGGCCCGGATTTACAGTGGGGCTAGCGGGGCCCCGTATTCCTTCCAAAAAAATTTAAAATCCTGCTGAAATAGCTTGCATCCTTCTCGCACAAGCATTGCAAATGCCAGCACCTAAACCTGGTTTTTCAGCTTGTCTGTAATCTCCATAAATCAAAGTATTGTATTTCCTATACGTTTATAACGTGGTTAGGGGTGCAAATCAGAACATAAAATTGCAACAAAAACGCTTAAGTTGAGGCCTGTTGTGTTCCTAGCTCATCTGCGCCTACTCTGAGAATGTGTTCAGACTGCAACGTGACATAAGCCGAGGCTATTTTCAGGCCTGTAATTAAGAACGCTAAACATTTTAAATGCTACAAATATGTTTTATCTAAACGTTTAACGTTTATTTTTGACACAATATGTTAAGAAACTTTTTATTCATTACGATGAAATCTGATAAAAATCACATTTTGTGGCAAGTTTTAATTTTTCACAGCTTGTTAAATATTAATACAAAGTGTGGACTGGAAGAAGTTAAAATTGTTATGCTTTGTTCAGTTACAGCAACATCTGATAGTCAGTTGAGAATTTTTACATGCTTCTACCCCACGACGTAACATTGACCACTTCTGTGCTAATTTCAGATTGTTTCAACCACATACGCAGAAATGGTTTTGAACTTGGTTTCGTGAGAGTGCCGCATTATGCAAAAAGTCAATCTTGCGTGAATGCAGTATCACCTGGACTGCGACAGCGTAGGAGCGTTGGTTTCCGCAGCCGTTCGTTATTACGCCATGCGATGTGTTGTGATTAGGACCAGCCCATGTTTAGATTAATTCTAGTCATACCTTCCAAACTCAACTGCGTTTTGTAAAAGTTAGGATAAACTCAATATCACTATCCAAAAAGTTACCTTCATCTTTTCTTGGTTATTCCTAGTGCGAGGTGTTGCCACACCAATACCAGTAAATAAAATGCAATCAAACTCCTAGCAAGAGCCGAATATGCACTTTCAGGACTAGGCGCGGACAATGACTAGGTTCCGGAACTCTGACATCGATGGCACTGTATCCGCATTCAAAACACTGCTGCTGCTAACTGCAAGCAGCAGCTCAACGCAGACAGCGGAAAATGGCCATTAGTTGTGCAAGGAAGTAAAAAATCACTGAAAGTTGGTTTTAATTGCAGCACCAGCGTTAGTGAAAATGTTCTACAGATTTGAAGCATTTACTTCAGGTGCCTGACGAGTAACGACGTATATACTGTAATGTGGTGACGACAAGTTAATTCCATGCGCAGAGATTCAGAGCACTGTAGCGCATGCGATTTTTGCTTTAACAGCCATGTTTATCGTTCAGGTATGCATCTTGTTTTCAGTCAAGTACGCAGGCCTGTCGACAAAGGGGATCCTGGTCCTAAATTATTTTCAGTGTTGGCCAACTACATACTGTAACATATAACAGACTGTGACACCTGTCAAAAGTCTCCTCTCGCCTTTGTACATCCGAAAAACCGTCGCAGGGATTTTATTGCTCACGATTGCAAAGGCTGCAATAGGTGTAAAATCTAGTGAGTAAAATTGAATCGTAACAGAAAATAAAGTGTCCGCTTATTTTTCGTGAACCATAATCGAACCATTTTTTGCTTTCCGGAATTAACATCACCAGAGCAGAACTGCCTGCAATGTTTTTTACCAGTTTTTTATTAAACTGTACGGTCACCATATTTTCGTCACCCAATAGGATGCATTTAATTGATGTGAAAAAAAGAAGTACTAAAGATGAATTTGTAGTCTTATATTAGATGAGCTTCAACGTGTTCTAGCACAATGTAGGCCTAATGTAGCAAAAGGTATTTATCCGAAGGTTATTTTTGATGAAAAAGCCAGAGTTTCAATCAATACATTCTGAGTTTTAATCATTGGTTTCCGGTTTTTGGTGCTACTTTGCAGATTGTGAGTTTTCAAATTGGCGAACGAAATCGTTTGTGCGGAAACCGCAACCGCCTTGACCTTGATTTAGCCAGGGCCGGAATAAGGGGGCAACGGGGGCAATTGCCCCGGGCCCTCTGCTCCAAGGGGGCCCCCCGTGATGACATTTATTTGTTTTGGATAAAATATTCGTTTGAAAAATTGTCGTGATTCAAAAGAGGTACGAGAATACAAACTCTATATTCCGATGTCACTTGAGTATCATTAATGAGTTTGACTTTCTGCCAGTTTTAGTAATCACTACTGAATATAAATATTATCGGTTTTGCTCAATGCAAATATATTTGAATTTTGCTTGTAACTTTTCCTAATAAGCGTTCTTTTGGCATGTGTTTTTCTACTCGTGCATCACGCCTAATGCACAAATGTCGCGAAAACGGCAGTATTTGCGTGCATAAAGCAGCAAAGCTAGTTCTGCTGTGGTTGCTGGTTAGTATCAATGATTCCGCAATTTATTTATTTATTTATTTA
>JGI24159J19872_10013611_pt1 | contig 10566 bp, 5 predicted proteins | sample Ectturendosymbi4_FD_19872 | JGI IMG/M metagenome (IMG submission 19872)
GGGGCTTGTATCACTGAAATTTCCACTTGCTCATTCTGGCTGGCACTATCGTTGCTCTGTGACGTTGGTTACGCAACAATGAATGAGAAGTTCTCATGGGAACTCGTTCATTGTTACGTAACGCACGTCACAGAACAATGATAACGCCAGTTAATCCTCTTCGTCTTAGGCTCATTGATATTAGCCCGAGTTACCGGAAAGTTTGTCGTTCGTTTGAAATTATTCTCGGATGGGTACTGTTCACTGGATTGGAATTCAAATCCAATGTTCTATGCAAACTCATTTCTCCAAAAAAACATTCAATCTGATATAAATTAAATTTGAAAAATACTGAACTGCATAGGGCAGCTCGGACTCCAATGGATGAGCGCGAGCGAACATATTCAAGAGAACCGTTGTTACGAACGATATTTTTTTATTCGCGTCACCTGAAGATTGAACGCCGAAGGCCAACATGCAACGAAAATATATAAACACTGACAAGGCCCAATGGAAAGAGACAGAGTTAACAACCTTTTAATCAGTGAGGTGGGTTGTAGCACAAACATGCAAAGCAAGCAAGCTAACATTCTACAATATAAAGCGTAGTCGAAGACTTGGGTTTATCCCAAGTGCTGGAATCGCCACTGCCGACACGTGATTTAAATGTTTTAAATTTTAATAACTAAAAATTCGATTTAAATAAGTAAGCGGTAACTCATAACAAAAACGCACTGTGACCTTAATCCTCAGTAAAATAGACACTTGGATTTCGTTACGTTGTCAGGTAGCCGTGCACTTTATTGCGTGGTATCGGCGAAGCACAATGACTGTCTGATCGCAAACAATAATCCCGACCTATGGTTTCTGGTCATACTTCTCCTCCTGCTGGTTTGCAATGCTTTGATCCAATTAGTTGAAGAAAAGACAGCAGCTTCGCTTGGTCTTTTACGTACAGTAGCAAACTTCTTTAAAACGTTAAACAGACAAATGAGTTTCTTAAAACAAACAAATATTCCTTAAAACGTGCAAATGAATTTCGGTTCTTTTGTCGTACAATTCCAATTGAATACAATTCCAATCGTATTCGCTTGGAAGTTGGACTGTAGTGATTTTCGTAGCAATAGGCTAATCCATGTCGAGTTATGCCGTTCTATCGCAACATTTTTGTGTTAAAAAATCCATGTTGACTAATTCTTAAACCTTGCAAGTTTGTTGTACCTTAGTGAAAGCAGGGAAGAATGAAGTGTTTAGATAATGAAGAGAAATGTGAATGCTCCCAAGTGGTTAAGCTAAAACAGTGGTTCTTAACCTTTTCGGTCTAGTTTCCCACTAAGGCCAAGCACCAAGTTCGAATTTCCCTCCTGATATTTTTAGTGACAATGTTTTACGGAACGCTATTTAGCCAATACTCATAATAGCTATTAGCTCGGTAGTATATAGGTTTCGCATGATAGATATAACAAATAAAAGGATCTACTCATGGGTTTCACTCAAGGATTTCACTCATTTACATCATATCAATCAAACAGAAAAGTAAAGTGCTCATTTTTAATTTTTGATGTGATTTTTGCGATTGCTTTCACTTCACCAACATCTCGATACGAGGATTAATGGTAAAAATCTTGATTGTGTTACTAGAAGGGGAAACTTGTTTCAACGTGTTGCAAGCTCTGTCGTCTAAAACAATTTTAGCACAATTCCGGAGGCATGGTTGCACTAGTTCTGCAAAGTCTCATGACTTTTTCACTTTAGCAATGCGAAGTGCAATCACATAGGATGCCTCAGTGGACAAATTTACTTGGTTAAATACATGTCCTGCATCCAGTCTGACACGTTTGAGACAACCTTCCTTAGACTTACTGTAAAGTAGCGTGCTCAATCGATTTTGCTTGCTCCTTGTGAGCTTTGTTTAAATGCTGCTTGAGTTGGAATGATTTCAAACAGTTAGCCAGTGTTTTCATGTACAACATACCCTTGCGGGATATATTGTCCATCTTTCTGGAGGCAAGCAACGCCATATATGATGTAGTCTTCCTTGTATTTTCGCTTATTCGCTTTCGCAACTGACATTTTTGCACTACACTAGAGGTCTTCGGAAAATAGTGATTCGTTAAGAAGCAGATTGTCATGTTTCACCGCAAAAAAATTTCATCTAACTTGTTGCACCATAACACCACCTCATCTTCAGCAAAGTATAATTTCATTTCAACCTTGCTGATAAATTTGAAGTCAGCTTTTTTACATATCATTTGTACTAAAGCTACGCAGTACGCTTAACCTAACTATCTACCTATAGCAACCGTGGCTACCTTTAAACAACAACGGTTGTTATTCCATTGTGACCTTTGAACCTTGTTGAACACTAAAAACCCAATAATGGTAAAACAATGCACTAGTTGACAAGTAGATGTTTCTTTAAAAAATAAGTTAGTGACTTCATATTCAGATTTCCTTCCGTAGGTATTGTAGTAAAACAATTTCTCACTGCACCAAATCAGAAAGAATTTCCCACTGCATGGATGAAATTCCCACCAGTGGGAAATTTCCCACCGGTTAAGAACCCCTGAGCTAAAACTTAAACTAATTTGTTTTACTGTCTTGCTTGGTAGTTTGTGGATTTTCACCTGTATAAGAGCTTACTTGTAACATGTTCATTTGGCCATCTAAGGAAAAATATAGCGACACATTTACGTTCAACAGAGCTGAAGCTTGACAGCGATCGACCGTAAAAAGTTGTGTCAGTGAAGTCATTTCAGAGACTATGCCCCAGCACGTTATCAACTGCGTTGCGCAATATGTTCACATGCACACCGATAGAATGCATACATTTTTCAATTTTACTTGTTTGCTGATGTCGTTTACAAGGTATCTGCTTTAATCGATTATCAGTCTTCATTAAATTGTGGCTTTTTGAGATGAGTAATTTTTTCTGTAAAATTAAAAAACTAACTCCTGCTTGATCATATTTTGAAAAAGTGAGAGATGAACGTGCATTTATATCGATTTAAAACATGTTTCCGTATGCTTGGAAAGTGCAAGTAGGGTTCATGAATTCATCTGAAAAGAATTATCACTTTAAGTAACTAATACAGCTGAAGGTCGGAGTCGGCCCGGAGTCGGAGTGGGAGTCGGATAATCGAAATTGCCCGGAGTCAGAGTCGGATGACGGGACTTCCGACTCTATAGCCCTGCACAACATAAGCAAACAAGGGCGACTGTCAGTGCTCGAAAGATACATCTGATTTTTGGTCCTTGGTTATGTTCCTGCTTCTAAAGCATTGCACGTTTTCTTCTTTCGTATGCATGAACAGGAATACATGTTGGTCAGAACTTTGATTGGGTAAGGTATTCCAAAATAGCAGGGTTACTAATACGTCCACGTCGTCCTCCTGGGTAGCTCATCTGACCTAGCGAAATCAGTAGCAACATGCCTAGCATGGATACCAATGGTTGCACGTTTTGATACAATTAGTTGCCGGTAACACAGTTACTTATTTTCGTCCTCTACACGAGCGTGGTCCAACTACAGGCGGGCCACATGTGCACACGGACAGAATTTTTATGGCCCGCGAGCTTTCTCACTATTGATTGTTGTGTGGATATAAGTTGAGTTGATTTTATTTGACGATAATTAATATTCAGCAAGAAAAACACACATTAGAGCAAGGACGCCAAGGCATTGAAGGAACCGGAAGGTGACCGAGTCGATGCCCCTCAACAGCTAAATTAGCATTGTTGCTGTCGAGTTTCAAGTATTGGTGTTGCATATGCACGGGAAGAAGCTTCTAGATCAGGGCTACTCAAATGGCGGACCGCGGTCCGAATCTGGACCTTTGGATGTTGACAGCCCGACCTCGTGAGCGTCTCAAAGGTTTATTCTATACCCAAAAGTTTTAATCGACAAACCTTGCGCTTTTGGCCGTACTTCTAAAGCAACTCCTAGCCAACTGCATGAGTAGTCAATCAAGCTGTTGTTCAGCTCTTTTGCAGCGCACACCTGAGCTGGGCTTGTTAACTTTACCTGGTTCTAACTAATTATTTCGTCATAATTGTTTAACAATAGCTCGTCACTATAAGGTCTATCCTGGTGAAAATATTGGATTCAAAGGTAGAAAAAGGCGGTTTTGTCGAAAACAACGCAATTATAAAATTTACTATGCAGAATCATGAATGATGGTTGTGTAAGGGAAGAGTTTTACAGATTTTAGTACTTTAGGAATGAAATTTTGTTTTTTCGCAGGAAGTCAGCAATATGTGAAGAAAACCTAAGGTATTTTCAGCGTTTTCAAGAAATGATAAAGGTAGCGGTTGGATTTTTGGCTGACATAGTGTAACACCTCAACGACTTGAATGCAAAACTGCAAGGCGAAAACCATAATATTCTTGATTTGATCACTACTATTCGCCCTTTTCAGAAAAAGTATAATATTTTCAAACATGCCTTTCAAAACGAACTTGCGGTAGTCATTTTCCGAGTCATTTTTGGGAAAATAAAACCAAGGTTCCAGATATTTTCAATTTATAGAAAAGTTGATTACCAACATTTCCAAACAGTTTGGTGACTTTGTTTCTAAACAGTTGCTGCTGTTTCCTCAAAATACTTTTCAGTGCCAGACATTGCAGAATTTTCAATTGAAGCAAAAGATTCGTGCAGCCGTGCACATGTGTGGACCAAAGATGTAGCAGAAATTTTACAGGTACCGGAGCTTTGCTGGGGATTTTCGCTTATATTTATAAGCAACTATTCATCATTCACTGATGAAGGTGGCGGAGCGGAGCTCCGGCAGCTTGACACCACAGGGTGTGGACGCAGCCAAAATTCATCTGGAACGGAAATAATTGAATTCCAGTAGAATGCAGCAGTACAATAAATGTTTTTTGATTGCACACCTGAAAACTTCGTATCAGAAAAAAACATTTCCAAATTTTCTCCACTCCTTGTAAATTGTTACTGGAAACTCTCATTGTGTCCGGGTCTACCCAATGCTACAAGAGGTGCGAATTGTTCCCTCCTGCAAGCTAAATGTAAAACTCGGGACCCCACTTAGCTTATAATTCGGTTTTAGTATTGTTTTGGTTTGCAGCAGTTTTTCGGAGTGTTTTTCGGTGAATTAGTGTTTTAGTATACCCATCCACATTCGGATTCACTATCATATTTTAAGTCTTTTTCTGAGTGTTGGTAGTGACTCCCCTACAGTGGCTAATTGACCCCTTTGAGCTGTTTTCCTTGCTGGCTCAAACCTCTAGTTACGCCACTGACTGTTGACCGTCTGACCTTCAGAAAAAAATTCATAAAGAAAAAGTTTCGTATCTGAATGACAAATAAAATCATTTACCACTACCTTCTACTCGCTATCACTACCTTAGAACAAAAATGTAAGTAACTGCCAAAAAGCAGAAGATGCTATTACTCCCACAAGCAGAACAATAAATAACGCTGACAACATATGTTAATATCTATAACCATTTACCGGATTTGTATACATATATGTACAGGGGCGTAACAAGGTTAGATGGCGCCCGGTGCATAAAGCAAGTTTGGCGTTCCCATGTTCGAACTTCAGCTCTTTCAGAAGCAAATTTACTGTATTGAAGAAAGTGCTTGTGACAAATGGACTTTTCGGCAACCCAGCAGTGATTCGGCGCCCGAGGAATTGCCTCATTACGCCCCTGATATGCAGTACTATTATATTCTCATGTCATGTTTTTTGTTAGAACAATCCAAGGCATATTACATTTGCATGATTTTATGGGAGTAAGCGGAACTTGATATTATTTGACACTGGTAAATGGACCCTTTCCTAAAATAATTGAGTGTCCCTGTTCTAGATGATCATGTGCACAGGGGGAGCTGGGTCGCAACTGGTCTCTCTCGGTGGATGGGTTGCTCAGATCCGCCAGGATCTGGGCGTGGCAAAGAAAGTATAAACCCAGCTAAAATGAAACTCTACCCGGGTTGTCATAACCTTTCGCATCTAACAAGCTCTACAGATTGTTTGCAGTGTATTTTTTGCATTTGGATGATGGTTGGTTTGGTACTCTTGGAATCCAATCTGCAGAGATGTAGCCTTCGATATTCTTTGTTGGCCAGAAGTGATGTGTGGGAATACTGGGAAATGACGTGTTGTTCCTGCAAAACAAAAGAACACCAGCAGCGACAAGAAAACCAAACACAAAAACAACAAACAAACAACAAGACAAGACATACCAAATCATAAACACACCAACAAAAAACAAACAATCAAAATCTAGGTAATCAAACACAACCTAGTTGTGTAAATAATGGGAGTATGTACAATAGGGTTAAGAAAAGTATGGAATGCAGATAGCTATGGGATGAGGGAATGTGATCAGGGGGAAATGTGCGATTTAAAAAAGAAGTGGGCTACAGTTGACATATAGAACTCCATGTTTCAGCACCATACTATCTGTCATCATGTGCAGAGATAAGTACATCTCTGTACTGTTTTTTAAATGTGAGTGGATATAAGATTAGGTAATTTTGATTAGAACACGCATAACATCTTTTAATAATAATAATGTGCAATAATACCGGCGTTAGTCTAAACCAGGGTCTTCAAACTACGGCCGGTAGACCAAAAGACATTTCATTCGACTCACAAAGACATATTGTCAATAATGAAAAAATAATGTATTTAAAAATAATTTATTCATTTCGTAGAATGTAACATCCCGAAACAATCCTATTACGTAAGATATCCTGTCCTCGAACTGTTGTGTAGTGGCTCTCTGACAAAAAAGTTTGGAGACCCTGGGCTAGATCGTAGAGAGCAGAGGTGGCCCGAGTCACTTTTTCAGACTCCGCTCCTGTTCCAAAATTTTTTAATCCGGGTCCGGCTATTATTCAAATTTGAGAATCCGACTCCTGTTCAGACTCCGGCTACAATCATCGATCCAACCGTAATTTATCCATGTTTTTACTTAAGAAATGGCCACACAGACTCTTGCTACTACCGAAACGGTAAAGTGACTCCGGGTCCGGTGCCAAGCGAAATTTCTGACCTCCGCGAAGTTTCTGACTTGTTGTTGTTTCTCAGTTATTTTCCTTCTCAGAGTAAGAAAATAAAGTTTGGCAATTACTTTTTTGATGTGTGTTGTGCAAATTAAAACGTTTTGGTTAGATGTCAGGTACCCGTAACAAGCTGTAGTCCGGGAATAACTTTAGCGATTAAAAATTTTCCGGACTTAGTCGTTCACCTCAATTGTTCTTTTTCTCACCCAAACCGAACCCCAATCCGACACACTTACTTAAAAACGAATCCCTCAGCCCTAANAATAAGTTTTGTCAGCGTATTTTATATGTAGAATGTTACTCTGTGCATGCGTNCATGGAGTGAAGTCAGAAATTTCACTTGACACCGAGTCCGAAAGAAAAACGCAGAATCCTGCCGAAGTCGACTCCGGCCCTCCGGATCCGGTCCCACCTCTGGTAGAGAGCTTCTAGAAAATAATCAGCATAAATATGTTTCCCAAACTGAAACATTTAGCAATAAAAATGCACTCGTCGATTAGCAGCACATAAATGTTCTAAATGTGTGAGAGTGGGCTACTTTTTGTACTATGCAGAAAGTCAAATCCAAAACGTCAATCGAATGTCAAGCGAAGCACTATGAATAATGTCCGACTTGCTACCATTAACTAACCAGAGATGAGCGGACTGTCATATTTTGCGATCCAGATCAAGTCCCAAGTTTTTGAAACTCAGTCCAAGTCCAACCTTAGTCCAAAAACTTTATGAAATTTAAAATCCAAGTCCAAATAAAGTCCAAAAAATTAACAAAATATAGCTTTTCATCTTTGCAAAAAAGTGGCGCACACGGGACTCAAAGGGTTTTAACCAATGATTATCGGCGCTCGGCAATGACTTTAAATGTGGCTATTTTAGACTAACAGCTAGTCAGCTACTACTGACCTGTTTAAACAATCTCCGTGCAATTCCCGAGTGCGATCTGCATGCGGGCACGCGTGTCGACTAGCCAGCTGTTTACATCACTGAGCGCTACTTGGGAGATTGTTTAAACTGTTTACATCACTTGTTTATTCATAATTCATAAATGACGATAGTAAGGTGCTGTGAGGCGTGAGCCAGTTCAGAGAGCCTTGTTTTTCAGGGAGCTTAGCAAACAGTGTTGGATGATGCATCTCAGAGAGGGTCCGGAACCGGAGTTGCTAAATTAACCACCAGCTCCAGCTCCTGCTAAATTTTAAAAAGAGCTCCGGCTCGGGCTCCTGCTACATTTTAAAACCGCTCCAGATCCAACTCCGGCTCCACCGAAAATAACTGGCACCGGGACTCCTGGCTCTAGCTCAACTCCACAGACCTGCTTTGCTGCTGTGCAAACTTATCTTCATGCTGTTTACCATCGGCCTATGACATAGTGGATGAAAACACTATATTTTGTATTGCTTAGAAAAGACAACTTCAACATGGCATAAATAAGTCCTGTGTCCACTCAGTGGATTGTGCTTGTCTGGTTCATAAAATATGCGCAGGTTTATTTAAGGTGTTGTGGGGACCCGATTTAGCTCTCTAGAATTGAAAATCGGGTCCCAAGAATCAGAATTATCACCAGGTCTCTAGAATCAGAGAAAATCGGATCCCTAGATTGAGAGAAATCGGGTCCCTACAGATCCACACCGGGTATGTAACATTTTCCTTAAAAATAATCCTGAATGGTTACTGTTACTATAATAAAGCAGTTTACATACAGGTAATCAGGTAGGCAGCTAGACGATATTTTTGTGGGCGGCAACACGGTTCCGCATGAAAATGTACTGTATATATCTGAAAAATAAACTTACAAAAAACGGTAGAAATCACGGAAATTTAATGAAGAGTACTTCTGAACAACACGAAAGAGCTATAAATTCGAAGAAAAAGTCGCAACACCATTTGTTCCTTAGAAGAAGGTAGGAAAGTCTTTAATTTCTATTGAACATCTAAGGCAATTGTAGAACCAAAATAGGCACAACAAAGGATAGATTTTTGAGGGGACACTACACATAAGAGGGGCGCACTTTCACGCTTTTTAGACAAACGGTCAAATAGGTCACACCTACGTGAGGCCCCAAAAACTAATGGCCTTGGGCCCCGTGCTTCCTAAAACCGTCCCTGGCCACGTGGGCTTATGTTAATAACAGCGACAGGAATCTGGATTTGAACAAAATTTTGTTTTCGTACTTACATTATGTTTCGCAACATATTTTTTTGTTTCGATTTGAAAAACTTAAACCACTTTACCGGTACCGGGAAAAGACTCAGAATAACAGTATGAGGCCGACTGCCATGATCACGATATGCAGTTCTATATAAAACCGCGAAAAGGTGTCAATATATTGTGCCATGCTGGCCCCCCAGTGAAGACCAAAATCTCAGATCTACCTCTCTGCAAGTTGAGGACTGTTCACAATTGATCGCAAAAACGTAGCATATCACGACTATACAGTCAAAACAGAAAATCTTCGCCAATCTTGATCATCACTGAAGCCGAAAATGCTAATTTCTTGGTGTGGAAACAAACTGAATAGGTTTGTCCATCAGAGGCTCAGACTCTGACTCGAGTCTCGCGTCATTGATTGTCACACGAGTCGAGTCATTCTGTGAAAAATGTGACTGAAGTCGAGTCACCATCGTTCTTAACGTGACTGGAGTCGAGTCCAAGTCACCAAAAATCGTGACTCGACTCATGTCATTGACTCGAGTGACGCTGTCACTGAAAAATCGTAGAGTCCGGATGGGGCGGACGGAGTCCACTCAGGCACTCCGACTCTGTGATAACCTCCCTCTGCTTAGTGCTCTGTTGTGAAGTGTACGGCTTTCAGAGATGAGCATTGGACCGGACTTGGATTGGACTGGAACCGGACTATGACGAATTTTGTTGATTTTGGATTGAATCCGGACTGTAAAATGTTTCATGAATTTAGGATCAGGATTGGTTATGGACTGAGTTAATGGAAAAGAATTATGCAATTTTGTCAAAAAAAAGCCAAATTTTGTTAATTTTTTGGACTTTATTTGGACTTGGATTTTAAATTTCGTAAATTTTTTGGACTACGGTTGGATTTGGACTGAGTTTTAAAAATTCAAGACAGGATCTGGATCGCAAAATATGGCAGTCAGAGATGAGCGGACTGTGAAATTTTTCAGTCCGAGTCCAATCCTGTTCTGCAAAAACTGAATCCGATCCAGTCCTATCCGCAAAAGTTTTGAAAATCATCAGTCCGATCCAGTCCTGATCCGCCCTTGTAAAACCATGTTTTTTTATTTTGCCTCATGAGGCAAAATACACACAGCCTTTTGGCATTTCCAAACTTTAACAAGGCAGTGTCTATTTTGCCATCAGGTGCAAAAACACTCCAGGAGGTTTTTTGCCATTAAGTGAAACCAATTGGTTGAATCGGTCAATCGACAAGCACAATACACTTGGATTAGTGCATAGTGTTTTTCACATGACCTAAAACCCTAAACCCATAACGTATAACACAAAACCTAACCCAAAAACCTAAACCCAAAACCTAACCACAAAACCTAAACCCAAAACCTAAACCCAAAACCTAAACCCA
>JGI24159J19872_10013612_pt1 | contig 10565 bp, 12 predicted proteins | sample Ectturendosymbi4_FD_19872 | JGI IMG/M metagenome (IMG submission 19872)
TGACCTAAAAATTGAGTTAATTCGGTCATAATGTCTGAAAACGTAGGCCGGTGAATACTGTTACGGTGAGTTTTAATGCCATCACAGGACAAATTATCGAAATGCCTCTGTGAAAAAAACAGCTGAAGACACAGCGCTTTGAATGACTTTGCTTTTATTCAAAACCAGCAGGAAATACGGAACCGCCTCGGAAATGATCAAAAGCGTTTAATGATCGATGGTTTCAAAAGTTATCAATTTAAAACGAATCAGCTCAACTTTTACAATTCGCCAAAGGCCTTCTACGCCGATGGCTCTTTACGGCACCCCAGAAGGAGCACCCTTGAGGCAAACAACTTATCCGCCTCATCACCATAGCGTCTGCTCTTTCATGATGCACCTCGTTAGGAGGTTGTGCAGACGAGCGACGCGAAGCCAATATATTGAAGAGGGTCCCGGGGCTTGGAAGGGTCAAGGACCACTGTATACAATACAATTTGCCTTCGCTTTGAGTACATAAAGCGTCTCCATTCCTTGTCCATTAAACACCAACTGTATGGAGTTGGGTTGAAGTTCACAAGTTCACAGAAAAAGAAGCGGCCAACAGGCCCGTAACCAGCTTGGGACATCAAGGGGGACGAAGAGTTTTCCGAGAGGGGCCAAGATTTTTTAACCTATGTCTAAATTGTTTTGAACTATGTCCAACACATTTTTTCAGGGGTGTCAAAAAATTTTGTAGGGGGGATTCGTACCCCCTGCGTCCCCCCCCCTAGCTACGGGCATGACAGCAAGACAGAACAGGAGACGACGCCGGATCCAAACTTACTTTCGCGATGATGAATTCCGCATCTTCGGCCGAGTCGAGCTGCAGCTTGGACGCGACGTCGGCGAGCGATATTCGAGAATAACCGGTCGAAATGCGTCGCACGCCCGCCTTGATCACATTGTGACGCACGCGCAAGATCAAAGTGTAGTTGCGGTCGCGTTCGAACGCTTTGCCGAACTTTTCGAGGACGTCGTTGAAAGCGCCCAGATCACCGGTGCGCACCGCTGCAGCAGCAGAAGGAATAAACGCACGTGCTGATGAGATGACCCCAAAGCAGAGGGTTGCGGGTTCGAACCCGCGCATTGCTATTCAACATGCTCTGGCAGCAGGGGCGTAACGAGGTTAGATGGCGCCCGGGGCAAGAAGCAGGTTCGGTGCCCCCATGTTCGAACCTGAGGTCTTTCGGAAGCAAATGTTCTGTTTTGAAGGAAGTGCTTGTGACATTGTTGGGACTTTTCGGCGCCCCCCGCAGTGATACGACTCCCGGGAATCGTGCTCCCTTGCCCCCCCTCGTTACGCCCCTGTCTGACAGTCATTCGTTCATTACAGTAGAATTCGCCTGTATCCTTATCTTGCGAGGATTTGGGAAAAGATTCTATTTGAATAAGAGCTGATGATGCCTTCTACCTAGTAGACGAAATATATACTTTGATAGATCGTAGTGTCTGATTCTTTGTTGGGAAAGGATTCCTTTCGACAGACAGTGATTAGGGACAATACCGATATAGACAAATAACCATAAAACCACTCGGAAACCAGGTGAATGAGGTGCGTTGTGTAATCATATTGACCACGTAACATCATAAATAATCAAGCAAAGGAAAACTCAAACGAAAATAGTGGACCACAAGTATTTGATTGTTGAGGTAGACAGTGTAGCGTGTTTCAAAGCCGAGGTTGTTACGTCACAATCTCGATTAACACCCCAGAAACGATTACATTTCAGAAGTGTGCCGCTGTTTGTAGCTGGAAGTATCTTTATTATAAACAAACAAAACATCTCGTGGGGATTAAAAGTGATGCGCACTGAGCGATCCGATTTACCCCCAGGGTGAAAGGTTCCAACTTTTCGTGGTTACGCAACCCTTAGCAACGGAGGGTTTTATCCGACTAACCGCTGCCAAGCAACTTGACGAAGTGGATAGCGAAGATATGAGGATAGAAAGCCCAGCGACAACAAACACTTCGACGCAACTCCCCCCTCCCCACCCCGAGAGCGAAACAACGACAACGTTTGAAACAGACTCAGTTCCGTTCCGTCACCACGGGGGGTTTTGGCGAGCTCAGCCCCCAAACAATGCTCCAAGCCACCCCCCAAATTGAAATATGAAGCACTGTAAATACGTGGAGTTTTCACAATGTTTATAATCTCAAGACCCCCTGCACAAACGTAAAGGCACCCCTACTGAAGATTGTCTGGCGAGGGTTCTGAGCAGCATTCCAGCGAAACTACGATTAATAGCGCAATAGCCGAAAAAAGCGTAATAAATACAGTCAAACAGTAGACTAGAAGAAAACAACACATTTCAAGATATATCGCTCCAACCCAGCTTGCTCGCAATTTTCAATTGGCCCCCAAATGGCACGTTTTGGGCTATTTCAGCCACCTTCAAATCACGCGGCTGGATCCAAAACTCACCTTGGGTTAAAATGAAATACGGAGCTAGGGATCTCTTCATGTCAGGCTGTTTGAATTGAGCGCGTTCGGGGATTTCCCCAAGAAGCAACTCCACCACTATCATCAGCTTTGTCACCTGTGAATGAGCAACATAGCAAATCACGCATTGCTCAAATACTCCGGACGGAAGGTTTTTTTTTCTCTGGCTTTTCACCTACAGGCAGTGGGGTTTCATCGAACAGCAAATGTTCTGCAGCAAAATTGACTCTTACATACATCAAATGAAAGAGCGATGATTGCCTTCTAATTTCAAGAAGCAAAATCGACAGAAGCGAAAATCTAATTTCAGAAATTTCACGGTCATTGTAAATCTTCGACACTTGTAGATGTGAAATAAGGCAGTGGTCTCCAAACTACGGCCCGCGGGCCAAATCATGCCTGTGAAGCCATGTCAAGATGTCCGGTCCGGCCCTCGAACTGTTGTATACTAGCTTTTGTGGCCTTTGAACTAAAAAAGTTTGGAGATCCCCGTATTAAGGTAAGCGCAGTGTGGACGAGCAACTTAACATCATTGTGTCAATGCAACGCAAACGCCTTTGATGTTCAACCAGACCAGGGGAACAGTTCGCAGAAACCAAAACACCGACCTTAGAGAAGCATCTCGGTCGAAAGCAAATATTTCCGCAAGCAACTCTAAGTAAGACGACGACAAAAACCTACAGTTTGTTTGAAGCCGACAGCTGTTGACTGTGGAGCTTTCCTCAAAGCGGCAATCAAGGTTTGTCGCGCGTCGGAATAGTCGAGCTGCACAGCTTTGATGCGTCCTGGACATAAAGAAAGCAGCGGTTGAAGTCCTCGTCGTACAATCCAAAGGTTCAGAGTTCGAACCACCACTCACCCCCAGCTACAGATTCCAGGGGCAGCGTTCAATGGGATTGCTTACACGCACAAAACCGGTTTCAAAATGGACCATTTTGATAAGTTGGTTACAAAAGCGTTTCTTGCTAATCGGGTTCAAGTTCGAAAAAAAATTTGTGTGACGTTACAGAAGTTTGTAGTTTTCAACTTTGTGCAAAATTGGCGTCTATAATGAAACTGTACTTGATTTAGCCATTCACAAACTATCTTGGCCGCGTACAAGTGTTTGTCGGCGACCCGCTTTGATATCTCACAAGAAAAGCTTTGAAAAACAACAAACCTGTGTAATAAAGGTATCTGGCCCATTCGTTGTTGGAGGCAGGTTCAGGAAAGGTTGATTTTGACGAAAGTTTCTCGGCTTGGTCGTAAAGGTTGTAATGCAGGTAATTGCGAAGAAGGAGATTAAGCAAGCAAGCTTGAGTGTCGAAGTCGTGTGCGAGGGCGGCTGTCCTCAGTCTCGCGTGCAAGACGCTGATGTGGACGTAACAACGTACATTAAAAGTGTGATCGTTGAACGGTCAACAAAGGAAATGGCTTCTGCGGACCGCTGCGATAAGACCATGTCGAAACTACATGCACTCTTATTTTAACTTAAACGGAAATGCATGGCAACGCGCGCTTTCATTTCGATTAGGCGGCGAGCAAAATATGCATAGATTCAACGTTGTGANATTAAAACAAAGNTATTTTTGCCTGAAGCATACCACTGGACCCCTCCCCAACATGTAATCGGACACGAGATTGCNACCACAGACTAAACCAATGGTGTAGGAGCCGGGGGTGCAAGCGCTCCCTCAAAAGTTTTGATTTGACAAAAATCCAGGCAAAATCCCTGAAAATCCGGGCAAAAATGGCGCCCAGCCGTTTGCAGAAATACGCATGAAGACCTGTTTTGCACGTCACATCAACACGATTGGAAATTTTGTAGACAAGACAGAAGTCGCACAAAAACTTTTCGGTAAAGTTTGGAAAATTCGGGAAAAAATCCTTGACACCCACAAAATTATGCCTGCTCCTACACCTTCAGACTAAAGGTCACAATTCACAAACACTTCGACGCGAAGTCGACGAAAGTTTAACAACAATCTACCTTCTCACATCCTCGAGCTTATCCGTCAACTCATATACCCTGCTGTAATAGAAGTAGCACTTGGCAGCGATGGGATCGAGCGAGCGTCGGTTTTCATTCACCAGCTTGGTGAGCAGCCTCTTTGACAGCTTCACCGCTGCAGCATACGACTGAAAAGACAAAGAGCACTCTCCCTGCCAACAACTGTCTCTCATTGGTGCCCAACGCAATAATGCTGATTGCCAACAAACAGCTTAATGCCCTGCCAATGTGACATGATAATAGAAGAACACCGAGATGTTCAAACCAGTGGCCTTGAACAAAAACTTGTTACCTGATTGCGGGGGTCGATCAAGTTCACGTATAGCGCATAAGCCCGAGGTGAAGCTGGCTGTTTTCGGCAATTTTTCGGACATTGATCGATTTTTTTAAATGTGCGAAAAATTTAAGGCAATTCCATCATAATCCTTTTTTCAGGAATAAAAAAAATATCGGAAACGAAGAAATAACAGACATTTTCAAGCTATTTCGAATAAACGACCGAAATGTCTCAGCGAAAAAAAAAACAGACGTAAAGTAATAAATACTTTTAAATAAGTTTGCCGTTTTTTAAATAGTGCACCCAACCTTGCACTCAAGCTTTTTAATGGAACAAAAGAGGAAAAGAACCGCGAGGCGGCGCAGTAACATTTCTATTCAAACCTCTAGTTGACAGTTTTTGAAAGTTGGATCGTTTTACTCTAACGATGTGTGCGATCTATTCTCATCTTATTCCAACAAGAGGAAACAGGCGACACCGTACGGTTTGCAACCGTTTGCCGATCGGCAGCGTTTACTGCTTTTAAAGGGATTGTGCTTTTTCGCAAAGGGTATACAACCAGATTTCAACCGGAGTGCAGGGAGGAACACGTCATTAATTTGAAATCAGCCCCTACTCACTGCAAGGTGACGCTAGTAGAATATTTCGTCAAACACATAAGTTGAAATTCTACTGTGACAAATGAATTTGGCGTAAAAAAACTCCTTAAACTGTGAAAATATGCGCATTTTGTTTCACCTTGGTATCGATCAGGTAAATAAGCACCAGCAAATAAACGTAGATTTCTGTGTCGGGCAGTCTAGGAATCTTGCTTGGTCGGGACGATGGCTTCGACACCACAGTGTTTTCCGTTTCCATAGACTGCAATGATCAATAACAAAAAATTTTAAGCGCTAAAATTTGATCAATCAACGCTATACGGCTTTTGCAGCAAGTTACCGCAGCGTAAGTGCTGCTGGTTGCAGCAAATTACAAGTCGAAATGTCCAATGTCCATTTCGTGAAAGCTGGCAATATCCATACGCAATTCGTAAACTATACGCAGATAACTATTTTTGCGATATGTTGTTGGTCTTAATGATATTGGTGATTGGTTTGCAAAGTAGCAACTGGCAAGCTATATGGCACCACATGTTAAAGGCAAAGAACAGAGTACACTCACTGTAATTCGCAGGCCTTTCCACGTTAAGGGGATTTTTACCATGGGATGGGACAGCGCACTTGAAATTTGTCTCGTGTCCCATCCTTAGTAATTTCACGTCATATAGCAGGAATTCACTGAAGCTGAACACCGTTGTTGTATGCTCATAGCAAAGTAAGCATTAAGCGTAGATCTCAGGCTGGGAGATAACAAGGACCAACCGCAAGGTTGTTGAGCATTCATTTGGCTGGCAACTAAAAAGGTTTCATCAAATTTTCATTGGCTCCAAATTGGATGTTTGTGGTATTTTATCCACGGTTCTGTAGAGGCTAGACATTGCATATGCACTTAATATAGTGTGCTTCGTATTAGTAGTTTCGTAGGAATCCAATGTGATGTGATGCGTCAGTCACAAGTTTCCATGGGTTGGGACAGAAAAGAGCGTCCCTGAGACAAGCCTGGTAATTCGCGCTGGCACAGGTCCAGAAATCAAACTTGTAATGCAACGGGATTGCAATTAAAAAAACATGTAAGTGATTCTGTTGGTCAAAAAACTGTCAAAAACACTTCAATTAAGAATGGCCAGCAACGAATTCCAAAAAGCGGTGAAAATGGCAAAGAACATTAGGCAAGTACGAAGCAAGTGACAGACGTCCTTACCACTCCCAACTCAGTTATCAATAAACTGAAGTGTTCGCGTGACCTACAGTACTTACCTCTTCAATACAGGAAAGCAGTTCTTGTGCGGAGGTTTCGTCCGTTGCTTGGCGACCATTGAAAAACAAACTAACAAGACGGCGAATAACGCCAGTGTTTAATCGTTTGCGAGTTGTTGGCAGGCTCCTGATCACTCGGAGCGTGTGTCTGGTTTCACGCGAACTCACCGACCTCTCAATCAGCACCAACTGCTCTCGGATATCTGCAACATACGATTACCTGACAGGTAAGACAACTCTAAACATTTGAAGTGAGGTGCAAAACTCCTAACCTTGATCAATTCTCAAGAGCACTGACAAGGTAGGAGCAAGTACTACTGAATATATTTTGACCTGAAAATCCACCAGCTTAGCAGTGAACACTCTAAACAACTAGGATAGCAAAGGTTACAAAGCTGATTAACAGACAGCAGAAACTGGTTGCAAAACAAGATTGACGTTATAAAAATACCTGACAGCTCACTTTTAATGAACAGTATATATTTGAGAGTACATTTGTTTTGAGTCAGTTAATTAGCTAAATGCTACATGACATCTGTTTATACATTCAAGCATTCCATATATATACACTCTTCATATCTCTCTCTTTGAGTGAAGAACCATCAATCCACTCCATGTAACAAATGTGAGTTCACACATATTATTGCGTTATCATATCCAAGACACTCAAGCAAAATTTTTTAGTGAACTATCAATGCTAAATCAAAGTATAGAGCGAGGGTGAACAAACTTGTTCAACAGAAGGGTCATTAGCAGAAAACCAAAAACACCAGCGAGCTGCAAAATCAGTTTGTAGTGTCAAATGCACTTTGTTAAAGAATGCAAGTTTCACATGAAATTACCTACATCACATAAATTCCTTGGCAAATAACATTATGAATTATTAAAGTATTTTCCACAACATGATATGTTCACGAAATGTTTAGGTCACGAGATTTTAGAACTATTTTTTAGGGTCATGCCAAAAAGTAATTGCGGACCCCTGGTATAGAGCATTTACTTGGTAAAATGTTTTCACTTAAGCATGATCTACATCTCTGAAAATGTAAACACCAAAATTAGAAAATCAAAGCTTCAACAGAAAAGCTCTAAGTATGAAAAATGCAGTGGACCTATCTCAACATACAAAAACACACAGTGTACAAAATACAATGTCTTCACTCTTCACTCAAAATAAGCAAGTAAAACATACAGACTAAGGTATCAGCCAGATTATGTAGCATAGTAAACAGTAGCATCAGTAGTAAAGCAAACAGTTATGATATATGATTACACAAAAAAGCTAGTAAGCAAAAAACTATCACAAGTGAAGAACAGACCAGCGAAAATACAATCAAGGATTGAAACCAAAATGTAGCCTGATAGTATCAACCATTTTTTCCATTCATTTTCATACCCAGTGTACCTCTCAGGAGGGTCGTTCAATGTTTGTAAAATCGAAAACAATAGAAGCAAGCAAACAAAAATCCATCCAATACCTTCAACAGTAAGGTTGTCTATTTCATCCTGGGATTTGACAGTTTCCTGTTTTTCTTCTGTTTCAGGTCCTTCTTTCATGTCAACATCATTAGAAGATGCTGTTTTTGCAGCCACTTGCGCAATTTTTTTTGCCATTGTGCAAGGATTTGATCTCCACAAATTCAAAAGATTATAAAAGTTTGTTACAACAAAGTCAAAGCTACAAATGCACTTTCCTATAATAAGATCAACAATCAGTTTAAATAAACAAGCTGAATGTTATCACAACTCAAAACACAGTGGACTTAATAACTTGTGTGGTATCAGGACAGAAGCCACATGACCATTACAATTATCGCCCAATATAACTGCAATGCCCATATATGTCTTCAAAGACACCTGTCATTTGGACAGTACTAATGAATACAGCAGTCCCCACTTATTAAGCCCAAAATTATCAGGTCCAAAATTACTCCATTTATTCCTGTAATAAAAAAATCCTTCATAAACCCAAAACCCCACTTAATAGGCCCAATTTTCTAACACATTTGCATTTGGGTGAAGAAGTGTTGTAACTCATACTTTTTTGTCTTGTTTTCAATGGCCTCACACTTTGTTACGCTGCTGACCTAGTTCTTAATTCAACTGTTTCATCACAGATCCTTTAGTTGTGTCATAATCGATATGCAAACAACTGGTGCTCTGTAGAATTTATTTTCAAAATGTCAAGATGTGCAGACGAAATGAATATTGTTTTTAGCATAATAGACAAAGAAAATAACTCGTTTCCTGTAACTCTTGTGTACAGTGCTTAATAGATTTAGCAACTTTTAACAATAGTACAGTCGGCCATACTCATTTATTTGCATGAGAGTGGTGAAATATTGTCCCCGGATAACAAGCCCAAAATCATCCAGATAAGTGGGGACTACTGTGATTGCAGCACTACCTAATATTTCCGTCACAAAAGTTTCCACCAGGACCATTGCAAATAAATTGTCATTATAAACAGTAGAGTAATGCAGGTTGTCATAATTATGTTGATTTCATGACATCTAAAATACTATAAAAACAGTAAATTAAATGACTTTTAGAAAACAAAAAGCTTACAAAATCAAAAATGAAAATGTTTGGCAATACCTTGCTACAGTTGGTCAAAACAGCTGTTGAAACGTTTTGTATCAACTGAGTCACCACTGTGGAAACTGACACAAGTCCCTTGATCATCTAGTCCATTTTGCGTAAATTCAATACATTATGAACTTTTTTTTCTTAATCCCGATCTGGTAATGTCATTTTTAAATTACTGTTATTCCATGAGTTGTTTACAATATGGTGTTGCATGATGATGTCAAGGTTGCAAATATTGTTGAGTGCTGAGCTAGAACAATAATAGATTATTACATTTATGTAGCTAAAATCGTCAACACCTTTCAAGCCAGCCAAGTTTCGCATCAAAAGGCATAATTTCCCCATATTGGCCAAGTCTTTGCAACTCCATAACTCGCCAGTCGATTGTGCTAGAGAGCTGTTTAAACTCTCTAAAGCAAGGATGGCCAACCTGTGGCGCATGCGCCATAAGTGGCGCATTCCATCCTTTTGATGACAACAAAATAAGCCATTCCTACTCATTAATTTTAGTGATTTTATTTTTCTTGGATGCCCTTTCTAGCAATGCTATGTTTCTTTCAGATCAATCTGGCTTTACAGTAGTTAAAAATATAAATATGGTTTTCCTCGCTGTGGGAATGCAGTCATTAACTAGGGTTGTGACGTTTTAACAACCCCGACATAACATGATGATTTTAACGTCTTTGAAGAAATTATTGGCTTTGAGCAGGCCAGCAGAACATATGGCCCGCAAAAGCTTTTCTTGCGGCCCACAAGAGCTTTTTCAATTGTTGAAAATGTTACAAAAGTGATTGTCGTTCCCGAACTTCTTCCATACTGCAACAAAATCTCTCCATCGAACTGAATAGACTTTTGTGTCCCACGGCACGTTTATGTTGGTAATTTGGCCCTTTGAGCTTATTTGAGTTGTGCAGGCCTGGCTTTGAGTCCTTCCATGGAAAAACAAGAGCATCATACACATTGGAGAAAGTAAAGTCATGTCTAGGAAATCAACAATTAGATTTACGTAAACGTTTAAGTGTATGCACTGATGGAGCAACGTCAATGATTGGTAAAGCTGCTGGAGCTGGAGCCTTGCTGTAAAGGTTGTTTGGTCATCCTCTTCTAAAATCATTGCATTATTTACCAAAATTATCTGTGTGGAAAAGTTTTGAATTTGCAGCATGTTATGGTACCAGTTGTAAAGTGTGTGAAAAAAATTAGAGCAAAAGGATTAAACAGAAAACAATTCAGAGAATATTGTGAACTGCTAGTTGAGGAATATGGTGATCTCATCCTTCACTGTGAGGTGCGTTGGCTTTCTAGAGCAGTGTTTTTCAACCTTTTTTGCATCACGGACCACTTTATGCAATAAAAAAATTTTGGGGAACACCAAACAAAATTTTATAATC
>JGI24159J19872_10013614_pt1 | contig 10563 bp, 6 predicted proteins | sample Ectturendosymbi4_FD_19872 | JGI IMG/M metagenome (IMG submission 19872)
TTTTTCTCACTTTTAGCTGTAAAATTTAACCTAGCAGTTGGCTGATTTTCTAGCAAGATTTTAAAAACCGTTTGGCAGGTTTAGCCGGTAACAAATTCTTGACAAAAAATTGCAAAAGTTTCAACATATATTGTAGCAAGATTCAGAACTTAGAAGTTGGCTCGGTGCCTATCTTGCTGATTCAAGAAATGCCTATTGCGAATTTTGCAATATTACAATCATAGCGAAACATTGTCTACTTAAAACGCATGCTGGAAGTACAAAGCACTCAGGCTCAAAAGAAAGTTTTGCTCCCAAACGCAAATAACACAAAGTTCTGAGTTACACAGACTAGATTGAAAGGTTGTAAGGCTGAAGCTATGCTCAGTCTTTTTATCGTTGAGCATTGTCCTGTGAACACATGCGAACATCTGGAAAAGATTTTCAAAAACTGCCTGTCATAGCAAGGAGGTAAGCTGCAGTTACGCTGTTCAAAATGTCGACTGAAACAAAATTGCGGGCCAAAAAGTGTCGTGGCTAATGCCGATATTTTTCTGCACTTGTCCATTGATGGTGCGTGCAAGAACATAAATTGATACATACTTTTACAAGTTTACTTTCAACACCTCAAAAGAGGCAAATTTTTGGACAGAATTTCACTACTTTTAGCAGATTTATTTTTGACTAGATTTTTAGCAGGATCTAGCCGTTTTTCGTGACACCATTTAGCAGAGTTCGGTGACAACCACCTGGCAACATTGATTAGCACAGCAAGTTTGTGATTACGAATGGTCGCGGAATGCGCATACGTGCTAACGGCAGCAACAGATCTTAGTGTTCAGTGCAAAAGCAAACGAGCGATGCAACGCTTTTCGTGTAAGGCACCCTGACTATAACAACGAACATAACACTAGCCATCGCAACTTGGTGCCCACACAGAAAAGTGTGTCATGAATTTTCGTGCCACGTTTCAAGGAAAATGCAAACTGTAAAAACAATACGCAATTGACTAATGTCATTACCGTGGTCACAAAACTACTGCTCATGGCGAACGATAAAGTACAGCAACTTACAACAATTGTTGTTATACCTCAACATTTCCTTTTCTGCAGAGGAAACAAGCAAACAAAATCAGAAACTTAAACACAACCAAATTTTTTGCATCATGAAGAAAAAACGCATCTTACATCGTGCTTCTACTGTAAATCACAGGATTTTAGATGCGAGTTGAAAATTTTTCGATGAAAACGTACTTGTTATAATAAAAAAGAAACTAAAGAACAAAAAAAAGTAGGTACCTTGCAGAATTTGGAAAAACTTTTGGTCTGACACCGAGGTTACTAATGGCTTGATCGAAAAGCTTGATCATAGCTTTATTCGTCGCGTTATCTGCAGTTTCACAGTTCCGCATATTCACGCACACACGATGTGCAGCCCCAGCAACATTGTCGTCGTCGCAAGTTGACAACACCTGCCAAAGTATTTGCATGCGAAGTCAGCATGTCTTAAAAGGTAGTGACTTAACTATGCTCAATTCAATTGACGAAGTCTATTTAAAAAATGTGAAAACGAAGACATTAAATTTTAAAAGACACGCTCTTGCGCGTACACCCTCATACTTCATGCACACACTTTGCCTTTGTTCAGCTCTGCAGCAACAAAAAATTCCCAAGACGAAGGCCTACGGAGGATGCGACTGAAACTGTTTGCGAAGTCTGTGAAGTCTTTACACAGGGTGAAGGAAGATGAAACTCAATATGACAACTCTGTTTCGTTCACTTGTGCGTCGGTAATGAAAACTTATCAGTTAAACGAGAAAGCTTGGCAGAAAAGTAAAAACATGCAGCTGGTTTTTCTGAAAAATTTCAGTGATGTGTTTCCTGTGCATTTCATCACAAAATCGCGACAGCCTTATGCAATCACAGTCGTTTCAAAATCAGATGGTATACACTCAGGGGTCTCCGCAACCTTTTGCTAACTGGGTGCCAGCTTTGAAGTTTCATATTATTCAGTGTACAAACAACGTACGTATTTTTGTACAAGTCAAGGTCAATATACTGTCTGTATGAAGCATAACAAAGTTGATATGCGAAACTTGGGCCTTCTGCGTGCCACTGGAAAGTACTTGGCGTACCAGCCAAGTGTGGTACGCACAGTGGCGAAGCGAGGCTGAGTGACGCCCGGGACCGACCATAAAAGTCCCGCCCTTTCCACCACTGAAATTGCTTACAAGAATTTAAAACGAAAGAAGGTCATGCTTCGTGCTTACGAAAGGTGTAAGACATGTAATCCATCCTAACACCACGATCAAACACTCACAAACTGAAATGGGTCTTGTTTTTCACTGTCGATCACGAGTCTTGCTTTTTCTGCTTGTCGCCACCTTTCTCATCACTGCTCTTCCTATTTTTTCTGCATTTTTACAAATGCATGTATAGACCAGGCATATTTCGTCAAATTTTCTTCCCTGTTGGCTTTCACTCTCCGGAAAGCCGCAATACTTGGCTTTAATCGTTTGCTCATTCCAATGAATCGAACAAAAAAGTGAAGTGATGGCGGCATAGGCCTACCTACTTTAATGATCTGAACATTTATGTATGTTCCGCCTCTAACTGAAAAAAAGTATTTATACTGCATATAGCAGGCTATAGCAATAAATTCAATAATATAATCTCAGTCGTGTAAAATATGTTTCATTGTTCATTTCACATTTCAGTAGTGGTTTAATTCTTTTAGATTGTATGAAAGGCTTGAAACGTTAAGTCTGTCGACACTTGCGCGGGGCCCTCTAAGGTGGGGGACATATTTCGATAAAGTAGGTCAAATAGGCTTGAGACCGGCTCTGGTTGGAAAGCGCTGGCTTGCGGCTTTCATCGTGACCTGCAAACTTGGTCTAGTTGTGGGTTGGGCTTCTTCCAATTACGAGTGCATAGTGTTATTCCCTACCTTCGTTCGTTAGCAGCAGACGTATATTTCAAAACTGCATTAACAAATCTTAACATGTAGGACATCCGCCTTTTGATCACTCAGCAGTGATTTAAAATGTCTAAAGTTCAAATGTGATCTCACTAAACAGCTTTATTCAGCACCGCCACTGCCAAGTTGCGCAGCTGTTTCGGCTGGCGTTCCTTTTAACAAAAGCATTCACCACAACAATAACTAAACGTATCGTTTGCTCTTGCGTTAGGTTTTCAGACCAAGGTTCACCGCCTCAAATTTATCTAAAGTGAGAGCAACACCTTTTGTAATGATTTCTTGTTGAAATGACTTTTCTATGTCTGCAAATGTTTAGTGCACCGTTGAACGAAGGGGCCAAACCTTCTACGAAACCCATATTGTGTATAGGCTGCCAGGGATTCACTCTATTTGCATTTCATACAATCTGAACTCTGGATTACCCACGCAAACACATCAAAACTGCACTATCTCAACTCAAGAACACAATTTTCCTTGTAACTTTACATCTTACAGAAAAACATCAGCTCTATTGAAACTGAGCGACGGTACCTTCGTAGAGTTCTTCCCTTCACTCACCAAACTTTAATGTTGATAAGCCCACCTCATGACTAGGATTGTGGCATAAGCCCATCGAATGACTAGGCTTGGGCCAGTTCCTGAAAATATCCCACTGAACATTTAAAAATACAGTAGCGTGAGACTTGCCAAGAAATGTTCATCGTCAATGCCTAGGTGTCATGTGGTGTAATGATGTGCCGTTGGGGCATTGCTCAGGATCGAACGATAGGAAAAAAGGTTAAAATAACCTTGAGTATTTACCGTGATTTCGTGCAGTGTTTTTTTGATTAGATTTTGAGTGGATGGACAATATAAACCTCAAGCTACCGGATCAGTATCTGTTCAAAGGACTTTTGACTGGGGTGGGGTGACTTTAGCCGAAAAGGAATGTGTAGGGACTGGGGGACAATTGCACCAAAGTAAGTATGTCAAAAAAGACAAGACAAACGCTAGAGTACTTTAGCACATTGGATTTGACCAAGACTTTTGAGTAAACATTTCATCAATTTGCTCACTCTACAATTACATTTCCTAGCCTATTATGCTACCAGTCTACGGCTTCTAAACACAAAAAATGAAGATTTAGAGATTTTTTTAAAAGTAAATTTTAAATTAATAGAACTAAAATTAAAATTTTAAACAACTGCCAAAAATTACTTTTTAATCAACAAATTGCCGCCCCTCAGAAGGTGCCACCCGGGGCCCTCCCTGCTACGCCACTGGGTACGCGTGCTGTGGATTGCCGCCCTCTGGATACAGCACTGTGCAGTTCTGTTGCACGACAATCTATTTCGGAATAAAGCACTTCCGATCTTTTCTGAACGTGACAGCAGGAAAAGCAGGCGATTCGCGATTCTATATAGACTTTATTCAATTAACACACTGTGTAGCAGCGCACAAGCAAACGGCCGTGATGCATGTGCAACGTAAACAAAGTTTGGGACACACCTGGGAATCGAATTACTTCAAAAAATGGGTAAGCTAAAAGTTGGATGACAGCCGTGCTAGCATTACTTTAGCCAAGGCCTCATGGGTAAATAAGGCCTCCCAGCGTCTGGATGACGTCACCGAAAGTCGTCCTTGTTAACAGAAAACCGAACCCCACTGGAATCGAAAATCTGGATGTTCACTGTTACAACGCTGTGGGAGCATTTGTGTCAGCGCCGCGCGGCGGTGTCGTGAGCAGTTGGCATGTAGTTATAAGAATTGAACAAAAGTAGACCGTTGACATAGCAAAGTTTTACCTTTAGTGAAAATAAGTTGGAGGTTATGCGCAAAAGTTGCAGTTAGTTCGTTGCATTCTCAGTAGTGGGAGTAACCACAATACGAATATAAACGCATGCTTTCGGACTGCTATTTGCAGGACTACAGGCTGCAGTGTTAGCAAGGTCTGCTGGAAGAACTGGTGACATTTTGAAAGCGATCAAACCAAAACAAACACCTTTTAGTTAGACAAAATGTGAACACCATTAAAAGCTTCAAGTTTGCTGTAAGCTTTTCAGGATTCAGCCGAATGGGCTCTACTTTCATCTTCTTGCGATGATTCAAACTTGCACATATTTGTTTTCTCAACTAACCAGTCTCTACACAAGTGAAGCGCTTGAATCAATCCACAAAACTTTATTTGTAAACACATAATGGAAATAAGTCAACAGTTACATTTAAATTGTTGTTGCTTTTTTCAGTTGTTAGTGTATGTTCCAAGTGATAGCTCGCTGTGTGCCTCGTTGCTAGGGCAGCTACGACAGTGACCCGAAAGTACATGTTTTCAATTTCCAACTGATGAAGCACTGAAGCAAAAGTGGATATATGCCATTCGGAGGGACGACTCCACCAACACGATACAGCAAAAGCACATGTCGTACAAGTGCTTGGCATCTTGAAACATGGTTTCATTCACAAAATCATGCCAAGAATTGTTTTTATTGCCCGGCTGTGAAGTAGTTAATGGCAAACAAGATTTTGTTTATGATTGAAAAAGCGGATGATGATAATGAGGTCCGCGATATTAGTGCGAAACGTTCTAATCTTTTGGGCCTGATGGCATGTTCCTCTCACCTGAAAAGTTGATGTACGGTGTTTACAACAGACTATTTCAATAAACTGCTTACGCGCATTGGTACCACCATTAACTTTTTTTGGTGTGCGAAAAAAACATTTTCGGAAAAAAAATTATCTGGGAAACTTGAGCATTTGATGAAAAAACTGGACTACATTTGTCATATCCTTTGCAGGGACCAAGATTGCTGCCAGGAGTTGTCCCTGGGACTCCCTTCGCAAACGCCAAACTGCCCAGTTTATTTGTCGTGGCCAAGCTCATCACGCAGGCTGAGTTTAAAATAATGATCATATTCATAAGTACAGTCCAATTTATCAAAAGCTTTGATGCAGAGCAGAGACGAATGCGCAAAACAGAAAAAATAGGGTCTCTGCCTAACTTTGCAAGACGTAATGCGCAAGGTGCAAATCGAAAAGCAGTGGCAAGTGGTTGACAGTGACACTACTAACGATCTTACTCTTTACATATTGCAACAATCAAGTCAGGCTGGTGCTTTTCATCAGAAATGTTTAAATGATTGACGATAACTCAATGCTCAGTTGCTATATGCGTTCCGTCAAACTTTCATCCTTGGATAAACTTTTATTTCCCTTTGAAAATGAACGGCCTACGCACAGTCGAAACTGCGCACGACCATTTAACAAACATGTAAACGTAACCCCGCACAAACTGCTTTTATAGACAGTTCATTGCCGCTTTCCTTTGTTTAATCTAGTGGTTCTCAACCTGGGGCTCACGAACCCCCCAGGGTTTCACGGGAAGATTTCCAGAAGTACGTGGATGGCAGTTGAGTTTTCATGTATTGCTATTTTTTAATATCCTATACTAGAGGAAAACACGTGCCGATTGAAAACTTAGTGTACATTTTGTCTGAAATTGCGTTGCTGTGATGCAGCAGCGTGAAGTCCACGGCTTGGCCAGCTAAGCAGGTGGTTCGGGTTAATTGTTTTATGACTCGGGGGGTACTCAACGGGAAAAAGGTTGAGAACCCCTATGCATTGCGATATATTTCGTCCCTTGTTTTTCTTGTTCGATTCCGTGCACATCGGGTGAACCAAAAGTCTACCGTGAAGTGTATGACTTCCATGCAGACTGAGAAGGTGCAGTGAGACAACTGCGCCATTACCCGTTTCGACTTTACCAGTCCAGTAAGCATTGCCCACGGTAGTTTTAATGCACTCATGGAATTACATCAGCAGGAATGTGACTCGATTGTGAGATATGCCTGCAAACTGTCTATCAAAGCGTTGAACCCTTCTACTTTTGAGAGGCAAAATGTTAATGACTGTGCGTATATTTAACGATTTCGTCGCTCAAACCTTCGAACTTGGTAGCAAGTACAGCATTTTGCATTAGCATGATAGCACCGTTTGCATTAAAATATTTTTCACCTGGTGGGAAGTAGTGAACGTTAAAACTTGCATAAAAAATCCTTACCAACAGCCATTGACTAAACGCGATACGCAACCGAAACGTTTTTCAGATTTTTTAAAAAATCGCTGTTGGCATGGGAAGAAATTTCTGGTATATGCGGGAAAGTAAGCACACAAACTTTCACTGCATTGTGGAACACGTGCCACAGGCTCTTTTCAGTAGCAGATTACTGTTTGTCAAAGTTTGGGTTAAATCGCCTGCTTTTGCGAAAGTTTATAACAGATTGCCTTGACGCACGTTTTGGTCAATACCGTCAACTTTCTAGTGGAAATGATATTATTTCTATACAAGTTTTTGAAAGTGAGAAGTAACTTCGCTAACTTTCTACTCTAAAGCTGAAACTAAAAGGACGTAACTTCGACAAATTTTGAGCTTGATTAGGATGAGTTTGTTCGAGCACCAAATGATTCAACTGAGCAGCTAGTGTTTCTCTGCGGTGATGATTTTTTGAAAGTTAAGGAGTAATATTAAAGTCGAAGAGCAATATTACTTATATTGCTGGGTATGTTTGCTTTAAACGGTTGAAGTGCATTTGCTGTAAACTTCGATTGATTTGCGATAACAGTGATGTCCCGTACATTAAAGCTTGTTCTTTAAACCACGGAGTAGTTTATTTCCATCACCAGAAATGGTTCGAATTGCTTTGATAAGCTACTTGGCTGTTACCAAGATTTGTGCAAGCGATGAGTATCAGGGGTGTTCTTCCCAGCGCGATTTTGCTGTTGAACTATCGAAATCGGTCCTGGAGGTCGAAGAACTTCCATTTTTTTCGTTGGGCATGTGTAAAGACAACCATGATGCACGTACAATAGTGCAGATGGCTTGTCGGATTTTTATAAACATTCTGCTTAACAAATATTATTTTAAAAGGAAATGATCTAGTTACCAGTGATTAATCATCAAAAAAGAGAAAACTGCAGGCTTTAACTTGATTTGACAAGTACTGTATATTTCACGTTTAATGTTGTGATTACATTGCTTAAGACTCTGTAGACTGTAACTATAGTAATGTGTCGTTGATATCAAGGAATTTGTGCAAAGTTTTGCTGTAGCAGTGTATACTTCATTGCTTGAATGAACACATCGCAAAAATCATTCCCGCAGCACCACTGAATGCATGTCACACTCGGGCCAAGCCAAGGCCGCTTGGGCGAACCCGAGCTGGACGACTCTCTGTGACGTAGCACGTTTCTTGACGCACAAAATAGGCTACTGGGCTTGTATAAACCAAGGCTTCTTAGAGATCGCGTCAGTTACTTGATAAACATGTTTATCACGATGGTCCCGGTTTCAATCACCTGGTAACTTACCTGGTGAATCCCCTGCGGGAGAAAGGCGACGGCTCCCCTTTTACACCCTTTATAAGTTGGCCGGCTCGCGAATGAGCCGCGGCATGTAGTGTTGTAAATATGCTCTCGGTAGCAGTTCTCTTATAACCTTTTGCGAAGAAGTGTCAGTTTTGATTTAACGTAGACGATCTTTCATGTGGACTGGCACTGTTGAAGCGAAAATGGTCAGGGAGGTATATTAAATAAAATGATCTACGTACAATGATGAGTTCACGAAACCTAAGCATCAGTTTGCGATGTTACTGGAGAGAGATTTATTCAATACCTAACCTTGTAAAATAATATTTCAGTCATAAGAAGTGAGTGATAAAGCAATAAGGTAGCAGAGAAAAGATCTAAAATTTTGCTAGCTACCGTAAAAACTTACAGTTGGCCAGTAAATGAATATCTATCATATTGCTGCATGGAGAATTCGAGCTGCACTAAAATGTTTGTGTAAAATTTTGCTTATTTGCAACACAGCATAGAAGCATCTGAGTTATTACGTCATTTGCCACTAAACAATGCAAAAAACAGTTTGCTATTTCCCGGATATCGTAAAAAAAAATTAGATGTTGTTGGCGTTGCTTGTTGCATTCAGCAACACGAGGATATACAACAAGTTGCTGGCTTGCACTACAAACAAGGTTAAAAGCGGCATCCACACTTGGAAGCGTTTTGCTTTCACCCACCAATAGCAACTAAAGCTATCACAGAACCAACCCACCATGAATCGCTTGCCCCACAAAAAACAGAGTAACACCTGCAACGTATGAACGTTTTCGAATCACTGAACGGCTGGCCACTAATGCGGTAGGTGTCAGGGGCACAGAAAACAGACGATGATTATGCAAATGATAAAAAACTAACCTCCTATTTAGTCTGGTATTTAAATGCATTTGCCATTTTAGGAAAAGGACAGAAATCCTCTTGATGTGATTTTGCTTCATATGTGGAGAACGACGATCTTCTGTACTGCAGTTTCACAGCATGGAGATACGTCAAGAATATCCGTTGTAAACAAAGTACTATTTGACTCACGAGATAGGAGTGTAAATAAAACATCGTCTACAGCAGGGATCTCGAAACTACGGTGCGCGGGCCAAATCCGACCCGCGAGGCCATTTCATCCGGCCCGCGAAGGCATTTTATCAATAATGAAAAACTAATTGATGAAAAATTTGCTGATTTGGAAAAATGTAACATACATTGAAACAATCACGTTACGTAAGATGTCCAGCCCTCGATCTGTTGTGTAATAGCTTATGTGGTCCTCGGACAAGAAAGTTTGAAGACCCCTGGTCTACAGTAACTACCCAGCTTTTCGTCAATCAACCACATCTCCTTTGTTTTCCAGTACCACCCTGTAGGAAACTTTTTGCTTGTTAACGGCATAGTGCAGCCCACCGTGCTTTCAGTAACAGGCACTGCGAAAATGCTGAACTATGCATTGGTCTTCGTAACGCTGTTCGGGTTGACGAAGCAGGCCACGGTGGCTTTGCCGCTTCTTTCTTCGGACGATTACGATTCCGTTCAGCAACCCGTGGCTTTGGATGGCAACGTTAACCGCGAATCAAATTCTCTTGCCACTATGAGGAGAGTGGCGAAAGAAATATATGAACAAGAAAAGGCCAAAGATCGCAAGACCTCGTGCGACCGATACAGCTACCTTGCATCTACCGGCAGATGTGAAAATTGCCATGGTCTATGCGATGACGAAAGGAACAAAGACCAATGCTTTAAACAATGCCCGCTACTTTATAATGAGCTGTACACGCAGAAGGAATGGACGTTACGGCTACAGCACGTTGAACAAGAACTCCACAACAACAAAAACCTTCAAATCGTTTTTTATTCTTGCTTGTTCGTTGTGTTCCTGGCGATGGTTGCTGGGTTCGTCTATCTCTATTGGAAACTGGTCAGAAAGAATAATCGCGATCAGGTCACGCTCAGCGGCAAACCATCGCCTTTTGACGCGGAATCCAGAGAAAGCCTGACGTCAAGAAGTGACACTGCCTCAGTAGCGCAACACGCTCCATGTGAAGAATCGGAAACCGGCGCTGCTGTGCCTTCGCGTGAAGCTGATGCAGCTCCGGGAGCAACGCCCGGCATGGACGCTGACCATAATGCCGGGCCTCAAGCGAATGGGCCCGGGCAGGTGACCAATAAAGGAAATTTCGTCATGAACCCAACAGTGGATAGCAGCCAAGAAACAACAACGCTATTGCATCACGATGAAACGCAAAG
>JGI24159J19872_10013615_pt1 | contig 10563 bp, 6 predicted proteins | sample Ectturendosymbi4_FD_19872 | JGI IMG/M metagenome (IMG submission 19872)
TAAAAAAACATTGCTTGGCACATCTCATGCTATTTTTCAATGTTCAGTGGGATATTTTCAATAACTGCCATAAGCTGTAGCCCAGTCATTAGGTGGGCCTATCAACATTAAGTTTTGGCTGTTGAAGTGAAGAACTTTGCAAAGATAACTTTTCTCAGTTTCAATACAACGGCTGTTTTTCTGCAAGACGTAATGGTGCGGGAAAATGACGTTCTTGAAGCTGGGTAGTGCAGTTGGTGCATTTTCGTGGGTGACTTTGACTTCAGATTGTAGGTTTCAACTGCAAGTAGAGTGAATAACAGCCAGACGATAGGCAACGTGGTTTTCGTAAAGTCGCCTTTGTTCAACGGTGCACTTTAAACATTGGAAGTGACAGAAAAAGTTATTTCAGCAAGAAAGGCTTGAGAAAGGTGTTGCTCTCATTTTGATGAATTTGAAGCAAGAACCTTAGTCTGAAAACCTAACGCAAGGGTAAACGATATGTTTAGATATGATTGTGGTAAACGCTTTTATTGAAAAGAGTGTTAATCGAAATGATTGTACAGCTTGGCAATGGATGCACTGAAAGTTGTTCATCGCAATAACCGTCGAACATCAGACGTTGTAAACACTGCTGAGCATCCAAAAAGCCTATGTCCCAGCTGGCATGGTTTGGTAATACAGTTTTCGAAATAGACGTCTGTTGGTAACCAGTCCCGTCGCCACGGGGGTTTTGGTGGGCTTAGTCCCCCAAAAAGCTACAAGTCCCCCAAAATTGAAATATAAAACACTATAAATCAGTGGATTTTTTGTCAAATTTTAGAATGTCAGTCCCTCCTGCACAAATGTAGTCTCCCAATCGAAGACCTTCTGGTGATGGTTCTGTTGGTAACGAACAAAGGCAAGGTTTACACTATGCACGTGTAATTCGAATTGCTCCAACACAACAGCTAGACCAAGTGCGCAGGCCACGATTAAGACTGCAAGCAAGCGCTTCTCAACCATAGCCCGTTTTAAACCTGTTTAAAATATTTTTTAAAAATGGGTCCCTGCACCTATAGAGGGCTCCGCGCATGGGCGTAGCCAGGGGGGCAAAGGGGCCATGGTTCCGCCCAAATTTTTAGAAAATATAATCATTTTGTGTTTTGAGAGGCATTTTTCCGAACAAAATGGTGTTATTTGCGTAAAATCAAACATTTTGGCCCCCAAAAATTTTTTTGGCTCCCCCCAAATTTTTGGGCTGGCTATGCCACTGGCTCCGCGCAAGTGCCCACAGAGTTAATGTTTGAAGTCTTCTATATATTCTAAGAGGATTAGACCACTACTGAAACGTGAAGTGAACAATGAAACGTTCTTTACATCACTGAGATCATATTATCAGATTGATTATATAGCCTGCTGTGCGCAGTATATATACTTTTTTTACATAAAGACGGGGATACTACACGAAATTTTAACATGCATAAATGTTTACATTTGTAAAACAGGTATGCTGCCATCAGATCCCTTAATTTTTCCGTTTGATCCCCTGGAATGAGTAAACTATTATAATGTCATGCGGTGAGTTTACCGGAGATTTAAAAACCAACAGGGAGGAAAGTTTGACGAAACATGTCGGGTTCGTATATGCCTATGTAAAGAAAGCAAAAAATAGAAATATTAATGATGAGAAAGGTGGCGACAAGCAGAAAAAGCAAGAATCATAATCGACAATAAAAAACAAGACACATTTCAGCAGTGGCGTAGCCAGCTTACAAATTTTGGGGGGGCCCGAAATGTTTGAATTTTGGCGAATAACACTATTTTGTTTGGAAAAACGCCTCTCAAAGCACAAAATGACGATATTTTCTAAAAATTTGGGGGAGTGCATGGCCCCTTTGGCCCCACCTGGCTACGCCTATGCATTTCAGTTTGTTAGTGTTTGATCGTGATTTTGAAGATGCTTTATTAATATTTTTAAATAAGCACGAAACATAACTTCCATTTGAAATTTTTGTAAGCAAATTTGAGGGGTAGAAAGGGTGGCACTTTTATGGTCGGCCCCGGGCGGCACTTAGCCTCGCTACGCCACTGGTCCTGGTTGCAAGGTTTCACTTGTTTTGCTTTTTTGTTTTATGAATAAGTACGACTCTAGATCGTTAAAATTCTAAACAATGCTTTCATCCTTGGCCAGCAGCAAATTTTTTTACCTTTTACTGCAGGGAAACATTACATGGGAAATATTTGTGACTGATGACGGAAATCATGAAAATCGAATCCAGACCGCATGCAATAACAAGATAATTAGCCCAGCACAGCACTCCAGGCCTGATCAATCTCAATATAAATGCATTCAACATTGTCAAAAGATTTTGGATTATGTCTGTTGTGAAACTGACACGAACAAACTGGATGAAATGGAAGAGGCACTGCGAGTTGTTGCTGAAAAAGTAGATTGAAATGTTGACTCTGCAAAAACAGAAATTTACCTAAAGTGGTCTAAGCCCAGGATGCAGCGTGCACACCGGTTGAAAAGCGCTGGTCTAAGATATACATCAAGGAAGCAAAGAATTTCTCAACTGCAAAGGGTTGAAGATAAGCAAGAAAAGTTGACTTACTCAAACGAAACTATGCAGAATGTTTGCAGCAGTGCTACAAGCATTTCTATAGTTGCATGCTTTGTTTATCAGTACATCACAAACAAGCATGCTACAATCGCTTTGGAAACATTTATTTGCACGAAGTTTATGAATGGGTTTGGTTCTTTCTTTGCCGTGGTTAGTTTTCTGCTTCAAGATAGTCCTTTTTTGTACTTGTATACAGTCAGATGCCAGACAATTGTTGTGCAATGACCAAACATTTTAGTCTTGTAACTGGGGCCTTCTTGGGATAAAAGTGCTTTTATTTGCAAAAGTTGTAATTTATCACCATGGCACAAACTCCCATTTGTGGGCTTTCTCATACACTGCATTATTGAATGTTGCTGCTTTAAAATACGGCAGAAACAAATAAGATGCTTGTCTTTGGAAGCACAAATTTCATGGGAGTAGTCAGATACAACCATTAATTTAAGCCACAGGTCTGATAAGAAGTCAGCTGTGCCAAGTGGCTGCAATCTTAATTATGAAACTTAGGTGAAAGCACCAAAGCTTGCAATGCTAATGCATTGTTAATTGTTAGTTTTCTAATAATTATGCTAACTTTACAAAATCCTACATCGTGCTTGGGAGCTATATGTGCATAACTTTGAACTACTTCACTTTTTGACTGTAAACACTATTTTTTTTCTCTAAGTTTGGCAACCTTTTTTGTGTGCAAAAGGCTACTTTCGGGAATAATCGCTGATCTTTACACACCGGCTTAGTCTTGTACCGAGAAGAATGTACTTTCAAGTCCAGAACTACATTATATGTGTTATTTGCAAGATTCTTTAAGTATAAACACTTAAGAAATGCAGTGAGAATTAAAGTCATCACCACAGCTAAACTCATGTCAGCAATATAGTGCATGCAACCAAGATTTTAAAGTGTTTGACTAAATTGCAGCTTCAGAATATATAAAAATTAACAATACAATATTAATTTATTTGTTGTATATCTTAATGAACATTCAGTCCAGCTGGGCACAACCAGGGAGGGATGCACAGTGACCAACATGATTGTATATCACGTACGGTTTGCTTATGATATACAGTCAGACCACCCGGACTACTTTGTTTCGTCAAATAACGTCGGCCTAGCGAAGTATCCGGATAATCGAAATCGAAAGTATGAAGAGCGAAATTCTTTTCACAGCAAATGCCAACAATGTAAACAAATGGTGACGATGTGCAGTACAGTAGAACACGCCTGAGCGGACGCTCAAAGGGGAACAGAAAAAAAAACCTGAAGAGTAGACTCAGATGAACTGTCAACTTAGCAAATATGTAGACTGCATGTGGAACATGACTAAATGAAACACTCAGTTTTTTTGTTTGTTAGCAGATCCATATATGTAAGCTGCTCTTGCTCAGATTTTTCGCTGGTGCTTCATATCAATTATAACTGTTCGATGCCGACTGGTAGAAGATATTTGACGTTATATCCTGTTGTAATGGACCAGAAATTGACATCAAAATGATCTTTGTGCAAAATAGCTAAAGACTGAACTCTGACGACGTCAGTGACTGGCCCCTCAGGAACAAAATTCCTGGCTGCGCCACTGGTAAGGTAGTATGCGTTCAGAATGAGATTAACCTAACTGCGTCCTGCAAATTCTGACACTGTTACGTTCATTGTGTGTAGAAAATTGACTGTCACACTTCCATTGTGATTTAATAAACAACTAAGTACAACAGTTGGCGTAATCCGATTTAGCGTTTTTTTTCTATTGATTTGGCATATCCGTTCCTAAATTACGAACCGTGTCGGAGTCGGACAGCGAGGTTTCCTGATGAAAGGGGTAAAATGCATTGGGAGAAATCCGTTCCTAGCAGTTTTGTGTTGGATACCGGGGATTCCAGTTAATCGGAGTTCGACCAAATCAGGTCTGACTGTATGCATGTTTGTTTCCAATATCAGTGGTCTTCAAATTCTTCTGCATGTTGTGATTATGTTATTGAACACAAACTTTTTCTTTATTGCATCAAGGCAGTTGGTATAGTTTTCCTCTCAAAAATAGCCGGCAACACGAATTGTCTCCCAAAATGGCAAAAGTTGCCAATCAAGCCCTTTGCTTAGGCGCTTTTCCTCTTCAGCATTAAATGTGTGTACCAGCCAACACCCCATGGTACATTGCGTCTTGAAGTACAGTATATTAGTACATTTTAGTCCCTGTGATATGGACCATGTGTCTAAACCAAACACTGCCCATTTCCCAGCGAATTCTAAAATGCATGAAGGTGTTATTATTGTGCTTAGTGGTGCCCTAGGATTTTTTTATTTTATTGTTCCAGTATGCAGACAACGTGTGCAAACCACGCATACAAAAAGTAAAGTAAGACATATAACTGGTAAGACGTTAATCGGCAAATCCTGCTCTAAAATTCAAGAAAACCAATTGGCTGTCGATTTCATGATAAATGCGTTGTGTTGAGCTCGTTTTTTGCTACAGTTGCAAAGCATTTGAAACATTGATCGGAACAGTTTGCATGCCTTTGTGCACCAATGTGCACCCCCCATCTTATCTTTTACTTTTTTCTCTTTCTCTGTTAGCTGTCTACCTCAAAGTTTGATGTTAGATTGCCTTAATTTCTCTCCAACTACCGCACCCCTGTATTATGATGGGTGAATGACGTTACAGTTGGGGGCTGTTAAAGTGTTTTGTTCCTATCAGTGTTGGTCGTGCGCAATGGCTAATCATTTTATGTGCTCTTGTGTTGTGTGATTGTGCCTGTGATATGGACCACGAGCCTGCAATAATGAATTATTATTATACTGATAACCAGGGCAGGCGCTAGGAAGTTGCCTCCCCCAAGCCTGAACTTTGGGGTCCTAATATACAAAATATTGCATTTAAGTTTATTTTATTTGAATAAGAGCCGACGATGCCTATTTAGTCGGCCATACACATACTCCGTAAGATGTTAGTGTCTGATTATTTGCTGGGAAAGGATTCTTTTTGATAGACAGCATTTAGCACATAATATTTACATTTGAACATATGCTTATAAATGCATGCTTCTGCAGCATCAACACAACATATAAAGTGCAAGTGTATTGCCAGGTTCCTACGCAATTTTGAAAATAAATTTCCAGACCTAACATTTCTGTATGACCAAACCAGGTCAAATACAGGCACTGTAATATTTAATTCGATATAAGTTAAATTATATCAATCTTGAATAAAATATTATGAAAATGTATGTCAGAAGATCAAGTCTGGAAAATTATCTTATTTTTCCGTACTAACAGACCCAAAAGAATTTTTTCGAGACTTTTCCAAACTGGGAAATGACAAAAATTTTTTCCATGCTTTTTCATACTTTCAAGAGTGCGTAGTAACCTTGATATTGTTTTTTTGCGACGAAATCATGGTTCACACAGTCAATAGATCATGCATTATTGCGTAGAATATAGACTAATGCAGAAGCTAGAGCATAATATGAGAGCGGTGATCTACACAAACAATAAACATTTGCTGGTTCCTTTGTCATTAAGGATTGGTGACAGGCCCGTAACCAGCTTGGGACACTCGGCGGGGCGAAGAGTTTTCCGAGAGGGGCCCAAATTTTTTCAACTATGTCCAACACATTTTTCCAGAAGGAGCGAAAAATTTTTCGCGAAGCCCCCCTGCGCCCCCTGAGTTACAGGCCTGCTTGGTGAAAGACCGAGAGGTCATCTAGTCTACCAACACAGCTTTCAGTATTATCATTAGTCATGCAAAAAGAAAAGGTGATGAAAAAGACAAATGACATTTACAGATGAGTGCATGCCTATGTACACAGTTATCAGGATGAGATATTTTATTTCACAGGTGTGGAGAGAACAAAACACTGAAATTAAATGTGCATTTTTTTGACAATGCAAAGGATAATAGGATAAAAAAACAAGTTGGTAAAAATATCAAATGACAGACAAATGAAGAAGACTATAACCCCCATCAGAAAGGGAACTTTACAGTGTCTGTTAAGTATAAAATTCATAGAAAAACATAATGGAAAAAATCGCATGGCACAAATCACAAAGAATGAATAACACAAAATGAGTTAAACAAGTCCCATTTGTTACTTTGCACCACAAAGCCCAGAGAGCAGGTAAGTTTCTGTACAGATGTTTGAAATCAAAGTGAATAGAAACTCGATATGGTCAGCAGTGTCGGACTAGCAATAGTAGCAATTGCAACGGGCCCCGCGGTTCTTTGTAAAATTTGTTCTTTTGTATACGCAAGGGCGGATATTAGAATTTAGGTGCCCGAGGCAAACTCTTAGAAAGAGGGCCCTAATGTTGCACAAGCTATGCAGAAACTTCTTCGCTGAAAGCAAGTTGAATTTTCTTTCTGGGAATTTGTTTCTGCGTGAAAGTTCATTTCACATCGGAATTTGTTTGAAATCACGTGCCTTTAGATTGTTCTTTATTTGCACTTGAAACTTGTTGAGAGGCCCTTTTAGCACATTGACATAAAGTTTTTGCTTTATTTTGACCAACATATGACTTGCTTCAAAGCTTGAATGGTAGGGGAGAACGGGATATGTTGAACCGGTGGGTGAGTTGAACCACCCCCTGTTTTAGCTAAATAAAGCGGTCCAGAGACTATGCATGACACCTATTGTTTGGAGCCTATGAGGAATGCATTTTGGGTTATGACTCAGATCCAAAGTTGCTTGGTGCAGAAACCTGCCAGGTTGGACGTATTTTTGTAAGCTCAAAGTGAAAAACTAGAAATTTGCTTTGCTGTTTCCAGGGATATCTAGGAGTTTCTAGATATCCCTGACTGTTTCATAGTAGAAAAGGTATATTTGTTTGATGTTATTTCTTCAAGGGGTAGTTCCATAAGAGTTCATCACCTTGTGTTGGTAAAGTTGGACATTAGTGCTTTGACATAAATTAACTTCCAAGTTGAAATTTTCCTTCGGGGTAAGTTGAATCATTCAAGTCGTGCAAGTTGAACCACGGATCAACTTACCCACTTGATCCAAGTCGCTAGTTGTTGTTTGTTTAATTTAGTTAGCCTACTGTTGCTTTTAATCATTACAATTATAAAAAATGCCTGTAGTAACAAAGAAACAAAACAAATCGTGCTTCTGTTTTGGAAGATTTTATGACAGCCGTTTCAGACGCCGTAGCAAAAAACATTTCAATTTGAGAAGCTACAAGCCAATATGAAATTAATCGTCATACTTTAAAACAGTAATAAGGTTTAACTAACCAAATATTACTGAAATCTCCCCCCTAACTTTACTGGCTTTATCCTCCACTGCTGTGAGTTTCACTGGCAAAACTTTTTTTTTCATATGTTACACCCATTGAGAGCATTGATGACATAATTGGAGAATGCGAAGGAAAATTTATGAAAAGAGGAAGAAATGACTCTACAACAAAAAGGCCAGCCATCACTTTCAAGTTTGGTTACGAGTGCTTTTTTTCAAAGCATGACATTGTGAAGATACTCGCGTTTCCAAAAGTCACTGGAACGACGAAAAGACAAAACAAAAAAAATTTTTTAACAGACTTAAAAAATCAGTTAAATTAACCCAAGTGAAAGTATGCCTACTCTGTCACTTCCTTATGCATCAGTGGTTAGATGTGTTTACAACCATTTTAAATATTTTTGAGTAAATTATCGCAAATGTAAGTATTCCGACATTTCATTCTGCATCAGTTGGTTTTTGTGGCAGATCATTATTTTGGTTCAACTTTCCCCACTTCCAAGCCCGTAACCAGCTTGGAACACCAGGAAGGGCGAAGAGTTGTCTGAGAGGACCCAAATATTTTAACTATGTCCAACACATTTTTCCAGGGGTGGCGAACCCCACACATGGGGTAAGTTGAACCGGAAAAGTGATGTTTTTCGTTTTCAATTTATGCTAAGAATATAAAAGGCCATGTCAAACAACCTGCGTGTAAATGTGTTAAATGGATTTAACCACCAAATGCCCCAATTTCAGGTTTCTACTGCCTACACTAAAAGAACAGTGGCAAAAATTGTGAAAAATGGTTCAACATACCCCGTTCTCCCCTATTAAAAGTGGTTCTAAAATGATTAATAAGCTTTTTAACAAAACAATGCAAAAATAATGTGCCAAACCTTCAAAAGGGGACCCGAGCCGACTGCCTCTCCATCCCTGATTAAGCCCATATGTGTAAATTTTTTCTGTGCGAAAGTCACTATTTTGCTAAAATTGCCATAAGCAATTCAGCCAAAATGACATGGTTTTACATTAGACTACCATGATTTGAAAACTGAAGTACTGTGCAGTTATTTGCGAAATTATGGGACCACTCAAGCAATGAGACCAAATAGCAGATATTGCTTGATGGTATTGTTATGAATGGCATTTTAAGAAATTATTAGTACATCACATTGACTTGTTCTATGGGTTACGTTACGTTTTTGGTACTTTCAAAATAATTTGACCAGTGGCGCCAAACCCGGGCTTTGCCCCCAAATTTGGATTTTCAATGCCTTTCTGCGATTTTTGTTTTTTATTTTGAAAATCTGGGGTTTAGTGCGGTGATTTAAAACTGGGTTTGATTTATTGCAGTTCTTATTTCAAGCTTCATATTTTTGGCAGTTTTTATCAAGGTTACCCATTGCTCAGCACAACTGATAAACGAGCAAGTGGCACCATATAATCTTAAAATATTGGCTAGATCCATTTAGTTCAAGCAACAGATATTTATTGGACAAGGACAAACGCCTAAACTATTGATATAGCCTCCAGCCTGTTTTTTTCGCTGAGACGTTTTGGTCATTTGTTTCATATTAGCATTAAAATCAGCCACAACAGCATTCACTAGTTTATATTTTCGAACATTATGATCCAATTTACTTATTTTTTTGTCGTTTAAAAAATAGTTTGGTCTACGACAGAAAATACCCCTAGCTTCCAGCCTGATCTTCAGGCACAAGATGGGCAAAATGTAGGGAGACAGTTGCCATTGCACTTGGATCTTTTGTGAGATCTTGAGCTGCAAAGGAATCTAAAATTCCTAAGCTTCAAATACTTCCTCTAATGCAAATTGTATTTTGATTTGCATGAATAGGGCAGCCAGCCAGCAGTTGCGTGTACAGCAGAAGTAACACCAATGAATAACAAACGGTTGGATAAACAAGTGAAAGATTTGCATCTGGGTGAATGGTTGTTATCACAGACGCCAGCTGAAAAATTAGATGAAACAAAGTTTACAACAGAATGTTCAAATTCTTTGGCTGACCTGTGGGAATACGTCTTGATCGCTAAGGTTTACTTCTGACATCTGAGTGAATGCTGAGTGCAAAGCTATATTTGCTGCGGCGAGTTTTTATAATTCATCTGGTCAATTTTGCAAAACCTGCGTAGTGCTCTAATTGTAGTAAGTTTGTCCGTAGTCGTGTCAACATATAAGTATACTTAATTGTCCGGTTTGTGTAGCAAGGTTTTATTGATCGCTTTGGACGAGATCCCAGACGTCTGCCGCTCTTGTTTCTATGTCAGGGTTTCTGAAACGGGGCCCTCGTCCCCCCCCTGGGGGCCACGTGCAGAGGCCGAGGCCAAATCTAGGTATTTTTTATTGATGAGCAACGTGCCACAAGCGTTGAGAGTCTTTTGAAGGGCGCCACGGCTCATAAAAGTTTGAGAACAAGTGTTCTAAGTGATACTGACAAGTCTTGCTAGCAGTGGCGTAGCTAGAGTGTGGGCTGCCCGGTGCGGCCCTTGAATTTGGCGCCCTCGAAGCCCATAAAAACAGGTATTGCACGATAACTCCCTCTTGAAGCTTTGTATATATATTAACTAGTTTGTGCACCATTATAATATTACAGTACTCTCACATGCTCAAATATGGTATGTTTTAAATGAACACAAAAAAATTCAAACATTGTAAGCAACAGTTAAACAAAAAGCAAAAATGACATATAGGGAAAAATAGTCAAAAAGTGCAAGAATTAGGACTATTTTTGTTTCTGAAATGAAAACTACAATTTTCT
>JGI24159J19872_10013619_pt1 | contig 10562 bp, 7 predicted proteins | sample Ectturendosymbi4_FD_19872 | JGI IMG/M metagenome (IMG submission 19872)
AGTTTCACTTTCACTGCATAAGCCATGTAGACTGTAAAGTTGGGAAAATCTGTTTTGTTCAACTAGTGTTATGTTGTACGCCTAATGCCATCCCAGAATTCTGGAATTTCAGTTTCTGTTCTCACCTTCATACATGCACTAACATGTCGAATTGTTGACGTTTTGTGTCGTTCAGGCTGTTCCATAGCGAATGGTTGGCTGAGAATGTCGCACGGAAAGAGTTACAGCGAAGTTGAGAGGAACAAGAAGATTTGGAAAAAGAATGTGATTGACTGCAAGAAATCCACGATGGTGAGAGGGCCTATCCCATTAGCGCAAACCCCATTAACGAACAGAACAAGAATGCCACTAAAGAAAGATGTAATTGGCCGCTTTAAACATATGGCACCAGATATCAAAAGCAGGAAAGATAGACTGAAGAAAATTTCCAAAGAGGTGAAGCTTTTGTGGACTGAACAACTGAACTTTCTGATCGGTCAAGGTGGAGAGATGATACGCGGTATCTCTACCACCTGACAAGAGTTATGCGCTTCCATGATGAACATGGCCGATTCGCACTGGTGGAATTTAAAAAACTTCACAACATCGGCAATGCTCGCTGGAATTCAAGAGCCATACTTGCAATTCTTGCCTTCATAGTCATGCCAGATGCAAGGCATAGGCTGAAGCGAGTTTGTCTCTTCATTTGCATTACATTGGCTGACCGCTGGTTCTCAGACCAGAAGTTCCGTGTAACCGACTTTGCTGTGTTAGAGGAGGCTTTAGCGCCCTACCAATCAGCACTGTTGTGCCTCAGAAAACACTGGAAGCAAGAGCCATCAAGAATTGATATCCCACGCAGAATTCAATGCTGTGAACGAGCAATCAAAGTGATGCAGGAAGTTTATGCTGAATGTAAGGACAAGAGCAACGTTCCACTTCGATTCATCGTTGCTAACCAACACTGAAAATCATCNTTTTTTGAGTTGTAATGGCCTATTTTACATTATCATTACCCTGATTATGTGTTTTGTTCCTGTGTTATTAAAGAGAAAGTTGCCTTTGGTTATGTTATAATTGAACAGATATTAACCTTACAGCGGTATTATTCTGGTTGTTGGTAGGCTTTATGAAAATTTCATTTCGAGCCCGGGGGGACTTTTTCAAAACTATGACCAAATGAAGGTCCATTCCTTTCATTACTACCAAAAGTTCATCAAAATATGATACAGGTTATAGAGGTTGTAAAAAAGTTATAACCCGAGTGCTCATCTTGGTTAAGAAGTTGCAAAGTTTTGCATCGAAAGTGTGATCAGCCCTGGTAACATTTTGTTATTCTTGCTTTGCTAACAAGATTAAACTCCGAGCTGAAGACATTGAAAAGTGTACTGTACAGAGACGGACGTTCAAATCAAGATTTCAACAAAAACTGCGGCACCACTGATGAGAAAATGCAACATTTGGTGTTGTGCAAGAATCATCTGTAAGTCGGAACCTTAGCTACAATAATGTTTGCAAGTTTCTTTCTGAAGCTTCGCAGGAAATACGTGGTCTCAGTCAAGCATAGGAAAAAGAGCAGTTTTTAACCAAAAATTATTTTACTGAGAAGTGATGCTTGGCCTTCTGCGAGAAACGAACTTGCGACAAGCTAAAATGTTTTTCATTTCTCCATCAGGTTTTCATATTTCGGAGTTACTTCAAGAGGAAGCCTGTAACCCAATCCAAACAAGTACCACGAGGAAGAAAACAAAATTACTTGACACAAACTATACTGAAGAGCGTTAAGAAGTTTTTTGCAGCTTTGAACAAGCCATCAATTATAAATGTCATTAAGTGTAATTTCCAAATTTTTTTTCATACTGTAGCTTCAATTGTTTATTCCATCAACGTCAGTTTCTTAGCGATTTGAATAACGAAACTTTAAAAACATCTCCCGCTTCCTCTGTGAAAAATGAAGATAGCAAAGAGTTTTTTCACAAACTGCATAAACTTTTATTCATTCAGATTGACCAGAAGAAAAAGTAAATGATGGGTCAATGTGCAGTACGTCAGTATACTTACTACTCTGGGTTCTTACTCGCTGAAGAGATTTGCTGAGTGAGGGAGTATGTATCGCAGCCTGCGTAGCTGCAAATTTGATTTCCAGCGACTGGATTGGAAAAGTTGTAAGGTCCTAAAAGTACAACAAAACTATAAAACACGGATCTTCCATCATTACCCCAAACAAAACTTTTGCAAGAGAAATCATTGCAAGAGAAATCAAGGTTCAAAAACGAGCTGTTTCAACATTTTTTATGTATGGTTTACTTTATTCGTATATTTAAGTCAAACCAGTTTTTAATCAAAATCTCTCAATTTGTTAAAATGAAATATTTGTGCGCTGCTTGCACGACGTCAACTTTCAACAAGCCATCAAATACAAATGTCGTCAAGTGTAATTTCCAAATTTTTTCACACGTGAACTGAGATTTAAGCGCTGAAGTATCAACAAGAAAGTGAACCACAAAGGGACAGCGTCTCTTCCTTGCAGACACTCATGAGCAACGTCGTCTGGGGCAATCATTTAACATCTAATATAAAACATCTCACAGTTCGTAGTTTAACAGATATTTAATGTCTCTTTAAGCAGCGGGTAAACATTTATGGACATATCTAAGTTTCTTCTCACTAAAACAATCGGCAAGCTTGTCTGTTTGCCAGCAAACAGATATGTGCGAGCTTGTCACCATTTGTACCTTTTGTCACGAAGTACACAGGAGCACCAACATCCAAATAATCCTCCATAAAATCAAAGTACTTTAAGACGTAAGAGTCTAAAGGTACAGAGAGATCTTGATTCAATCCCACAGTCATATGTCCAGTCAGGAAAGCACACCAGCAGGTCAGTCCAGCAAAACCAATCATCTGGCGAAAAATGCATATAGATAAAGAGAATTCCATACTGCAAAGTTTGTATCGTAAACTTATGCAAACGTTTTGGCACATATTCATTTAAAGTACATGATGTGCAGTAAAATGTGTGATGCTGTTTCGATAAAATTTTTTTAGTATCTGAGCAGGGGTCTCAACTTTTTTGTCTGAGGGCCATATAAGCTGTTACACAACATTTCGAGAGCCGAGCATCTTATGTAGTGTGATTGTTTCGGTATATGTCACATTCCACCAAATCAACGCATATTTCGTCAATATATTATTTTTTCATTATTGACAAAATGTCTTCGCGAGCCGGATGAAATGGCTTCGCGGGCCGGTTTGGCCCGCGGATTGTATATTTTGGAGACCCTTGACCTAACTCAATAAAAAGAGTCAATTTATTTGAATTTTGCTGGGGTACATGAAACGCATTGCATTCTATTAAAAAAGCAAGTAAGGCACTCATAAAATTCTGCCGAGTTTACAAGTCATTGCTGACAATACGCGTCTGCCTCCACCATACAGGATTTTAGCAAACAATTTTTATTGCAATTAAAGAGGCTTTTGACGTTAGTTTAGATCTGCAAATATAAAACGTTTTTGGCTGATTCTAGTAACTCCTCTTAAGCGAATTAATGGTTTTTGGCATTTCTACAGCAACTGCAAGTTGTTTTCTTTTTTGGTCAACTTGATTATATGTTGCTACTACGTATTCAATTGTTGTTGCTCAACCTGTTCCGTACTAAGCGTCAGTACTTGCCAGTAGTGTTTTCTACAGTTGCGTGTCCTTCACATTTTAGGAAAAACACAAGATTGTTAACACACAAGGGTACCCGCTGAAAAGCAAACAATAGAAAAGTGATTTTTTGTCAAATGTTTTGCGTGCGAAGAATAAACCTTTCGAGTAAAGCACGTTTTGCAAGTTGCATGTTGCCTATCAAAAACTCGAACANGCCTTTTTGTACTTATGCTTAGTACGTTCTTGCAAAAGATCAAACCTTAGCGCGATCACACCACTAAAAAACTGNAATTCGTGTAAATAATGTCAGAAGCAATGCTAGTTTCTGCAATAAGCTGCAATCTTCCATGACACTTATGCTGATAGAGCTTTTGGAGGTTACATGTAGCTCTCATCTAAGTCCAGAATATTATCTCGCAATTGTATATCGAGTTTTTACATGTTGTGTAAAATGTCCAGCTATGAATTAAATGAGAAAGACAAGGAATGAAAGCAGTGTACTTTGGCGCATTTCGAGATGTTAATTATTGACCGCTTAACCCGAACATTTGCAACTCTATGCTCTTAAAAACAAGAAGCTGCATAGGATTGGAAAACCCATCAATGACCGAGAGGTAATTGTTTCTTACCACAGTCAGTCGAACTAAGTCGTTCATCAGAAATGGAGCGTAAAATTTGTGAAAAAATATCTCCAAGAAACTCGATCTTTTTTGTTCGTCTGGTGATACTTTGAAGCAGCAGCAGCAATCCATGCGATTTTGCTAAGAAAGAGCACACATGCAATAACAAAATTGGAACGCGTTTTGTACTAGTTTTAATAAAATTTCTTTAATAGATATACTTTTTACGAAAATTCGCATTTTCAGTAATATAATAAGCGCTGCGTGCACCATTGTATGCATGTATGATATAGCTACTATTGCCGTTACACCCTTGTTGAAACAGCTGGGATGCGTTTTTAACTATAATTGAGAGTTTGTCGCTGCTGTATTTAACGGAAACGTTCAGAAAACAATTGAGCGATGCATTTACAATACTGTACTTGCTGCTTAGAACGCGTATGACCGAATGTTATTACAACAGTGGAAAAAGATATTATTTGAAATTTCAAACATTTGCAGAATGAATGGCAAACTATAGGCATTTATAAAGACCGCTATAATCAGATGAAGCTACGAGTAGGCAACATTTACCTCTTGTCGTCTGGCATCAAGCGACAGGACTGCGAGAAAGATCGTAATCTGAAGAAGGAAATCGAAGAGGATCGCGATGGCAGCGGCAAGAGCGAACTGCTCGACGGCCGGCATGTCCGTCAGTGCACCCAGAAAAAACACCACGCACTCGGTGAGCGAACACAGCAGCATGCTGGGCGCGACTTCGCCAAATACTCTTCCAATGTGCTCATCTGATGTCTCGTGTTCCTTTTTCTCGGTTCGCTTTCATGTAGAAAACAACAGCCACGATTGCATTTTTGAGATAAAAGTAACTTCAGACCGAATGTTTCTAAAACATTCATCCTTGCGAAAGGAAGCATTGCATAGTCGGCCATTGCTACAATACATGTAACAAATCAACAAGACTGCAGTCATTTTCTCATGACACTGCAACCCGTTTTTTTTTTATTTTTTTTGCAACGTTCATGCGCTACCTAAAAGTCTAAATAAATTAAATTTCTGCTTTGTTTCAAGAAAACGCCTTTGCGCCTTATCAAAGTTTGACCCTCTATTCTTTGAACTCTCCTCTAGAACGACAACCTCCTGAAGGGATTAAGGTTTCACATGAAATAGAATTGATCGAAATGTTAAAAAGCAAGCGTCAAAACAGAAATGGTACATTGCGCTCCTCGAGTTAAAATATATAACAATTTCGTGACTTTTTAGCTTCAATTAACCTGATTACTGCTGGTAGTGTTCGGGCGATGTTCATCCTCACAGACCATCAGTGAATAAAACTGCTTTCCAATAAGTTTTATCTAAAGAAGTACTAGATAGCTCCTCACATAAATTTTTTTCACTCAGCATGTGTCTTACCTGGTATTCCAAAGTCAATATGAAGACGTTATCGGCGCCAATCGCCAGAACTAAAAATGGAACGACTTCTATGACGATAAGCGATGACTCGTACCCAACGTATCCGAGAAATCCAACGCTCGCGAAAAAGCTTGATACAATGACAAGAATTCCAGCAACACCAAGGGAAACTTTGGAGTCAACCTTTAAAAAAGTTAGGAATGAACCACCTAAATCTTTACGTTACAACCTTTTGTCAGAACGAAGCAAGTGCGTGAAGCTTTCTTACAGCATTTGCAAGATCAGGGATCATTTCTGCAGGAAATGGAGCAATCTCCCAAGCACTCAATTAAAAGATGTATACTGCAGATGATTATCCATGCTATGCAATAAACACCTTGTAACTAAGAAGCTGAGAGATTAACCCATAGACAGGCAGTTGCATCCCCGTCGAGAAGCCCATTTCATTTCAGGCTTTGGCCTGCCGCCAACTCAGGCCCGTCGCCAGGATTTAGCAGCAGGGGGGGGCCAAAAACCAGATGGATGGGCCAAAAACCAGAAAGGGGGGCCACATTTTTAAAATACAGTATTGGATGTATGCAGCAACCGGGGGCCAAACGTGAAATGTGGGGCACCGATTTCAAATGGGAGGGCGGGCACCACTGCCCCCCCCGCTGGCGACGGCCCTGCGCCAATTGCCGTCGTCCAAAGATTATAGTAACAAAACGGGCAATGACAGGTTTTTAAAGGCAACAGGCTTATCACTATCTAAAAAGACTCACCATATGTCTGGCTATGACAAATGAATGACGTGTAGAACACATCAAACAGACCATTTCCTAAGAAGCAAGAAGTGAAACTGTTCTCCTAGTTGTGGAATGTACGATGTTTAGTCCAATGTTTGTGCTCTATTTATGGCTTTGTACAGTATTTATGGTTTGTGCTCTATTTTTTTTTTTTATATTTATGGTTTCAAGTTCAAAACTATTTTTCATAGTAATCACAACAATCTTAATCACAGTTACGTCTCTTCTACGATGGTCAACGGCAGTACAGATCGGAATTTTTGTATAAATTAGGCTTGATCTTTTCATTTGCCTCGATAGCAGTGTGCGTTGTCATGATGGTAAACTTCCCCATGCGATCTTTTCACTAACAATATCAAGCGATATCGCCTCTGGTCAGTATCTGCGTAATTCTAAAATCAGCACTTACCGGAATTCGCCTAAATGACGTGTAGGTTCCGAGAGCTATAGCAATGTACACGAAAATGACCACGTAGCTGATGATAAAAATAGTTATGTCTGCTTCGGAGGATCGTTCCAATTCATCTTCGGGCGACCTCTATGGAAACGTCAAGGTTTTGAATGAAACAAACAATTCTTCGCTGACGAAAATTTTTGAACATTGTTTCTCAATCGCAGTACAGACCGCGACTACCTTTTGTCTCCCGAGTTTATCACATGCTTGCTGCTGTTTGTATTGCGCGCTCAACATTCTTTCATACCTTTGCTGTTGTTCGAGACACGAAATATGCGCTTCTCGCACAGAAAACATATGTAAGAAATACGTTTAAAAGCCGATTTTGCCTTTCAACAGCATTCCTACCAGTGCGCGACGTCATTACCTCTGAATAGTAAGCGTAATCGAAGAGCTCAGTGTCCCACTCTTTTAAAACTTTAAGGAACGCTTGTTCCCATGCTTTCACTATTCTTGTCATGGGATCTTTTTTGTCATAGTTATTGACAATGAAAGAGATGATGGTTGCCGGCGCTTCACTGTACTCTTGATCCTGCAAAAAATATTTGCTTTTCAAGCAACTTTACTGTAGCTCATTCGTCCAAATTCATCATTGAGTTGAGCGAAAACAATTTCATGCAAATTAAATTAAGGCGCTGGGACACCGAAAAAAAGCTATTAAACAGATTGCCTCGTCGGGTACCCCTTGGCAGTTCCATAAATTTTATTATAAAGTTAATGGCCGATTTATTGCGAATTTATTAGGGCTATATTTTTGAAGAGGTTACAGTCTGCTGGATGATCAACACATTTAAGATTCATGCGTTTTTGCTATTGCTCAGTTTTGTTGGTCAGTCTGATCCCGAGGTTGTTGGATTTGGTTTGTAAATCTTTTTGAAGCGTCTGCCTTTGCCTCTTTGTTATTTTCTGTTGAAATAACTCAGTCAAGTTTGTTTAAAAAACTGATCTTATGTTACGAACTGAGCATTACTTTATTTGCTGTTGTTACTGTTATAAGACCCGAAGGATATTCGGGCCTGAGCATTTAAAGAAATATACTTATAGGTTTATTGACACTTTTTCTTTTGTCACTGATATAGAAACTCTTTACGGATATTACCAAACTTGTCAACTCAAAAGGTAAGTTACATTGTGTAGTTCATTTTCTATGGACCTGACACACAGACGAGTTTACTTCGGCTGCAGAAAATTCCAATAAATCAAATTAACTTTGTAAAGTGACTAGGCTTAGAGGTTTAGCAACATCTTAGCACATTTTTGAATAGCCTGTTTTGATCAACTCAAAGAAAAATTGAACAGATCACCAGGAAAGCAATTACAGGTAGGTAGGAGAAAATAAAACGGCAAATGGTGCAGTACAGTTAACATTACATTCACTTTTTCATGACGGCATGCTTTTTATTTCAAACGATTTCCTCTATCCCTTTATCTATTCCTTTGTCTTATCTTTTCGACAGCAGCATGCCATTTTTCTTGCTTTTTTGTGATCGTGAAACAACTTTTCCATTCATCAATGGCGATTTTCCATTGCAGTTTGCCTCAGTTACATTTCATCCAAATAAGACGCTGGCAAACTCAAGATAATTTATTTTATATAGCGACCCAAGGGCCAATATGCTAGCTTCGCAAACCCAATCCAGGGATCCGTATCCGGAGACAGAGATAAATCATGACTTCATTGGCGTCAGAAAGAGATGATGGGGCCTTGGCCCCTCTGTATTTTGAAAGTTGATATTTTTCAAAGAACTTTCAAATATGTTTTTCTCACTGCTTCTGACGCCCGTGCCTGTCTCACTTACCATATTGGTAATACCAAGGAAGCAACTGACTTAATCTACAAAGAAGGTTAAAGTGTGCCAAGTTTGTACTGACTTCGGTTAGTTCGTGTTTGCTGTGCATGGTTGATGTTTCTCGCACCACCTTCTGCTGTAAATGTGTTTCTTGAATTTTGTTTTTTGAAATTTTCTTTTGCAATTCCAAATTGCAAAAGAATTACAAATGCGATTACAAATTTTGTATTATTTATCATGCGCAAGAATTACTGTTGTTTTCTCGTTATAGTCAAAGGTCCTCGGAACAAATAAAAAGAAATAAAAAGCCGTGAATAAGAATCAGTGTTACCAAAGTATGGAAAGTCAAACGAAACGATGGACCCAACTACGTTACGCAATAATTGAAAATTTTACCTCTCCTTGCCCACCCAGTACAAGATACGGGAAGATTGGCCCACCGTAGTCTCCCAAGCAACTTTGCTTCAATTCCGTTGTGTCCTGTATAGTTGAAGGAGCTCTAACAATAAACAACATCACAATGCAGTAAATGCTGTGACAAAGTGCAAACAAATGTCTCAGTTTTAGTTGATATGACACATTTGTTTTATGACATTTTTGCCACGCCACCTTGGAAAAGAAATATGTTGCGTCTTTTATATCAGCGTTTCTCAACCGGTTGGCAGCGAAGCAGGTCAAAACGTTACGGCACAAAAAGCTTATCGTATTATTAACGCGTGTTGAGTATTATACAGTTGGATTTCACGGTTAAACTGCAGGGTATTATTTTTACTTTCTCTGTACGATCCGGAAACAAGCTGCTGTTATGATTTGAATGCAACAGTTCTTCATTGTATATTAGATTGCGCCATAATCAACGATCTGCTCATGTGTTATAGTGGGCCTCCAAAAAATAGTCAGCTAAAGTGGGCTACTAGTTGAAAAACATTGAGACACTCTGTTGTATGTGATGTATGCATGTACTCGCTTACCAACACTTTAATGAATGCTTGGTTTATTCATTCGTAAAATTTTCTGGGGGAACATGTGTAGTTGCGCTTCTTGTAGGTGACTTCATGTTTTCCGTGGACAACTACTTGTTAACTTTTAATCACTTAACCTTCATGTTATGCAACCAATTCAAAACAAAGATTCCCATCCTCAAAAAGGGTGGGTGGTTTGACTTTTGCGGCGTTATTAACCTGTCTCTGCAAAAATCAGACTAACGTGGTAGGCTATACGGTCTAACGGAAAACATGAAGTCACCTAACAAAAGCTAAGGAGGCAAGTGTTAGCTAGAGCAGCTTGAGATAGTTTGTAGCCAGATCTATTTACTATTTCGAACATTTTTCGAAAGGAGCAAAAACGCTTTAAAACAACTTCATGTTTTTGCCATGCACAACACGTATTTCCTTCCAAGCTGTTCTAACTTTAGTCGAGCCACGGCATATCACATATACTTATGCAAAGACAACATTCTAGAGAACCGTACAAGAAAAGATGCTGGCGAATAGAAAATGGCTTCAATTTGTGTTATATCTGCATGTGTTCGTTGATACATTTTATTCATATATGAAAAACAATAAGCTTCCTAAACTTTCCTTCTTCAAGGCAAGTTACTGTCCCGAGTAGGTTGATTCTTTTTGCCTCTGTGTCATCTACACAAGTTATTGTCTTGCACGTGAAGCGGAACACCCGGTCTGCCCCGCTTGCCGTTCGAACTTCCGAAAGAGGAAGTGATTAAAGCCAATTGATCGCTATCTGCGCCTTAACCGATTTGACCAGAGAAGCGCTTTTCTCGTCATTTCTGATCGAGGCATTTTGATTTTCGACTTTCACATCAGGCACATTCATCTGATGCAGTTCCCTCTGACTTAGCCGAATTCCATGTAG
>JGI24159J19872_10013621_pt1 | contig 10560 bp, 5 predicted proteins | sample Ectturendosymbi4_FD_19872 | JGI IMG/M metagenome (IMG submission 19872)
TAACAGTTGCTCAATGTTCGGCTTGTTTCATGGTTTGTACTACCTACTGCTGTTCAGCTCAGAACACGTCCTTCTCTCACGACGGTCAAAACAGACTACGTAATGCAGCGAGACAGTGATTGCTGATAGTGGCAAGCAGGGACGCTAGAGAGTGGGAGTTTGCCCGCATGACCTTTCAAAAGGGGGGCAATGGGAGCAGAGTGTCTTTTTCATAACAGCATCATAGGTAATTTTATAGTGTATCAAGATCGAATTGAAACAAATTTTCTATAGTTTCTTTCATTATTCTTTCTCATCATGCCATTTTGGGCACCATTTTTTAAAATCAAAGCATGTTGGGCGCCATTTTCGCTCAATTTTCATGAAGTTTGCTTAGATTTTCAGGGTCTCTGTAAAGGTTTTCAGAGATTTTGCCCGGATTTTGCAGGATTTTCACCAAATCAAAACTTTTGGGGGTGCAGTTGCACCCCCGCAAACTACACCAGTGATACGGATAGAATAGAATAATACAGCACACTAGGCACTGAGTATCTAACGGTGTGGAAACGTCTAGTACACAAGAGAAAACCTGGGTCAGTTCAGATGTCTGCATCACTGCATCATATTTTTATTATAATGCATGATGCACAACAGTGACCGTTTCTCAGGCAAGAGCACCAGACTGTGATCACATAACCACACGTCGCTGCATAGTCATTTCAAATTTGAGTGCTTGAACCATGGGCGCCGAGAAGATTTTTTCCAAGAGGAGATAGCGGATTTTTCCTTTCCAGGCGAAACCAACATTGGTGATATTTCCTTTTAGCCACTCGAAACTAAGTGAAAAATTTTTTACAAAAAAGGGAAAATAACAAATTTCAAAATTCAGGAGGCTAATCCTCCCTGCACCCTATTTCCGACGCTGATGGCCTGGGCGGAATCGGAGACATTTAATTTTTTAAAACACCGACTCCGGAATTGCAAAAATCATCGACTCCGACAAAGGGCATAAGAAGTTCAGAGCAGTTATTTCTCTCTGTAAAATAAATATTCCTGTCTTAAACATAGCAACTGTTTGGGAAATACCATCACTGAACAGGTTTTTTGACATCACAGTCGTATGCGCTTTGATGATCCACAATCATTTTATTTGATAAACCAAGGTGTTTTCTCTTATGTCACCTCACACCAAAAATTTTGTCCAATAAAAAATTGAAATGGCAATTATTTGTTTCATAACGTTGTAGTCTTGCATGAGAACATTTGTTTTGCTTAAAGGTTTCTTTGAAAAATTNAAAGAACCTTGGTCATTAACAAATGCTTAGCAGACCACAAAAAACGTTTCTGTGGCCTTTTAACACGAAGCATACTTTCTTTGAAGAGAAATCACATATTTTAAGAACAAAGAGAGGAAACTGGGTTTGCATCAGACCAAGGTCTAATTAAACATTTATTTCATGAAAAAATCACAGTTCATTCATTTGTTTTGTTGTGAAAGGCGCCTCAAAAACTTTGCCATCCAGAACGTCAAGTGTCAGAACTTTTTAGCGCAAGAGCCACTTTTCACGGTCGTAAAGCACAGCGCGTCAAGTTTTAACAAAAATGAGTGGTATTTGAATTAAACCAAAGTGTTAAAGAAAAACATTGATTTTTTCAACAGCGTTCCACTAGCATCAAATTTCTATTGCTCAACATCTGTGGAAACAGTTAGCCTGCTTGGTGTACATATACTCTATTTCTTAAGCACAACAGCAGAAATAAACCTTTCATCACTTATTGTTATAATTTTAATCTGGGCGACATTGCCTCACCTTTGCCAGCATACGGATTTCGAAATCACGTATTTAACCCACAGTTTTGTTTGAAAAATACGATATTTTGAATAAGAAACGTTGCAGTTACATTTCAAAACATTGATGCCAAATGATACATTTTTTAATTTAAACCAGACGTTTTATTGGTTGGTTGTGTTTACAAAGGAAGCTGCTAAATCCTGGATGGTAAATCCTCTGCTCAGGTAAGCAGGGTGGCGCACCACCCCTGGGCTTTTTTGTTTTGTTGATTCTATATACTTAGAAAAATGTTAGAAACCTGCGCTTCCATGACTTTTCCTGATTTTCAGAGACTAATTCGAATGGTGCCAGAATAATAGTAAAGTCACAGCAGTGACCACCACCAAGCGAATCAATCGCAATTTATTGCGTAAGGAAACTAGTTTCGTGTGTTATACATCTTCAGTCCTTATTCAAGTAGAATCTGAATAACTTTGCAAAAATTCTATGAAAGCCTATATAGGGGTATAGGGATACCATGCCACCCATGATTACCTGATATGTATCAAATTTCGGACACCTTGCTAAGTCAGCATTTCAATGCAGTTTTCAGTGCAAAACCTATTTGGCCAGATATGACCACCGATACCTTATATGTAAAGAATCTTCCTACACCATGACTTGATATGAAAAAAAACGGATGTCACACGTGCGAGACGTTTTCTACGCACAAACAAAAATCCCCTCTTTTTTGGTGGTACCTGGCATTAAATTTGTATGTTTCGCTGCGCAGATGAAATTTTGTTGCGAAAGTGATTAACAATGGACATATGGAAGTAATAAAATAGTTTGGTATGGAAATACCGGATATAACGTGTCCCAGGACCACAGTAAGAAAATGGGGGTGGCATTACTCCAGGGCCGTCGCCAGCGGGGGGGGCCAGTGGTGCCTGCCCCCCATTTGAAATCGGTGCCCCCCATTTCACGTTTGACCCTCCGGTTGCTGCATACATCCAATAGTGTATTTTAAAAATTGTGCCCACCCTTCTGGTTTTTGGCCCCCCTGCTGCTAAATCCTGGCGACGGGCCTGCATTACACCCCCGGTTTCCTGGTTTCTTGACTTGTTAAGTATTTTCAAGCTTATCGAGTAGGGTTAGTAAACGGAAAAAGGCAATTACCACGCCCATGAAGTCATTTTCCAGGGTTTTTGAGATAAAAGAAAACGTTTTGTACTTTGTACGATATATGCGTTTGTAACAGGGACCGAGTTTACGACGGGACGTGTACCCCCCAACTTTCGGACAAGGGGGCACACAATATCTTTTGTCCCCTCAATATTTTGTGATAAAAAATAATGTAATGTATTGAAGTGTTGTTGATTTGTTTTATATACTTTGACAAAGAACTTTTAAGTGCTAATGCTGAAATTCTGCACTTAGTAAAGAAGCAAGTAGCCTACCTAGTAAAGCACTAGCACAGCACTATGCAACTGCCATAACACCTAGCCAGGGGGGCACTTGGGCCATCGTCCCCAAAATATATTATCTCCATATGTTTGCCCTCCCACATACCAATTTTACAAAAAGGTCGTACTACGGTTGAGTGAACATGAAGACGTCATCAAAACGCATACAATCCACATTAGCATGCATATCACACAAACTTTGCCCTTCCCAAATGTTTACTACCAAACCCGGCCCCTGATTTGTTATACCATTTGTAAATAACTTGCCAGTAAACAATAAACGCTCAACGTGACAATCGTAATGCAAAGCAACGGAACTTGTTTAAACAGCATTGGTCACATTAATCCATCTTTGCAAGGTTATTAAAAAATGATTCACGTCAGGACCGCAACCAGCTGAAAATTTTCGGGGGGGAGACAAATTAATGTGACTTGTTGATTAACTTTAACCTACGATGGCGCCTTGAAATATATTGCAATCTTAGCTGATAGTGTACTAGGTGCCAGCAACATACTGTTTTATTAAATGTACTTTTGATTCCAGTTTGTTAGTGCAGCTTCCAACAAAAATAAAGGCATCTCTCTTCTGAACTACGATTGAAACAAGTAGCCTACTGTTTTTCAGGCTGGCAACATCTGGCCAAAAGAGCGTGCTCAGTTGCTTCACTTTAAAAACTAATGAATGTTCGATTGTGAAAGCTCTGTTGTATTCTCTAGTTCACGGGTTCCCAACCCTTTCGACTCCAGATCGACTTTTCAAGTAGCACACACCAATCTACATGATAAGCAATAAGCCATAGCCGACCATAGCTAAAAACCAAACACAAAAAAGCGATTTTCGTTTAGTTGCTCAATAAGCATGACGGTTTGGTGGCCATGCTTACCAATGACGAATTCTATTACCTGAAAATAGAAATTACTTCGATGTTATTAATATTTATAACGATTTTAAACGCCAATCCGCAAGGTTGCACCGAAACCGCTTTAACAAGACGCGCCTTAGCAACCGCTTCCAAAAAACAGTTAAAACAGTTCATCAGTAATCTCCCGTTTAAGTTCGCAGCTTGACCTGAGCTGTTTGTGCGAACTGAGGTGGTAGGTGCGAACTCAGCAATTATGTTTTGTACTGCATCAGCAAAAATGAAGATGTTGATCATTATCATTTGGGCTAATGTTTGGAGACTGATTGATGCATTGACCGAAGCTAATAACCTCTTTAGCAAGGCATATGGTATTCACTTGCACCACTAATACTGGCATACTAATCACATATGATGTCAGGCAAAGCGAAGCCTTTGAGAGGCAGGGATTGAAAGTACAGTCAGCCAATTCATCCACGTTAACGAAGCATCACACAACAGTGAGTGAGAAGGCTATTAGAAAAGTCTGGGCGAAGCGAAAAGTATTTCGTAAACGTTCTGCACTGATATCTGAAAAGACAAAAAAAAATAAGAGAGCGCCTGTCGGCAGATTTACAGAGCTGAAAGATAAGTTACATCTTAGGATTGATAACATGGGTCGAGAAAACTGCCTGTTCCATCTTCAATCACCATTTTCAAAGCAGAATAAATTGCTGAACAATTAATAATATCACAGGATGACTTCAGAACCTAATGGCAGTGGTTTAGCTGATTTAAAAAACGTCGATGATTAAAACACTTTTTCTTCGCGGTGATGAGGTAGAGGTAGACAGAGAAGACCTTAATCTTTTGGGATATAGTGGTACAACACGTGTAGTGGTGATACAACTGTTCTTGTAAAATTTACATTGTGCTACACACAGAGGCGTAACGCGGAGGGGCAAGGGGGGCGCAGAATCACTGCGGGAGGCGCCGAAAAGTTCTAACAATGTCACAAGTACTTTCTTCAATAGCAGACTTGCTTCCGAAAGACCTCAGGTTCGAACATGGGGACGCCAAACTTGTTTCTTGCCCCGAGCGCCATCTAACCTCGTTACGCCCCTGACTACACGACAGTTTAAGATGGCACAAATCTACACGTTATTCTGTTCATTTACAGTGCTTAATCTTGATTCTTCAATGTTGACTGTACATGTAATCAATAGTTCAATAATGAACAATTTCACAACTGTTAAAGAACTTTCAAGGACGCCGGAAAATACTCTAGAACAGCAAGGTGTTTTTCAAGGATCAAGGACATAACCAGTTTTGACAGCAAATTGAATAAAAATCCTCGGCCCACGAGGACGTCTGGCAACCTTACTTTTCATTGAGGGGCCAGCAAGGCACAATGATTTACACATTCTTGTGGTTTAATGCATTTTTTGCATATTGTGATCATGGCAGTCGGACTCGTACTTTGGGTCTATTCCAGAGATGAACGGATTTATGTTTTTCAAACCCAAATCCAATCCAGAAGTTATATTTCAAAATGCAATCCAAATCCGAAAAGCAAATCTTGTTTAAATTCAAAATCCTACCACTGGTATTACGTTAGGGGTAGGTTTGCGAGATCACTCGAATTTTTTCAAGGACATTTTGTCGTTTTGTGATTATTGAAATTTTACTTCGTGCCTACTTTGAATACTTTTTGGATATAGTGGTGTACCACATTTTTAAAACAAACATTGCTGAGTAACAATGGGTAAACAACGACATGCATTAAGAACGCAAAGCAATTATTACGTGTACATTGTACAAGTACATATGCAGCACAGGGATAACAAAATATGATGAATAAGCGCAGGCGTATGCTGTGTCCTGCTGAAATATTGTAGCCTATATGGTTGCAAATGGACTATCTTTTTCAATGTTCACTGGCAGTTAAATTACACAGCTTAATCTTGAATATTCAGTGTAGGCTAATCAATAGTTTAATAATGAACAATTTCACGACTGTTCAAGAACTTTCAGGGACGCCGGAAAATACTCTAAGGACAACAAAATGTTTTTCAAGACCAAAGACATAATCAATTTTGATAGCAAATTCAAGGAAAGTCCTTGGCGCTCCAGGACATCTGGCAACCTTAGAGCAACTTGAAAATGAATTGGATTTTAGTGACAGATAAAATCGGGTGCAGGAAAAATGTTGTAGTTTTGGTCTCTACATAAAGAGTTCGATTCATAAGTGATGAATTTTGCATGTGCCAGGTGGGACATCCTGACTTTGAGAGTGATGTGTCGGGCGTGAACAACAAAAAGTTGAGAAACACTGATCTAGAGAAAGACCTTTTATGCACCGCTTGTCAATGTTTGTTGCGAAACAGTCAACAGTGCACGGACGATCTTTAGTTTCAAAATACAACTAAATTGTTGAAATGAGTGTGTAGCTTGCTTGCCTTATTGACCTTCATTTTCCCCTAAGACCCTATGAATTGAGTCAAAGCAGCTTCTTTCGGTCTTGGAGCAGCATGTCTGAAATACAATTTTGCGGGCCACGCCACTGCTGTCACCTCAGTGGTTATATGAAGTCTACGTCAGGGGTTCTCAACCAGTTTGCCGTTAAGTACCCCCGAGTCATAAACCAACCAACCCGAAACCCCAGGTTAGCTGGCAAAGCCGTGGATTTCACATTGTTGCATCACAACAACGCAAGATCAGGCAAAATCTACCTGGAGTTTTCAATCGGCAGGCATTTTCCTCTAGTACAGGATATTAAAAAAGAGCAATACATGAAAACTTAACTGCCATCCAAGTATCCCTGGAAATCTTGCCGTGAACCCCTTGGGGTTCGCGAACCCCACGTTGAGAACCACTGGTCTAAGTGGTTTGTAGTACTTTTTACAAACGTTTCTCCAAATATCAAGAAACAGAACGCATAGGCATTAAAGGCACAACAGGGCGACAAAATTTTCACAAAGGAATAGCAGTCTGATGATGACAGAATTATTTTTACAGCTGGTGCGGGCCACTTAATGCACTTTTTATAGCTAAAACACTCAGCACTTAGGCTACACTTTCAAAAACCGGAAAGCGGTGATCAGTCAATTCGCTGTCCAAGATCCAAATCACAATTATTTGTAAGCAGGCTATATGCGCTACGTCCTGCACAAGCCTGCTTATGCGAAGAAACTGAACCATGCAGAAGCAAGCAGCTCAGCCGGCAATAAGTAGTCAATAATATATTCAGAGGTTTTTCACACGAAATTTAGATCAACATCACCTTTCATTACAAATTTAAAATGATGCATGAAAATTTTGGAGGGTCAAATGCCCGGTTTGTCCACCCTATCTGCGGACCTGATTACTTGTGCATAAAATCCCGAGGAAAACAGTTTTGATCGTTTTATTGCTGACCATTCTCTCGGGTGCTTTATTCGACTCCAGTGAGAAATCAGCTTCGATAAACGATTGATAAGCCTATAGCAATCCACTCACAGAGCAAGATGCAGTCTTGTGGGTGGTTCTGCAGTCCAAGTTTCATTTATATGCACATAGACTGTATAACAAAAAATTTTATATCTTCAATTATTTCCAGATTATGGGTAAAGAACATCCCAAGTAAAAAAAACTCAATAGGTTAGGCTTTTCGAAACTGATCCCAGGTCAGTTAAACAGCACTAAAAGGAGCAATAGCGAATAATAGCTCGCTACTAGTCTTATTCAGTAGCGATGGTGTCGCTGAGCCGCTACTTTTAATAGCAGCGGCCCCACTGAGTATAGTTCATCAAGAAACACTCTGGCAAACTGCCTCAATATTGCGCAACTGCTGTTTCGTCACCAAAGTACCGCTTAATCAGAATTTTACGAAGTAGTTCACTTTGAAAAAAATACAGCCGTCAAACAAACTTTCTTTTTCAAAAACATCTAAGATTACTTCAAATAACTATTGGATTCCAGTGCTCATCGCTCGTCAACACAGGTTCGTAGGCATATGTAGCTGTTAGAATTAGGCCATAAAGCTTTATGTGCAAACATGGCTTCGCGCAATCATGCACGTTTCTCTCTGTCTCTAGTAAAAAGCAGACGCCAGATTCTTGTTCAATGTTCTACCCCACAGCTTTCTTTTTTTCTATAAAAAAACGTTGGTGCTTTTAACTCTTTGGTAGCAGCTTTGAGCTGGTGTACTGATTTCGCTGCAATTCAAAATCTCAAGGATTTTTGTCCGTTTTATTGGGATGAATGCCAGAAAAGTCGATCTTTTATTTTAACAGGTTTCATACAATTGTGACTGATGATTTCACTGATGATTCCCTTCCAGGGGTAGGGAACCTTTTTGGCTAAGGGAGCCATGAAACCTACATATTTTTAATTGTATTTCCGTCAGAGCCATATAAAATTCTTCAACATTTAATGCAACTAACTTGCTAACTAACGTGTGTATTTGTAAGCAAAACCAACAATTTTAAACAATGGTAAATGTCTGAATTTTTTAAATATACTTCTTACTGTTAATGCGACTTCTGGTGCTGCATGGTGTTGCTGATGGCTTTGTAGTCTGGTAGATGGAAAATTACAGAAAACGTTTTATCCATAACAATCGTGTTAAGAAAATATCAAGCGAGCCAGATGGCGTCATCAAAAGAGCCACATCTGGCTCGCAAGCATGGGTGGCGGAACCTTTTTCAACGTGGGGGGGTACAAGTGATCGCCAAAAATCTATACAAAATTTTTGTGATTCGAAGTGGCAACTATGATGTCACAAGCATTGAAATATGACGTCATTAACTTTTGTCAGCATGTTTTATGCAATGTTTTAAGCCCTCATCGACCCCTATGTACACTACACGCTACCTATCTACGCTCCACTGACTTGAGCATATCAGTGTGGCTAGTTGTTCTTAGTCTTACACAAAATTCATTCACAAGTAAGTAGCCTACACAAATACAACATGCACAAAGCTAAGGGAGCATCTGTGGGTGAGATATGGCTTTCAAAAAGATACGGTAACGAAAATATATGAACAGTGACCAGGCCCACATTGAAAAGAGCCCGAGTTAACAACTTGGTGAAGTGGGACCGTGGGTAGTGGCACAAACATAGAAAGCAAGCAAGCTCGCGTTTTCCAATATAAGTCGTAAACGAAGACTCGGGGTATGCCCGAGGAATGTGCCGGAGTCGGCACTAGGCTGTTAAAAACACCAAGAACACAGCTTAATAAACAGGCAAAAATGACGCAGTGTTGATACCTGTCTTAACACATTCAAAATCACAACATTTTCACATCTAGAACAGAGGTAACATGACTGAATACTCATTATACACAAGGCCGTCGCCAGAGGGGGCCAGTGGTGCCCGGCACACCATCTAAAATATGTGCCCCCTTTTCATGTTTGGTTCCCCGGTTGCTGCATACATCCAATATTGTATTTAAAAAATGTGCCCCCCTTGTGGTTTTTGGTCCCCTGCTGCGGAATCCTGGCGACGGCATGATTCTACAACTGCTTTAGATACCGGAATGCAAAGACAAGACAGAGCACATGCAGCAAGTTGTCTGTAAGGATGCCAATTGTGTTGTCAGTGCAAAAATATAACATAGCTATTTAGCAGTGATGGAGTCTCGAGACTTGGTCTCGAAGGCTACAGGTCTCGGTCACAAGCCTATTGTTTTGAGACTTGGAATATTGCAAGGATATGGCTTGGTAAAACTGTAATTCAACGAGTTTTTTCTCTATTGTATTTGCACGTAAGAAACAACGAAAACAGGTCGGAATAATGTGAGAAATTCGAAAAAAATTCAACTTGGAAAGTGGTGACATTTTTTTGAAAAATTTCAGCAAAATCCACAAATTTTGAAGTCTCGGAATTTGTGATGAAGTCTCTTTCTCTAATTTCAAGTCTCGAGTCTCGGAATTTTTGATGAAGTCTCGGACTTGAAAGTTACAATCTCGACTACATCACTGCTATTTAGTGTTGCCAATGCAAAAATAAACACAATTGAAATTGATCTGTCAAATATTTCATTTTGCGTATAAGATTTAACAAAATTTAACTATTTAGAAAGTTGTTAATACGCTTGAAATTACTCCGAATTACAATTTTTCGATAGTGTGGCACGAATTTTTCCTACACCATCTGGCAACGCTGTTCGATAACACCAATATGGTAAGCAATCCCGAAAAGGGTTATCAGATTGTGCGCGGTGTGTTCTGCCAAACACTTACGAAATCCTGCCAAATTACAAATAATATATTAGAAATATTAATGCCAAAATACTAGAAAATTCTGCATAATTTTTTCATTAAACAATTTACTTTAACAATGGACCCAATACTAATTGTATTACTAAGGTTATTTAAGCAAAATTCGAAATTTAAAAGTGGGGGGCCAAGCCCCCCCAGAGAAAACATTGGGGGGCTAGGCCTACGTGCCCCCCCCCGGTTCCGCCACCTATGTTCGCAAGCCATAGGTCCCCGACCCCTGCCTTACACAGAAATACTGGG
>JGI24159J19872_10013623_pt1 | contig 10559 bp, 8 predicted proteins | sample Ectturendosymbi4_FD_19872 | JGI IMG/M metagenome (IMG submission 19872)
TTGGGGTGCATGTAGTGCAGTGACTGCGGGGTCCGGGGGTCGCCATTGGATCCGGTGAAGTCGATGGCAACCTGTCAAAGGCATAAAACACAAGCTGATGGTGTTTAGACCTTCAAGAAATGTTGTGCCACTTGTAAGAATCAAGAAAATTCAACAACACCGGTTGGTAAACGCTGTGCAGCAAGTGTTTATCCAATAAGTATGAGGTAGTTATCGCTTCAGCAACACACCAGCTTAAATGCGCAGCAACACACCAGCTTAAATGTGTAGCAACACACCAGCGTAAATACTGTATATCTGACAATTAAGCGAAACTGCCTCAAGTCTTTCGCAATACAGCATACAAAGCTGCAACGGCGTACTCGCTAGAATGCAAACCACGACACGAACCATCATTTTACGACACAATAATATGAAGTACTCGGACAACTACCATCTGCAGAGGTGAAAAACATCTGCTCACACCCAACAAGGCACCTTTCCTACCTCCGTGTAATGAAGGTTTGGCTCAAATAGGTGGGTAAAAGAAATACTGGTAAATAAGTTCAACAGTGTGTGGGACAAAGAATGTTCTTTGCATGGGTAAAATGATATGGGTAATTTTTTCTGCTCAGGCTTAATGACAAAACGAATCATCAAAATAAGCTTTGTGCTGACAGGACGACGAACGTCATCACCGAGAGTTACGTCATCCATGCGTATGCAAACGGTCATTCAGGAAGTTAGTAGTCGACGCTAGAAGTGCGTGAGCAAAAAGCACTGCGTTGTTTCACAGCTACGATCTGTGAGGTGAGCGATGCAGGTCGGAAGTAGAAACTCCAATGCATTTTCGCACACGTTTGAGTTACACCCACATCCGGAGCATCGAATACCAGTTGCTGCAATGAACTGTCTCATTTGGTCGAGGAAATATTGGACAGTAATTACAATTGTCAATCGCTTCAGCTGCGCGTGTGCGATTTTGTGCTTGCTGAACTTTTAATAACAGAAGGAAAATGGACTTTTTTGATTTAAGACGGTATGCATGGTGCATTGCAGTGAAGCATTTTTCAATTTCCACCTGGCAACAAACTGTTGTAAGTGTGATCCTGCCGGCTGTGTGGTCGCTGTTAGCAGCTTCCTGCCCTTAAACATGTCGCAGCAAAGAAGTTCAAACCAAATTCAGAACGGACGGGAATTGCTGATGAATAAAAAACGTGATTAATGCCCTTTTTGACATGACTTAATTTCGATATTTTTGGTAAGGTAAAGGTTTTGCTTCTCTAGGGTGAAACAAACACTTTTGACAACCTCAGAAAAAACACAATATCACCATCTTTCCTCACCGTGAAATTGATCTGGCATCCGCCCAGAATGAAGTCGAGAAAAGTGTATTCTGTTTCAATCTGAAAACAAACGAAAATAAAAAAAGGTTTGGAAATTAACCAACTGGTTGCGTTGACACCTGTCATACTTCGTGGAAGTTCGGTCATCCGACAACACTATGTACTACAAAACGAGTTCTCTTTGCCTCACAGAAACAACGTGTGATTGTTAGAACAAGATGATTATTTTTCCAGCACTTGTCAGAGGACGAGATAAGTGATGGCTACTCACAGCGATTCAGGAATCAACAGAACATGCACATAACTGGACGAGTGACGAGCAATGCAACTAACCTTGCACGATGTTAAGTGAACAACGCCTGAATTCTTGTATTTACTTCCTTTCTTCTTTTTCTTTTCAGGATTGATGCAGTCCCACTGGACCTGAAGGAAAAATGCAAAATACTAGAATAACGGCCGCGAAGTAACAGGCGGTCAAAAGTTTCGTAAGCACATGGGTGGTTGAGAATGCAAACAACAAGCCGAGAATATACTCGTGTACGCAGAAAGTGAAGTTTTATTATATCTGTATCTGCTGCAGTCAATGCCGGATCGCAGTTGTGTTTGCTGCTGTCTACTCCACGATTATTTCACTTGGGCGATTTTTACCGAACGCTTGTTACGGAACAATGCCAAAACGCCAGTGCCGCTTTCATCGCTGCTAGGTATAATTCTCACCGATTGTATCATCAAAAAAAAATTAAACTTCACCGCATTTTGTTGGCAACGTAACTGCACGCCTGGAGGCTTTCTCATTGCAATCGGGAAACTTCGATGAAAATACTCGCCTATTCCGTAAAAATGTGGCATTTTCACGTTTACGGCGTTGCGAAGCTTTCTGCTTATCCAATGCACTTAAATAATTCATGCATTCGCTTGCCACGAAGGTGGTGCAAGAAATCACGCTTCGTGTGCGCGTCGAACTGCAAAATTAACCAACAGCGTAAACTCAAGACCATGTTCTACGGGAGCTATATATATGTTTATGTGTGTGTGCACTCCACTGATCTGTTGCGCGAACACTAAGAAGTCAACATCATGCTGCTGCTTCAAATTCCCAGGAACAAGGAACGCATGTGCTTGAAAAGCTGGGTTATTTTGGGTTTTCGTGGCGCAAACACAAAAGGAACACTATGCGCAGACAAAACTTTGCCTAGCGCGTTTTCTTTTGAATATGACTCAAACTTTGCACACGTTGCACATCTTTGTGTGAATATGCTATGCATCGTGGAAACCTGTTTGTGAATGCGCCAAAACCAGTCAAGACCCAAGAGTCACATTTCTTACTGTGTTACGGCAAGGAGCCACATCGTGCACATGAACGTCACCCCATCTTTTCCTCACTCACACACATGCCTTTGCTCAGCTAGACTTATTGTCAATATCACACACCATCATGATAATGACAGATATTTACAAGCTATTCATCGTTACGCTCGTTACTTCCACGCAACATGGTCACTAACACGTGTGTCGCGTAAATACATTCGCGTGTGTATCTGCTTGCACAAGCCACCAAGCACGCTTCCACGCAAGTCGCACCCCGACTTTCAAGGTGGGCAGTTGGTACAAAACTTCGTGACTTATACACGAGTAAATATGGTATTTACGCAAGGGCCGCATGAAACCGTGCAAAGAGGCGCATGCGGCTCGCGAGCTGTGGCATGGCCAGGCCTGACGCAACGTATAAACCAACGTTGGTTTCCAACCATCTGTTGGCATTTGCACAGCGGAAGTTTACGATCACGTGTTATAATTAAGCATTGTTCGATCACACAGCAATGATGCAAACCTACCGGAGACGAACCAGCTTCGAGGAAGGAGCGAGCAGTGGTGGTGAACTCCCCGATGAAGTCTGACGAGCCGTCGTTGTCCCAGTCGTAGCACTTGACCTAGAAAGGTAACCGGAACGAATGACTGTCACTGCAGGCAGTGTGGTGTCGTTGTGTCGAACGCAGTTAACATGGCAAGACGGATTTCACTTAATTGTCGTTTCCAAAAACAACGGTGTTGGACAAAGTTAAATAAAGATTTCCGCCTGAACTTCATTGCGAGTACGAGAAAACCCGAGATAATTCGGTTATGTTTTGTAGTACTCACTTTATACTCCTTTCGGAATGTCACGACCAAAACAACCACGTTGAACAAACGTTGAATAAAGATTTCAACTTGAACTTTTCCGTTGATCACAAAAAATTATACATGGGTATGATTTGGTACAATTTCTCAAAAAAACAAACAAAAAAACTGAGCTCCTCTAGAAAAGACCGCAACCAAACTAACGTTTCTATCCCACTTTTTTGCTCATCACTGTGGTTTCTCTCCATTCGATTCACTCTCACGATTGTCCCCCGCAAATCTAGATCTTCCGCGGCCTATGATGTTGATCCTGACGGACAGGTGCGGTATCGTCGTTTTTGAGTCAACAGGAGATTTCGACAAGAGGCAGGCAATAACTACGCGCACGCACGGCTGTTTAGGGGTTTGCTTGAAATTGAAGGTAGACAGAGAACCCCATAGAGCAGGGGAGGGGGACCTATTTACTATCACGGGGCGCATAAATTGTGGATCATTTCTGGCGGGCCGCAAATAACTATTTCGTTTATCCTAAAATTCAACCTTTACGTACCTGTGACAAATAGAGGCTTCTTATGACATACTATCTCAAGCACCTGCTTATCACTCAGCCTCGTTTTGACGCGATTATGTACTCTACATCGACTAACGAAATTCTGATGCGGGCCATATTAAATGTTCACGCGGGCCGCAGGTTCCCCACCCTTGCTATAGAGCAGGGGTGGGCAATTATTTTTGTTCGGGGGCCACTTTGAGCAGGCCGCATTTAGCGGAGGGCCGTACCTTCATATGGGAGTAGAAGCAAGTCTCAGTTTATAGCTTCAGCACTAATATTTACCATGAGAAGTTGGAGGAAATTCCAGATTGAAGAATTTCCTGAATGCAACTGCGGACCACTGAAAACTCTGTGGCGGGCCACATTTGGCCCGCGGGCCGCTATTTGCCCACCCCTGCTATAGAGCAACGGTGCACAACCTGAGGCCGTGGCCGCATGCGGCCTTCGACAATGAAATTTGCGGCCGTCCACATGTAATTTAAAATATAAGATTTGGCGGCCGTGATGGCGTATGCTGAAGCAAAACAAACACAAGGCAAGAAAATCAGTCGACACTGTGCGTAACAATCTCGATGGTGATGTCACAAAGAGTTATAGAATAAATACGCAATGCAAACTTATCCTTTAATAAATTTTGCAAACTTTTCTTTTGATAAACTCGTTGCAATGTTTGACATTTCATTATACTTTCAGGCACAAGTAAATGACATATACCGGATAAAACCTACTATTTAATTAAACGTAAATGTCTCATAAACATAACTCGAACTCATTGGCGGCCGTACTTCATATAAATAAAAGTAATGCGGCCGCCAATAGCAAAAAGGTTGTACCCCCCCTGCTATAGAGCATACACAGTTTCGCGTACTTGATTACAAGTGTGAGAAGGTCTGCATGATCTTACTGTTTCTTCCGTTGCTATCACGAACCGAAACGTTTCCTTTGAAGAAAACTCAGGGTTGTAGTAATTACACAGTCAGCAATAAGCCAAGTTGAGCGATCTTGTGACGACTTCTGGTCCACAGCGAACAATTCTGCATTACGTCTTTGATTTTTCAGCGGAAGCAAATGCATGTGTCAAGATTACTGGCTGATCTAATGTTGGGGTCAAAACGCGCGAGCTTCCCCATCCCACACAAACGCAACAACCTTTTAAGAAATCTGCTTGAAACCTATTTTGTTAATATGCGAAAAGAAACTTCAGTAAGCTGCCCTGGTGAAGTCTTGCATGTGTTAACATGCAGCAAGAAAAATTTTGCTTTACATGGAGCCTGAATCAGAACCGTCGCCAGAAAGTCGTCAAAAAGGGGGCTGTACGTTTCTGCAGGGGGGTTTGACGTTTCTGCAGGGGGGTTTGACATTCAAATTTAACAAAAATTCCAGTGATTTATAATGTTCCCTATTTTCATTTGAGGGGGCTTAGAGCTTTATTTGGGGGATCTAAGCCCAGCAAGGCCCCCCTGTGGGGACGGGACTGACCTGAATACATACGTAAAGATGCACTCTTAAATGCATATCCTACAGACTACCGTGAATGCATATCGTAAACAAGCAAAATGCCGTTGACCAGGTTGTAAACCACTCTGGAGACCACAAACGAAATAGCAAGTAATTGGTACATTTGCAATCGTTGCATGGTTATCGGCTAACGGCTTGCAAAGACGAATGTTCAAATTGTTGATTACAAGCGATTCGAACCGTGAAAGTGCCACAATATACTTGTGATGAAGATGGTGTGGACACCAATTCAGCAAAATCTCCGTAAAGCGGTTGAGCGAACTTAATCAGTCCGCAAAGATTTTCTCCAATGGCCAAAATGTCACTTATGAAACATTGATCCCACTGGCTTTGGGGTTTCTGGCCATGATCAAAGTTTCATTTATGATGTAGACTTCCCAAACTGGTGTTAACTTGGTTTGACTGTCCTTAAGGGTACACGATTTAAGCGACGTATAAAACATACACGTTAACAAGAAACCAACGTAACACAGAGATTTAGTACGAAGACCTCAGGAGGCAAAGAAAAACTGCATACAGTCAGTAATAATTGTAAGTCACAGTAGTGACTTACACGAGTCAATCCATTAAATCGCAATCCAGAACATAAATTGCGATGGGTTCACTTGCGTACGTCACCACTGTGACTTACCATTATTACTTCTTCTTTTGAGCGAGCGAGTTGTTTAAGCCACTGCCATGCANTCCATGGGAAGGTCGATGGATTGGACATTGGAAGACAACATGGTCGANGGTTTNTTCTTCTGCGCCACACTCACAGGCCGCAGAGGAGGCCATATCCCATTTGTACANGCAGGAGCGGAAACCTCCGACACCAGTGCGGAAGCGGTTAAGCCGGACCCAGGCTCTTCTTGGGCGGGTCATTCCGGGGGCGTGGGTGCCGGTGTCAGGGATGAAAATGCGGAGTCTTGTGGGGCTGTCCGTCCACTCCGCATTCCCTTGGTGATCCGCCCACTGCGCCGCACGTATGTTGTTGTTGTCAGATGAATTATTATTGATAAGTACAAGTTCGAATCATCGCAAAAGGATCAAAGCAGGACTAAGCAGGAGATTCCTCAAACAGCTTGCCACCAGATTAGAGCTCGTCTTTTTGCATACAGTCAGTTTGGTGTTTTTGTTGTTGGCGAATAATGCCTCGTTGACATTACACCGGCCCAGAGCGACGCCAGAGAGTGAAAGCGATTTACACTGAATAGACGTTGACAGACCACTTGCGCTCAGACCGCGCATTTCGCAATGATGCAATTGGTGTGAACGTTTCGCATCAATTTTGTAATAAGAGTCGGTAAAAAGAAAAATGAGCGATTTGGAAAGGAACTAGGCTTGTGAGCCACTCTGCGCCAGCCTGTTAGAGTCTGGCATGGCCAGCACTTTATGAAATAAGCTGATTTGCTCATTTGTGAATAACCAGTTTTGCACGGGACGGAGAGAAAACTTAAAATCGTCCTGAATTCGAAAAAAAGCGACTTGCTGATCTCGATTCTCACAAAGGTGAACGAAAAGACCTGTTTGACTTGTCTGTAACCGCCACTCTCGAATTGACAGACAGAAACAGGATTGGATTATCCGGATTGTGAGTTTTTGCTATCCATATCAGGATGTAATTCCGTCGGTTAACCAGATAAAACGTAACGGTATTAAAACGTTTATGCTTTTTTAGTAAGTTTGCGTATTCTGTGCTTCCGGGTACGGGCGACCTAAGTTCTGCTAAAACCACGTAATTATTCTTTGTACAGAAGAGTTCTTTCGGATTGTAAGGTGAAGTCTGCGTTGTACTTCATAAGAAATACGTTGCAGAAGCAGTGAATGTTAAAGTATTGTTGTCTTCATATACGCTCGTGCAGTACATGTGTGCATACCTACTGTGCAACAAAAGTGTGTCATGAATTTACAATCAATTCAATAAAATCGCGTTAAATCAATTGTGTAACCATTAGCGGTTATTAACCGGTTGGCCGGTTTGCTACAATGCAAATATCCAGATGTATCTGTTATCCGGATAGTAAAAATTATTGATATCCGAGCTAACCCTAGTCAGAATGCTTCCCCGACCGTGACAAACCAAAGCAGATCGACCGACGCCGACCGGAAATTGCCTCATAATAGAAAGATGGAACTGTCAGTTCTGGTCGGTACGCGTCGGTCAGATGCAAACCCGGCATCAGGGGCTGGTTGTAGAAAACATGAGCAAGAAACTCACCAGGATTTGTGCATCGTAATTTCCACCGCACAAAGTTTGCATCGCGATTTTGAAAGGTTTCCACGTGGGGTTCAACGTGTTTTTGATCACTTCTGTACGATGTACCATTATCATGCTGCCGTCTGCTGCTTGGCGGTGGAACTCCAAGTATGGATCAGATTTTCCGAAAAAATCCTACAAACAGCATTAAGGGCATGATTGTAGCCGGAAATACTACTCGATCCTGCTGCCCGACTACAGCTGCGTTGTAAGCACATTGCTTGGCAGTGTTTCTTTTGGTAAAAACAGCCCTATGTCGAACACACAAAAAGCCTTCATTTTCTACTTTACCTTATTATCGAGACCACTGGCTCCAAAAGAGCAATACGCAACTTCGTTGCTCCCACTAAGCTCCTCAGCGGCAACCTGCGAAAAAATACCACGTCATGTCAGTGTCAAGGACAGGAACTCCGGAAAAGGTGGATTTCTCCAATAACGTTCCGTGAAGTTTCACTGCGGTTCTCAGCAAAACTGAAGTCACCAAGATTGACTATTGTATTAAGCCGTACTAAGGATACTGCAAAAAAGCAGGTGACTGACTCAGAAATAAACAAAGGGAAGAAATTTATGAAATCTCAGAATAAAGTGCTTACGCGAATTCTTCCTTTTCCAGCAGGACGTTTGTCAGGCATCAGTAGTTGCTCGTTGGTGACTCCGTGAGACACGATCTGCACCGAAGAGAAGAGACGCTTGGTCAGCAAAAACGCAGGAATCGATGTTGTGGTACACACATCGAAATGATCAACACTCGACTTACATGCCCAAGCGTACATTCGATTTCCCCCAAGAAATCATGTGCCTGAAGTGCTTGGCTTGGACTGTCAACATCGTAGACTTGTAACTTGAGTTTTTGCACCTCTTCGAAGTAATAATCGACAGTGAACGACTTGGCGAAGTTTGGATTCACGTTGTTCAAGACCTTCTCCGTTCGTCCGTGCTGCAAAACAAAGCTGCAGTGCATTTTCAAAACAAAACAAGCAAAAAAACTGCAAGGAGTACAACAAAATGCAACTCTGTAGTGCTGTCGTGCACACGAGTTTTAGATTTCTTCAAGTTATTAAACTACATAGAGCTTTTGACATTGAAATAATCTTGAATAACAGGTGAAGTGCAGGGTTAGTTAGGATTTCGGGAGCAAATTACCAATCGCTGGGTCAAGATTTCTGCTCCACATCCAATGATTTTTAGAGATTAACAAAATTGGAAATATACGTACAAAAGCTACCATGATCACGTTTGTTTCTTATAATATTAATTTATTGTTAAACGTTCTGCACTAGACTTAACCATGCATAGTAGTAACAAGGGATACACAAGTACATGAAAGAACACGAGGATACATCTGTGACAGTAGTAGAAAAGTACACGGATTGATGGCGCAAATACATTTACTTTGATGAAACACAACCATAAAGGGCATAAACAGTGGCAGATGAAGAAAAGCTATTATGATGGCTTTCTGATTTTATTTGTAAAATAGACTATACTTGCAAAAGCAGGTTCAGGCTCAACTGATGTAATGTATGCTCGTCAGATTTAAGGGTTTTATGCCAAGGGTGTGCAACCTTTTTCATATTGCAGACTGGTTTCAGCCTGGAATTATTTTGCAGACTGGCCCTCAAAGAAACGATGAATGGCACATGCAAATTTATTTCATGTTAGTCATCATAGCACTGATTCAGTGAGAGATCTAGGCTTGCTTTGCCGTAGTAAGATGCTCTGACCTTTAGGGATTATGGTAGTCAATGCCACCAGCAGTGTGTACCATGTCAGTCGTTCCAGTCACTTTTGGACCAATTTGGCCTTGATTCTGCACAGCCCGGTAACAATTTCTTCACGGCCTGGCACCAGGCCGTGGACTGGTGTTTGCCGACCCCTGCTTCATGCAAATTTTTTTAGTTTCCTGGTCTTGTATAACTTCCTTCTTTTCTGCACCTCATGTTAGCTGGCACCACTGCTTTGTTTTTCTAGTTTCACCTTTAACTAATCTATCAACGACCTTGCTCATTTCCATATAAAATTCTCATTCAGCAGTTGCTATTGCATTTGTGCACTGAAGATAACATCATGTAAAGTACACTACTAGATTTAATCATTATTATCAAAAACAACCTGGAGTGGCAACACTGGTTACAAAATGTGTTGTACGTTACTTAATTGTTCATAAAATGTCACAAGATAGTCAGTTAAGTGATATCATTACAACCCTACGGGGGTCTACCATACCGTCCTTATTTCTAAGATTTGTCCTTATTTTGCAGTACTACGTCTTAGAAAATGTAACTGTCCTTATTTCTCAGAAATGTCCTTATTTGTGACTTGCGTCCTTATTTTTTCTTATTTTCTATAGCATAAAAATTTTAAATACCGTATATACTCGTGTATAAGTCGACCTCGTGTATAAGTCGATACACATTTTAAGACAAGAAATTGCATCATCAAAGGTATTACCCGTGTATAAGTCGACTCCGCAATTTGAGAATATTTTGGAATAATTACTACAGACGAAATCGGTTAAAGGCATAAATCGCTTTATCGCATAGGATTCTAGAATCCCAAACCAAAGCCATTCACATGTGAAGAAAATAGTCTGGTTAATCGCATACCGGTTCTTTGCATAAATCGCTATTCGCATAGAAATGTACCATATATTTGTAAACTTACAACGGTTAATCGCATAGTTAACTTTAAGTGTGTAAAGCGTACTGTTCAGATAGTGTGAAAACCTGCGGTGCCATTAATCCGATCAAGCAATTGTTGCCGAAGGGACTCCCTTCACCGACGTGCCAAAATCAACACCTTTAAC
>JGI24159J19872_10013624_pt1 | contig 10559 bp, 5 predicted proteins | sample Ectturendosymbi4_FD_19872 | JGI IMG/M metagenome (IMG submission 19872)
TAATTTTACTTTGAAAATAACAAGCGCCCGTGCTTGAATAAGGGCCCGGTAGTGAGTTTGGTTGAAAAAAATAAGGGCCCGGGCTACAAAACGAGTAAATATGGTAATCTTTTTGCTGTGAAACGCAGCAGCCTGCATTACTTGCTATTGTTATACTACAATAAACCTCAGTTAATCCGGATTCGATTTGACCAGCGATTTTATCCAGTTGAGGTGAAGATCCAGATTATCTGAAAATGGTTGTTTCTAGACTGACATCATCTAAGCATTGAGATATCAGTGAAAATTACCTAAAATGAACACATTTACGACCCAACAGAAGATTTATGCAGACGCAAAACGAATTTATTGATGTATTTACAATTCTACATCAGACTAGTAACCGCCATATCCAGGCAGTTATGAAAAATCTGAAATGAAAATGAAAAACAAAAAGGTTCACAATTTTAAATTACGCGGCTACCAACAAATCTGGGATTTTGGACTGACGAAGAGATTTCTGTGACTGGTAGATCAGCAGTTCCTCTATTTGGAAGGTAATGTCCTCTATGCCAGGGGATGATGGGCATAGCCCTCCATGCCAGGGCTGTGCCCATGTGTGACATATCAATCGCCTCTACGATTAGTTGAATGTTGTGCAACATTGCGACCGTTGATATAATAATTCTAAACATTTGTTGGTGATCGTAAGCACATTTGTGTTGCATCTGAAAGCTGCTGAATCTTTCCTAGAGACTAGTCAATGGTGTACTTAAGAACATAACAGCATGGAAATACAAAAAATCTGGATCACGAGATGTGAAAAGAGCAGATTTTATCTGGAATTGGCAAAGATCCAGATTAAAAAATCCAGATAAACTAAATATTTTTATAAAGAAAAACATTAGAAATCATTCTTACTACCGGTTTTATCCAGTTTTGGTAAAGATTTGGTTTAACCGAATCTGGATTAACCGAGGTTTACTGTATTCATTTTCTTTTCACAACTTCTTTTCCATTGGATATGGTTGTGGGAGCAACAGCCCTAGTTCTGCTGGCTTCACACCAAGATGGGACCAAGCCAGGTCAGAAACACCACCTGGTCCTTGGTCAACTTCTAAGCCATTTTTCTATGGACCAAAACCAGCAGAACTTGCCTTGCCATTTTCTCCTGGGACATTTGCATATGTGGTGCAGATAATTGACAAAGCAATTTTTGAAGCAATTGATAAAAGAGGCACAAGGTCACAGAACTGTTGACTCTCATAGCTTGATTCAGTTAAATGTTCTGCTTTGCTGGTCAGAAACCTTGCCAGATGCTCACTTGGTGGGAGTAAACAACTCTCAGACCTTTGTTCATCAACAGGCATTTACCGTATTCTTCAGACCATAAGGCGCACTTAAAATCCTATAATTTTCTCAAAAATCAAACTGTGCCTTGTAATGCAGTGCACCTAATGTATGAATCTGGTTGTGCTTTCCCATCTAGAACTAATTGTATGTGGTAAACCATGCTATTTATTTAATTGCTAGTTATGATTTTGTTTTAAACAGATTATCGTGTTACATAATAAACCAACAACAATTGCAATGAACAGTTTATGTGGTTCCAAGAGTAGCTACCACTTACCACATTACTCCACCAGGTTCCTGACTACATTGATGCACACTGAATCAAACACGTGCACAACTTTATTTTATTCTATTCGTGTCTAGCGGATTAGACATGTATCACAGATTAAACCCCCTCATATGTAATGACAGATTTAACTCCCAGCTGGCGACTTTAGCAATAGGGAGTTATTGTGAAAGAGTTGAATACAGTTTGACTTATCTAGTTCTGCTTCATTTAATGCGCCTTGCAATCCGATGCACCTTATGTATGAAAAAAAAACAGCCAACATTCAATTTTTGATATTGCGCCTTATAATCCAGTGTACCTTATAGTCTGAAAAATGCAGTACATAAGTAACAAAGAAACCACACTGATTCTACTGCAAAGACAAAAGCTGTGGCTAACTCTACTTGATTGAATAAACTAACAAGTATCAAAATTTTCCTTAACACTTTCACTGCTGGTGTATGATATATTGAGCTCCTGCCTTAGCTGCCATTTTCACGCCACTTTGCAACTCCATAACTCACCAGTCGATTGTGCTAGAGAGCTGTTCAAACCTGCAAAATATGCGCCAAGCTGTTTTTTTTTCAGTCAAATACTGAAATGTATTTGATATTGCCGAAAAAATTAAGTCATTTCGGTCAGAATGTCTGAAAATACAGGCTAATGAACACTGTTACAGTGAGTTTTAAATACAACTGTGAGACAAATGACCGTTGTCTCATTAACCAAAATGTCCCAGCAAAAAAAAACAGGTGGTGAGTCTTCTAGTTTGCAATGAAAAAAATGTAAGATTTTGGCTTTTGGGTTTTTTTGTGGGTGATGTCCTAAGTGGGGTAGATTTTTGGTCATTTTGCCTCAGGTTACCTGGCCGTCGGCCCCAACCGTTAGATGGAATTTTTTGACTTAAGTTTCATTGGAAACTAGGCTACAATGTGAGTCTATTGAGCCTTTGATCTGCTTTCTAGCATTTCTGGTTCAAAAGTTATGGCCTAAAAACAACAAATTAAAATTATCTAATGAACACCACCTTCTCAATCACTGCTTTTTCTAAAATACTTGACACTCGGCACCAGTTTCACTTTTGAAGACTAGTTCAAAAACTTCATCAAATTTTGAACACATGGCTCCAAAAACATTGCAGGAGAGTTTCTGCTAAAGGGTACCTGCATTATAATACACATTTTGAAATAAACTAATGCTTCTTTCAAATTTTGGACATCTGGCACACATTCAATAAAAATTAACAGTATCTAATCAATGTTGAAAGAGTCATTTCGTAGAATAAGGAATTAATTTGTACAGAATTGTTTGGGTAGCATCCATGCTATTATTGTGAAAAAGAAAATTGATACACCAGGTGCTTTAATTCCTAGATTTTCATAATTTATGATGGCATATTTAAGAGACAAAAAATGACACCTGTCTGTGCAACAAATACTTTCATGTTAACTTACAATTTCCATCCAAAAAGTCAGTGATGACAGATCAAGAATTTTATGAGCAAAATTTCATCTTCAGCTGAAAAAATTGCTCATGCAACCCTGTTGGACCCATGCCCCCTAGAACACTAGAATTTAATGCATAGCTTGAAAGGGTTAACATCAACCCTAAAAAGTTACAAAATAACTGACTTTTGATGCAAACAAATATTTGAAGCAATGGCTCCATTACTTTAGGTAAAGCTAAACAATTGTTGAAACAACTCGTTTTTAAGCAAAGCACAACTAAGTCATTTCCAGACAGACTTACTCACCTTCTGTGTATGGGACACACATTAAAGCACGATCAATAAAAACAGTGCTTGTCAAATGCTGAGAAACACCAACACAGCTTGGATCCCTGAATTTTACGAATGCTACCTTGGTAGTTGCCACAACCGAATCTCTGAAAAAATACGTTGGCATGGCACATCAAAACATTTTTATTCACAAATAAGCAAAATTAGCAATAAATCCAAGAGCTCCAGTTTATTGTCAACTGGCATATCACTTTGAAGTAGTGTTCTATGCTACACAATATTCAATTATCAAAAACAAAATAAGAACAAACTTGCATAATATTAAGAAATACTAGTCACACAAGATAACTATTTTCGTAAAATAGCAGTCAGTTTCAAACTTATTAAAATTGGCCTTGTTAAAAAGCTGAAAATGTTTGAATAAGAAACACATTTTTATAACTTCTAAATGGTGAGCTGATTTTGCATTTCCTCCATAAAAACATTAAGGTGTAAAAACACATGATACAAATCTATTAAGTTGGACTCTACATGGGTGAAGCATGTTAACTACTTTCACTTATAAACACATTTTTTAATTGGCCAAAATCATTTAACAAGCTTCCAACAAGTGACAAGCATCCTTCAAGACAATTCTCAAACATGTTTACACAGCAACTGATTTCAGTAAGTGCTGTACTTACTGCTTTCTAGGAAAAAGCTCCAGCTGATCAATTGATCCAAGAAATCCAAACAAAGTTGTGATCTGCTCATATGTAGCAGTTGGAGAGATGTTGGTGACCAACACCACATTGCAATCCATCATGTAGGAAAAATTTCCCTAATATATCTCTATTCACACAATTTAGAAAAACTAACAATGAATATAATACACAAATTTTGCAAATATGGAGAAATATGCAAATGGGAGACAGCATACAAGACAAAGGAATTATTCCAATTGCAGAAATCAAATTAACTGATTTGTCAGTGGTAAAATGAAACAAAACATTTCAAACATTTTGGGGCTTAAATGTAGTACATACCAAGACCATCACGCCACCACAAAGAAACTTGCAGATAGTACAATGTTTAGCAACTTGACTCATGTCATAAAAATATTTAAATTTCAAGTTATGGCAAGGTTAATTTGGAAATTACAAACTCAAAACACTGAAAATGCAGGTACATTAAAAATTTCAAGAATGTGTCAAACAAAATCTGTGCTTGCAAACAGCCTTTAGAATTCCAACATTAGTTGGAGTACAGCATCAGAAAACCATGAACAAACCAGCAAGATTAAAGAACCAATGTGAATTACAAAGTACCAAGTGGGACAACCAAGTTTGACAAAAGTTTAATTCATTTAACTTCCAGCAGAGAGTCATTAGACTTGTGGTAGAACATATNTGTAATTTTTAAAAATTATCAAACTGAAGCTGATTATATCACACTTCTGGTACATGATTTTTGGCAACAAAGAAATGTTCTCATTAAAGCAGTAAATCAGTGAAGTCTAAAAATGTCACATAAATTTATTATTCAATTTTTAACAAAATTGCTCAGCCAATCAAGCCAGTTTCACAAATGAACATACACATTCATGTACATTTAATATGCTAAAACTTCATCATCAACACATCAAGGTTTGGAAAGAAAATGTATATAATGGTAATTTTGCCCCAATTTTGAACCTTTAGAATTTGCTGTGCTTAGCTAAAGTCAGTTAAAATTTTTTAAGTGGAAAAAACTTGCAGTAAAAGGATGAGACCACAATATAAAGAATAGCCATGCACACAAGCTGTAACTTTCACGTTCATTGTTCATATGAAGTTAACTAATATTTTGGTTTCTTGTAGCTTTCTCCTCCATGTCCACTACCCTTTCGCTTCTGAATAATCTGCTGAATCTGTTGCAGTTCTCTATTCAATTTTTGTTTCTCATTTTGTTCACGAGTTCTACGTGTTTTACGACCACCAGACATTTTAATTCCATACTGAAAAGCAGCCTTTGGCATTGCCTCTTTATTGGCCATATAGGTGCTGTAATCTTCCTGAGTATCAAAATCCCATCGATTTATGGGACCCTTTTTATTACCACTGTCCATTTTGGAATAATCTGCTTCTTCGTCACTGTCTTCACCAACGCCAGATACTTGAAACTGAGTAGATGGATAGCATTCAGCATAGCTGTCAGGTAGGTTGACATTTCCACCAACCAATGGATTACCTTCAGTTTTGCTCTTCTCAGCTTCAGCTGCCTTCTGTTTCAACTCCTGTGTCTGCCTTTCGTTTATGTTTTTCAGAAGTTGTTTGGTAGCTGCTTTAGCCTCTGATTGAAGAGCATCCATATTTTCTTCTGCATCTTTTGGTTTCTCAAAGTAGGGTCCTATACCATACTTACTATGTTTGGATTTTTTCAAAGATGGCACATACTCACCAGCATCATCAAAAATGTTAAGGTCTGCCTCTGCTGTGCGACTGATTTTATCTTCGTGGCGATTTTTCTTCTCTTTTTTTCGCTTGTGTCTATCTTTGCTGCCTTGGCGAAGATATGCCAAAATTTGAGTTAACTTATTGATAACAATGTCATTTGTAGACAAGGTTGTATGTGCTTCAAGGTTAGGACAATCTGACTTGCTCCTTATAAGAGTTGTAGGTATTTCACTTTCCCCATATTCATCATCAACTTCAAACACATAAGCCATACGACCAGGTAGAAAAACTTCATTTCTGCGAGGAGGAGCACTTTGGAACAATAACCTATACACATTCTTTGCCATTTTGTTCCTTATGTTGTCCATAACAGATTCCTTTTTTTGCACATCAGCAGGTTTCTCTTTTTGTATTAAATTGTCAAGTTGTTCCTCATCTTCATGTTCTTTACTAGAAATTTCTGCACGGACTTTTTGCAGCAATGCATAATCAAGACCTTTCACAAGATGAGTATGAGCCATATCACCACCTAAGAATTTTGACTCTTGAATGACTTGCCTTCGTTTTTCAGCTGATGATCTGTCACTTTCAGCAGATGGACCAACAGCTCTGTAATCAGCTGTGGTACTTATCAATTCAACATCGTTGTAGTCACCTTTACCTTCCCTTCTTTCTTTTGACCTATCTCTGTATTTTTTGGCAAGTTCAGCTTGCCTTTCCATTTCTTGTTTTTTAAGTTTAGCATAAAAACTCTTCTTCTTTCGTCTTTGTTCTGCTGCAGAATCATTTGATGAGTTATATTCCCTAGGTACAGCAAATCCTCTATGAGTTTTGCTACCACCAGTTCCTGAATCCTTGTTGTCATCTGCCCGCGGAGTAGTCAAGAACTTACGAAAATCAGCATTAGTCAATGGATGATCTGCTGCAACTGAATCATCATCTAGATCTGGAGCCATTGGATTGGAAAACACTTCAGCAGCCATGATGAACCAAGCACTAACACAAACTAACTATAATGCAAGAAAGGTAATTTTAGCAGTAACAAAAATTATTTTGTTTCTCAGCATAATCTGGTTATAACAAACCAAAAGTTTTCCAGAACAATATCAAAAAACGAGGCCTTGGCAGAAACTAGACAGACGTTGATATTTTGGCAAGACGTGATGTTNAGGGCACNATGGCTTTCAGTGGTAGCACTGCTCCAATTTTATTATAGGCGAGACACATATAATTGCTTAAATTTATATTTTTCATAAAGAATCNCTTTGCTTCTTGCATTTGTCAGTACTTCATTTTTGTTGTCAGCATAAAAAGTAGTTTTTTGTACTGGGCAATGTTAATGCTTTCATTTTTTATTACAAGCCAGCGTCATTAATCAGATCACCACGGAAATGGAAACACCAAAAATATTTGAAGAAAGCACAGCATATGTGTAATGAAAACTTCAAAAATGCTCTAATTTTTATCATAAATCCAGCCTTCTTACCCATTCAAAAATGAGTTACTACAATAGACAAGTTTCTAAGGGACACCACATTTTATAGTATTTAGGTTGGACCTTTGTTGATTAACAAAGATGAACTGCTTTCTGTTGTTATGGTAACTTCTAAAAAGGTCATTTGCAACACCATGTGTGCCATAATGATGTAACTGGTACATTTCTTTTCCCTTAAATTTGAATGCAATAATAGGTATAACAAGTTATTATTGTGTAAATCTGAAAATTGTGACATTGCATGATGCAATAAAAGCAATTGAGAATGGGGTTTTTGCGTTTTTCATAAAAAAGAACAAAAACCTGTTTCTTTTCAAAAAACAAAAAAGTTCAGATTTAAAAATAACAAACAGGTGGGCTGTTTTTTTTTAAAAAATGGGTTTTTCTCAACCCCGATTGTTTTTTAATCCTTTTTGTAATTTTCCCTTCATCGCACTATCTGGAATAAGTCCCATCACTATCATTTGGTTGGGTGTGCTCCGTACACTTAGAGTATAGGTCCCCGTATTGAAGATGTGAGAAGTACTGGCATTTCAATAGGTAAAAATTAGTGTTAACAACAAAACCAGTTTTGAAAAACTAAATCTATGCAGCATGTATTAGTAGACTTATAATAGAAAAAATGATTACAGCATTTAAATTTTTGTAATTTCAATCTTTGGATACCCCCTTGCCTTGGATGCCTGGGGCCAGCGTCCCGTTCGCCACCCCTCTGCACGCCACTAATGCCTTGGCTGATGCTGTAATTACTGCAAAGTTTATTCCTTGCTATAATCAAACCTACCAATGATGCCAGTGGAGCTGCCTTTTTGTGAGATGTTTTTTTCTTTCAAATTTGTACCCTATCAACTGTTTCAATGTTGCCAAATTTCATGCACAAATAAGTACTAAGTTGAAAAAATAAAGACATTTGTTCAATGTTCATAGCTTCAAAAGTTTTGAAACCCTTTAGGGACTGCAAAAGCCGATTTATTGTCTTTCCTGGTGGTTTTTCAGCGATCATAAGTGAAGTAGTGACATCATAAGTGAAGTAGTTTTTGGGTCATTTTGGCTCATGCTGCCTGGCCTAAGGCCCAACTGCTAGGCCAAAGTATTTCGCTGAAGTTTTCATTGGAAACTAGGCTCGAGTCCAAGTCTTTTGAGCTTTTGATCAACTTTCTAGCGTTTCTAGTTCAAAAGTTATGATCTTAAAAAAACAAATTAATTAATTATCTAATTAACTAACTAGTCAAAAATTTTTACTAANTTAGATCACAACTTTTGAACCTGAAACCCCAGCAGGTCATCCAAAGTATCAAAAGACTCGGATTGTAGCCTAGAATCCAATAAAAACTGAAATACTACCATCTAACGGTTGGCGCCCAGGACCAGGTGAAGTTGGCCAAAAAGTCCTCCACTTATGACGTCACTCACAAAAAAGCTGCATCCCCCAACCAAAAAATTTTTTTTCGAGTGTAAACTACAAGACTGTCCGGTCCGTTTGAGCCCTTGAACAGCTCTCCACCATAATCGGCGGAGGAGCTAGGGCGTTGTTAAGGGGTGTTAAGGACTATACCAAGTCACTTACCATTGTTTTGGGGTTGTGGAAAAAAAACAATGTTGGGGCAAAAAAAAAAACAATTTGAAAAAGCAATTTCTTAGGTTTTATGCCAAAACAGTTGCCGATACTGGATCTCGGGGTGCAGCCGATAACAAAAAGTTGGAACTTTTTCAAAATGTTTTAGTAAATTTTTTTATTCTCATTACTTCTGCTTCAAATTTGGTAGGATGTTGTAGGACGCAGATGTAAAAATGTACTGCAACGTTCAGACTTGTTCGTGATTAGAACTGGAGATATTATATGCTACATGTGAAAAATGACAAAATCACTTATAAAAAATTAACAAATTTATTTTTGTACTTTCAAAAAATTTGCACAATTCCTTTATAAATATTTTTACAATTACTGGGTCCTGGCCGACATTTTCCATGCAGAATGATTTTTCTGATCGGTTTGTAAATTTTTCTACACATTTAAGATACCCACTGCTTTTGTTTTAACTACTCTGCTTTTTTGTTTTTTCCCCTGTTTGAGATCGCCAATACCTCAAGAAATGCGTGGTAAAAAACTTTTCTTACAATACCTTACTGGTGGAGATAACTTTAGTGGTTTGCAAGTTATCGCAAAAATTGTGCCGCAGTGTCAATATATCGGCTTCTGCGGTCCGTAAAGATTTGTTTGTAAGAGTAAAAATACCAATGACCTCAGTGGAGCTTCCTTTTCTTGAGATTTTTTTACATGGGAATTGTAGCCTAACGATAGTGCCAATAATGCTATGTTTCACACGCAAAAACATGACGTTGAAAAACTAAAATGATTGGTGCAATGTTCATCGCTGGCAAGTTTAAACCAATCAATACCTTGTTCGATGCTGTATTCATTGCGATTTTTGTTCCTTTCGAAAATAAAAACTACCATTGTTCTCAATGGAGCTGCCTTTCGCAGGATTTTTTTCTTTCGAATTTGTAGCTGACCAACCACTTCAATGTTGCCAAATTTCTTGCGCACACAAGCAACAAGTTGAAAGAAATAAAAACATTCATGCAATGTGCATTGCTTGAAAAGTTACCCAGGAATACTAATGCTGCTGGTGTATCACACGAACACTAACCCCATGTGAATTTAACCTATTTTTGAAAAATAAGAAAAACAATACTTTATTTCATTTGAGGTTGATTACAAAAACTACACTGAAAATATATATAACTCCAATTCAGTGGATGGTGCACTAATAAAGTCACTTTGTACTTTCACTTAATACTATTCTTGTTGAAAAAGAAAACCACAGCTGACCGGTTGGAAATCACCTGGCGTTAGGGGTCCATCTATGTCTTGGTTGGTGTTGTATTTGGCTAGCTATACTGCAATTTTTGTTCCTTGTTAAAATCAAACCTACCAATGTCATAGGAGCTGCTTTTTCATGACATTTTTTTCTTGAGAATTTCTGGCCTAGCCATATTCTCAATGATGCAGTGTTTCATGTGTAATCAAATACAAAATTGAAAAAATATCTTAGATCAATGCTTCTCGCTTTCAATTTTATAGACTTACCAAAGGTGTCAACCCTGCCCAACTGTTGTGGGAAATCTTTTAATATTGGCATTCATGGCCAAAGTGGCCAATAAAGTAACCATGGCCAAAACAACCAAAACTTTCACCATTGGTAACCGTGGCCAAAACTGCCCAGAAAAATTTTCGTGGCCAAAACTGCCCAGAAAAAAAAGAAGAATATCAAGTTCATATGGACCAATCATGGAATGACCTATCTACGC
>JGI24159J19872_10013629_pt1 | contig 10558 bp, 5 predicted proteins | sample Ectturendosymbi4_FD_19872 | JGI IMG/M metagenome (IMG submission 19872)
CCGACAGTAGAAAGAAGATCATAGATCAAAACAAAACTCGGCTGAGACATGTAATCAAGTTTGTCGAGTTTTGCGGTAGTCAGGAAAGAATATCAAAGATACAAGATGGCAGGTTAGTTGGAAGGACCCCAGTTTTCGTGGTGAGTACAGTCAATTGTTTATCTACAAATTACGTGCTTTCCTTGCCTATTCTAATCACAAGCAATTTTTCCGTTTCAAGGCTTTTGCTTCCATAACTTCAGCCCCCCCCCTTAGAAAAATCCTGGCTGCAACCCTGTGTGTGTCTAGGTTATTACGAAAATTCGCGTGATATCTGCGTTTTTTGAAGTGATAAACTCATCAACAACTTCAATGTGTCCAGTAACATAAAGATAACTTTACATTACAGTGTTTACATGAGCACATCAGGTGAGAAAGTACGCTTATCGGATGAAGCAGAACGTGTTCAATCGGTTTCATGTTCTCATATAAGATCATTGTCATTATTATGTACAGTGGTGTGTTTAACGGAAGGTAAGCGAGGTACTTGCCTCGGGCCCCCCTTTGAAACTGTAATGTGTAAAGTAGCCTACGTTGCTTTCAAAGGGGCCCAACAGCAACTGCAATGTATATGTGTCTACTTTGCTTTCAAAGGGTCCCAACAGCAGTTGTAACGTGTGAATACCTTGCTTTCAAAGGGGCCCAAAGAAACTGTAATGCACTTTTCTTTCAAAGGCCCCCTCAATTCACTTATTTCTAATGCTTCACATTTCAATTTGGGGGATCGAAACTTCCTCTGGAGTGCTAAGTGGTGATGGGACTGGAATTTTGGGCCCCCTGTGACAGCGGTGCCACCCCTAGTTAGGGAGTATTGAGTGCGGCTGATACGGCTCTGTTTGCAGACTGTCAACAAGTTTGTCGTATGTTGAACTGACCAAACTATAAATACTTTTCAGCAAACATTGGTCCACGGAGAATTTCATAAATCTTTGATCAAACGTTCCAGAAAAGTTTCGACTTATTTTTCGTGAGGTATCAGCATAGCATAGTGGTTCATCGGATGTTTTTTTCAATGGTCCATGGGCCAAAAAATGTTGAGAATCACTGGTTTGGAGTGACAAGGAGTTTGCAACTGAACAACATACGTTTCAATTTAAGTGAAACTCTTAGGTTAACAAGGCGGCGTGCCAAGATTCCGATATTTTACAGGGGAATTTGGTCTTTTAAACAAATGCTCTTAAAGCTGCCGATTATGGTTATTCAGCCCGTGCCTTAAACCAGCTTTAGGAACGCAACTTTGATCAGGTGTCTATAGCCCCTTTCTCCTGTTACAGAAAGTTCCTCAAAAAATATCCCAAATAGAGTGCTGTAAAAAAGTTTAATGTAAGTTGAAAGAATAAACCATGAACAAAGAAAAAAAAACAGTTTCTTAATGTAATTAGTGGTTTGTATTTTCACGTAGCTCCTCAACAGACTAATTGTCCACAAGCTTCATGCAGTATTCTTAAAAGATTTCTTTAGACCATAATTATTTTATAGTAGTCACCAAGTAATTTTTGGCTTGTTGGCGGTTTTCCTAACACTTTTAACATCATCAACAAATTTTCAATGGGATTTAAATATGGTCAATTTCCGAACCAGTTCGACAATCGAATGTTTTTCTCCCCCAAAAAATTCTTAAAAACCCTACTTTTGTGACAGGTGACCCAGTCATGCAAGAAAATGTTGCATTGATCAAGAAATATACTCAATTGTAACTTTTCTTTTAAAATTTGATACATTTTGCTCTATTTATGGACATTACAACCTGTGCCTCAGTAATACATTTGTGTAGAGTAGCAAGTGGCCAGCAAAGAACTTCAAACTATTTAGTGCAGTGGTTCTCAGCCACTGCTGTAAGAGCCGCATGCGGCCCCAAGCACCCTTTGTGCGGCGCTCAGCAATCTTTCACCAAAACTAATAATATTTCGTGTAATAGACTTCGTTCTGCTATAAATAAAAACGTGTCAATTGACTTGTATGAAAATTTCTTTAGTGCGGCCCTGTAACAAAGTCGTAAGTCTGGATTTGGCCCTTTCACGAAAAGGTTGAGAACCACTGATTTAGTTGTTCTGAATTGCCTGGAGAAAAATGTGCGAAACTAGCCTTTGCACTACGCCCACGAGAACGCTCCGATAGCTCTCCAGTCAAGGCTGCACGGCAGACACACCGCTGTGGAATGATCTTAGCATTTCTATGAAGTGAGATGGACATCCAACGTTAGCGATGATTTCGCAAAGCAGCTCGCGATTAACCGAGTCAAACGCTTTATTTAGATCAGAGGTTCTTAAAATGTTTTCATTCGCGCCCCCTTATGCCATTAGTGCATTGATACTCGCGCCCCACCTAACCCCCAAACCAAACACAAAATAGCAGAACAACAATTTAATTGCCGTTATCCTTCTTTTCAATAATTTATGCCTTGCTCATGCCTCCCTTGCGAAACTTTTACCCCCCCCCAAATTAAGAACCCAGGATTTAGACAGACGAATGCAGGAAATAGTTCGCGGTGCTGTTTTCCGAAGAAACAATTAGAAGAAACGACAGAAGAATTACAGCTTTCAGTGAAGTCATGTCGGAAGTTTCGAAAACAATCTTTTTCATCGTTGGCAAAGTTCAATTAATGAAGCACAAGACGTTAGGTTGAAAACAGAAATTCTCTCCGTACTAAAAATGACGAAGCAGTTTTGATTGTTTGTTTGTTTCATATGACTCAGCTAATAAGCAGAAACTATGCGCAAACCACCATGCAAAGGAGTAACCAATTGTCAGTGCAAATTAGAACGCCCAAGCTGGTGCAAAGAGATGTATCCATTTTATTATCGTTGTCATTTCATGTCAAATTAACCCTCTCTTCTGCTTTCCCGGTAAATCGTACTTAGGGCTCCAACGTTTTATTTCCCAGCTTCAATGGTTCAAGCAGCACGATATTTCTTGCAAGAGAGGATCAAGATTGCAGAGGCCTATTTGGCGACGAAATCAGTTGTCCAAACTCAGCGACAATTTCGCAGGGACTTTCCAGGCAGAAACTCTCCAACCAGATTCACAAAAAAGCACCTCCTGGACGAATTCTGGGAGGCAGGAGCTGTAAAAGATAACGTTGAAGGTCGCAGTGGCCGCCCACTGTCAGACAAGACAGAAAATATCATGATGATTATGAGAGTGTTTGGAGCATTCTCCAAAGAAATCCACAAAACGTTTGTCCCAAAAGACAGATCTTTCAAGGGTTCAGATATGCGTATAATGCACGAGGATCTTCACCTGTTTCCGTATAAGATACAGATTTTACAACTTCANACCGATGCAAATAAGGCTGAGAAACGTGACTTTGGGCAAACCATCAGTCAGCAAATCAAAGATCAGCTTGATTTCTTGGGCTTCATTTTTTCAGTGACGAGGTAAATTTCCACTTTAGTGGCCACGTGAACAAATATAATATGCGCTTTTGGGCTCAGGCGCAGCGTCATGAGCATCAGTGTCGCCCACTTACTGCGGAGAAAGTGACTGTTTGGTGCGCGTTGGGTCGCTATGGCATTATCGGGTCATACTAGTTCGAGGATGTTGATGGACATCCGGTAACTGTGAACACAGAGCGACATAATGAACTAATGAGAAGAATACTCATCTCGGCACTTAGGCGGAAGCGATGAGTGAACATGAATACCGTATTTATTCGATTGTAAGCCGCGCCTTATAAAGTTTTTTTTCATTATTTCATGCGGCTTGTAAGCAAAGGCGGCTTATAATCAAGGGCGGTTTATATTTTTCATTTCTTTACCTTATGGAAAGGTATAGATAACGCTCATGTCTTTCCTTGGCTACTTTTTGTCGACCAAACTCTCTTTTCGCATTCTATTTTCTTCAGCATCACGTGCACATCTGTCACACGAGGGAATATAATCAACAGAAGGCAATTATAGTAGTGTAAACATCATTACCAGGGTTGCCATTTAAACGCAAAACGTGCTACTACGCGAAAGTATCTCAGAGTCTTAGGTAGCTATGTTAAAGTGCAGCTTACAATCAAAGACGGCATGCATTAATTCTTTAAAACCATTTCGTGCGGCTTGCAATCAAGGGCGGTTACCAATCGAGTAAATACGGTACTGTGATTTATCAGCAGGATGAAGCAATACCGCATTGCTCCAATGCTTCACTCGAGTACCTCCATCGTTCGTTACTTCTCTGGAGACAGGCTCATTCCCGTCGTATGGAACCATCCTTGGCCTTCACATTCTTCAGACCCATCCCTTTTGGATGATTTTCTCTGGGGCTACCTAAAACATCCTATGATAGCAATGCCAAAACTATTGATGCGCTCAAGAATCACGTTCGAGCGGAGGTCAAGAGAATTCCCCATGAGATGTTGGACAGGGTCATTACAAAACTTTAGTGTGCGATTAGTCACAGTGATTCAGCGCCAAGGAGCTTGGATCGAGTACATTATGTTGCAGTTGACTGCATCGCCTTGAACTACTGAGGCAAGCACAAGCCACCACAGTGACTTGTTACTCATGGACACCATCTAGCGGTGACCATTTATTTACATGTGGCGCCATCTTCTGGCCGCCACATCACTTCCCTCTCCATTAACTTGAATGTTCTATCACTTATCATCCATACTTTAACTCTCAATCCACAAGTTTGACCCTTACCCTTTGGTTCAAGACGATCTTCAACGGAGGGTGTTACTGAGAGGGGCTTATGGCCTTTCTCCCAGGTCCCTTACCGGGCGCCATTTGTTGCAGTTGACTGCATCGCCTTGAACTACTTAGGCAAGCACAAGCGAAAGATGGCAATTTGGGGCATTATAGGAAAGCAACCAGCAGCAATAGAGCTCCCTCACTGAGTTCACTCTACTACTACTAGGTTGCACTATCATTATTTTCGGATAAGAGAATTACGATAATTCGCTTGTGGTGACTATCACAATGACTTGTTACTCATGGACACCATCTAGTGGTGACCATTTATTTACATGTGGCGCCATCTTCTGGCCGCCACAATTATAATTACTGAGCTGTCCTCGCGAACTGGTGCTGTACAAGGAAAAACTTACACCACACCAAACTTACATGCCTGTAAGACAGGCCTCTGAAAAAATTGCAAAGTATTCATTTCAGTACAAATGCTACTTTATCAAAATTGGATACACCTTTTTGGACCACCCTGTAAATGAAAATACAATAGCAAGAGAATTGATCAATCCAAACAAAGATTGCCACTGTGTCACACAGAATTGGTGAAAGACCATGGAGCCCGTCTGGTCAACCAACACCGTTAGAAACTTGTTGACAAGTGTTGAAAAATAACAGTTGGAAATAAAATTAGCAACGTTAGAAAAACAAATACACAAGCAAAGAACAAGGTGAAGAAAAATTACAGATGAAAAGAGCATGCCTATGTACAAAACACAAGTGAGTGGATCTAGTTTCAATGCGGGAATTAAGTGTTGTCAAAAAATATTAAACACGGTATGAAAACAAAAAAAACAATTGATGGAGTAAAAAAACTATTAAGTATTATTTTATAAATGGGATGTGCACAAGAAAGAATAAGAAAAAAAAGAATGAAAATACATAAGAAACAACAATTTACATTATCAAATTACTAAAACAAGTAAAGACAGCAGAATGTTCCCTCATAGAGAGAAATGTTACGTAAACGCATAATTATGTGTCTTTTTCATGTAATGAATGTTTCTGAAATTAACCTTTGAAGGTAAAGGTTAACGTAGTACAACAAGCATACAATACATATACACAGTGGCGTAACTAACGGGGGTGCAAGGGGGCGAGCCGCTCCCCCTGGCAAGCTAAATGCAAAAACTGGGCCCCCTTTAGTTGACATTTTTGATATTTAGTATTCTTCAGGTTGTTGTTTTTTGCGTTTTTCGGGGTGTTTTCGTTGTTTTTATCTAATATGGACTTTTCACAAATTCGTTGCTTTCGTTTCTTACTAGAGTTGGAAAACCTCTTTCAGTGGAGTTTAAGGGTGCGAACAACGTTTCTCAGGTGTCTTCTCCCACCAGGCACCAATCTGTGAAACACAAACCCAAGCTAATCGTGATCTAATGGAATAGAAAAGGTTCAAACATTGCAGCAGTCTCGTTGGTTTGCCTCATTGAGAATTCCTGGATAAAGTTCAGTTTAGATTTTTCAGACTGCTAGATGCTGGTGAGCTTAAATTTTGCCCTGCGTCAGCATGTTGACATGTTTTCTCTTAGTATAAGAGTAGATTTTTGACATTGAAAGCAAATTTAGCAACTTACTGCCAAAAATTATCCTTACAATCGTAATTTTTGCATACGTTGAGGCGTCGCGAGGTCGCGCTCAAAAAAGTTTGGTAACCGCAGTCGTAAATTTTTCAAACTGCTAAATGCTAATGAACTTAAATTTGGCCCTGCATCAGCATGTTGACATGTTTTCTCTTGTTTTGTGAAAATTTTTGCATGGATTACCTAGAAGAATCTCCCTTTTTCCTGTGAAGTAAAGGTTATACCTTCTTGAGCCACATACACAACGGTTGTGTCGGGCCAGGCGTGCAAAAGGACAGACTGTCAATATCGCGCTTCGCAACAAAGTCGTGTGGTAAACTGAATCGATGCGGCAGGAGTTTGCCAATGTACTACGTAAGGCTACGAGCGCACGACAGTNGGCATTCAAGAATTATTTGTTGTCTCCTGAAGTAACGGTTCTGCGAGCAAACATTCGANCAAAACTTTCCCGTGTTACAATGAAGATGTTCACAAGTGGCGGTGTAGTAAATCCAAACCTCAGAAATTGGACAGTCGGTTTGCTGCCACCTACTGTTTGAGNGATTTGCTCTGCTTTCATGTCACACACGGGCAACAGTCAAATTTACATAGTGGTATGCTGTGTAGTGCCGTTAAAGAGGATAAACGCTTTGGAAAAACAAGGCGTACCTTGGTATAGTCAGGGTGCGTAAGAGTTTCTTTAAGACCTTCTTAAAAAGAGACAACCAGATAGTTTGGCTCTGCGCTAAAAAGCAAGGAGGTATTTACCGTTTTGGAAGTGGGAGGACGACGTTCTCCGCGCAACCCCTATCACACCACTGCGTTTACAGCACATCTTTCTAATTTATTTTCGTTTAGAAATTTTCAGACGTCTTTGCTTCTTCATGGTATTAGTGCTTTATAAGCAATGTTACGCATAAAAGTTTTCCTCTTTAACTCGCTCGAAAGATCATTATCAAGTTAAATTTGTGAACTGCGTTTGGTGTGTGTTATAGAACAGGTGATCCGAGGAATCATCATAAAACTAAAGTAGTAGCTGCTTTTCAAATATTTGAAACTCTGCGTTTTCAGTTAACCAGCATAAACATAATACACGCTGTTTGTCATTGGTTACGTGCAGCTGCAGACTGCAGAAAGTAAATGTAAAGGGACAATGTTACTGTTCCGTCAGTAATGCAAGAATCAAGCAGTTAAGTAACCAGCTTAAGCAGATTCGAGCTTAAGAAGATTAAGCTAAGCCAAACATTATTGGGTTTTGAACTTGCGTTAAAAAGGGTTTACTCACCCAACGACGCGAACCTAAAATAAGGACTTTCGCTATAAACGCACGGCCACAAAAACACTTAGGTCTCACGCCTTGGAAACAAATGCAATTCAATCCTTAGCGGCTTGATTTAAGCAAACACAAAATAGTTGCCCCGCCTGAAAGGCAAACACCTTTCGTTGTAGAAAAACTAGTTGGGTTCAGAACGTAAGAGGCGCTTTGTGGAGGTAACGCAGGTTTGGTGACTTTGTGTTTGAATAATTAAAGGCACAAAGCTTCTTCAAAATTTCTGAGTGTTATAATACCAGTCAGGTATACAGTCATTCGGACGGAACATCTTGTTATAAAGGTCATTTTCTGGTATTAAAAGTATCAAAAAATATTATGTTCATTTGCTTCAATTTTAAAATTTAATATGCTTACAGAAGTTACGATTGCCTTACCTAGCCACCTCAATAGAGCACAATGTTTATCATAATACTCTGGTAGAAAGTCTTTAAATGGTTTAGTAATATGACACGGTTGTTGTGTGACTGACAGTCCTACAATTTAATATTCAGACCGGTTTTAACGTAGACTAGTGCAGAACTATTTGACCTGGTTCGGTTTTCGGGGAAGTCTTGGAAACCCAAAATTATTGTGGTCAAAAAACGCAAAGTATCTTTGCTGTAATGCATTTTTAAAATTCTTTACTAGACGATTGAACAAATAGTTCATCTGCGGATTTGACGGTGTTTATATTTAGAGGTTATGCCTCATCTCTTTGGTTATGCAACAATCATTTTTTAACCCCTTGCAAAGGCCATAAAGCCTAATGTGTGTTTTCTCGGCCTTCACCTTCAGGCGCGCACCTGAAGTGGGTAAAAGTTGATTACGCAGGTTGCTTGGGAAATTCTGTGAGATCCAGCTTTCAAACACAAAGGGCATTTATAGAACAGACATGGGCAAGTTTGCGTACTTGGACGGGATGCTTCAAAACCAGAGAACAATACAGCTTGTGTCGATAAAAGTGGAAAATTGTCAAAACCTTTATAGTCCGGAAGACAAACAAACCTTTAAGATTGTGAATATTGGTCCATGAAGTTGACATAGAAATCTCGTACAGTCGAGGAAATCAACATATAACCATGCGTGATTCTCATAAGCGACTCAAACCATTTTGTGAGAAAATACAAGCAGGAAACTGGTAAATTTTGCATATCCAAAAAGGCAGACTAAGTCTCTCATATTGGCAGTAAATATTTGATATAGGCCATATCAGAGTAAAACACAGGCCAATTATATGCAGTCCTCCAAAGGCAGGGTCTACCAAAATCCACTTATAGTTAAAGCGGTTCTATTTTATTGAAAACAATTTGAATCCTAAAGCACTAAGATTTTTTTGAAACCACGGCTCAAGGCGCTAGTGCATACAAGCTTGGAAGAAAAATTGATTTGCTGCATTATTGAAGAAAGATGAAGCAATTCTGGTGCTTTGCTGTATCTGACTTCAGCAAACCTTGTTTTCTGTAATTGAAAATAAAAATGCAATATGAAATAACTAAATATTAGCCACGAAGCACATTTTGTACTTTTCAAATAGAGGTCATTCGATAGACAACATGTGGTTAGAGAAAACACCACCTCAACTCTTAGATCCTACCAAGCTTGAGGAAAACCAGATTTAATATCTGCCTTGTGATAATGCATGCTGTCAAAGCGACATTGAGGTTTCCTTGCAGTGGTACTCTAACCAGCCGCTGCAGCTGTAATATTTGTTTATTTACGCATTTGAGAAGTAGGGCCTACCCACTGCCCATGCAACAAATCTATTCGATGTGAATGCAGTGCGCAGGGTGCAAGCTAGTGTGGAAATTCCGGCTTCACCGTTCTTTGATTTGCGGAAGTCGATCCAGGAAGACATAAACGTCCGAACTCGTTTCCTACTTTTCGCTGGCAGAAACGCGTCTCCGACAAATCAGCTCCCTTTCTGCAGTCTATTGGTTACTATGTGAGCTAGACAAGCATGAGAGGATAACAAGAGTGTGGTGTGATTTTTGAGGCAGAGTATCAAGCATTGTTCGAAGAGTGTTGTACATTGTTGACGTGATCTCAAGTTTTGCTAAGGCAGCAAATATTGGTTTTGGTTGAGTACAGTCAAGATTTTGCACATTTGGGATTAGCTAGAAATTGCTACGAAACTTGGTAGCTGGGCCTCTCGGCGCAGCATGCCGAATACCACGCGATTTGCTGTACCTGCTATTAACCGGCGTTAGCCCCTACCGGAGTTTGCTATAGGGAGTAAATCTTGATAGCATTTTACTCAATCAAGCGATTTACATGTCGGTGCAGTTAATCCCAGTCTCATAAAATGCGCAGTCGCTTTGCTGCCTTCGACTGTGGGTAATTTTTGAGCCGCTTTTATGTCACGCACTGGCAGCGGTCGGGTGTTTACAGTGGAGAAGGGTCTGAAAGAGTGGGAATTCCAAGGAAAAGAAAAGCATGTCTTGGTGCAGTCAAAGCACGTAAGAACGAGAAATGATTCGTAATAGAAATTTTTATGTGTGACGCAATGAAGGAAGCTACCTATTTTTCCGTTGACGATTTAATCTGAGATATTATGACTTGCGCGTTGGCGAGCCGCTTCAGACTTAGGTACAGTATTTTTGATGATGGCAAGCCGTGGGTTGTGAAAATCACACAAACAGATGTTAATGTTTCCACAGTTGGTCGAAATTGGTCAAACTTCAATAAACACCACCTCAACACTTTTCAAATGCTAAAAAACACCAAATGAAATTACCACATTCCAATCCATTGCTCCATTTTAAAATGGTCACTACTTTGAAATTAAGGTCATTGTAGTTATTTGCAATCCAAAAACACGAATCATTGGTTCTTGGTGACAAAAGTGGGAATATATTTTCGACTTCACCAAACACTTTTTGCTCGCGCATAAACTCTTCACAGAAAAAGTTTTCGAAGTGCATCAACTAGCAGGCGCGCAACCAAGTAGGCATTTCCCCCCCCCCCCGAAAATT
>JGI24159J19872_10013630_pt1 | contig 10558 bp, 9 predicted proteins | sample Ectturendosymbi4_FD_19872 | JGI IMG/M metagenome (IMG submission 19872)
ACGTCGCAATCTCTCTTACTATTGCTTGCTCGCGCTACATATATAATGGTGTTATTCTTCACGCACATCCCGTTCGTGGTGAATCACACAATCAACGTAACGCCACCGGAGAGGTTGCAACAGTTGCAAAAAGTTGCAACATCGGGTCAAAAAGTGGTTCGAGCGGGACTGAAAGCATCGCTTTGCCTCGTTTTTGGAACTACAAAACAATGCAAAAATGGCAGGCGGCACTTCAAAGAAGGAAACCTATTTCAACGACATTGTGAGCGCGAAGTAGTGACAAGATTTTCAACAAGCACATGCTAAGTATGTCTAGATCTGTGTCACTGGGAATTACAGGACAGTAAAATTTCAAGGCTTTGCGTGATTCAAACATTGGAAGTGTAAAACTTCCAAATATCACGAATATCAGTATTTTAAATTGTTATCTGTCCATCTGTCCATCTGCTAAAGCAATTTTTGTGCTTTTTTTTGTTTCACCTGTAAAGAAACTCGTCCTGCTGAAGTTCCTCTAAAGCGCAACATGTGCTGCGTTTTAGCGGAACTTCAGAACATAACAAGACTCGAGACTTCCTGGCTGCACGACGTCTTCGCTTCGAGACTGGGATCAAAACCAATCCTACCACAAACAAAATCCAATAACGTCCAAGACACATCGTAGAAATTTCGGTAAGCACTGATACATTCATTAGGACGGTGAACAGGGGCGTACCGAGGTTAGGTGGCGCCCGGGACAAGGTACAAGTTTGGCTCCCCATGTTCGAACCTAAGGTCTTTTGGGAGCAAATGTACTGAACTGGAGAAAGTACTTGCGGCATTGTTGGGCCTTTTTGGCTCCTCCCAGTGAATCGGCGCCCATGAAGGCATTGTTCACCTCCTTGCTCCCCCTCACGCTTCTGACGGTAAAATATGAACCGCAGTGGACTTGATGAAGCTGTTTGTAGCCGGCTGATACAATATTGCTGTAACACTGAACGTGCAACGTGAAAAACTGTCGGGGCTGCAGTTAACTATGGTAGATATTTTGAAGTGATGATGATGGCACAGTTTTTCCCGAAACTGGTGCTATATGTCTTTGATGTCGTTTGCTTTGGCGATTATTTCACTTTTGGTTCGTGCACCAAAATTTAGTCGGACAATCCCTCCACATACACAAAAATTATTGTTTTTTCATGATTGTTTGTGCAATCAAATAAATCTATAGGCGTAGCCAGGAGTGGCTAGATGGGCCATGGCCCCCACAAATTTTTAAAAAACATAGTCATTTTGTGCTTTGACAAGCGCTAAAATAGTGCTATTCGCCTAAAGTCAAACATTTACGGCCCCAAAATTTTTTGATCCCCCCCAAATTTTTGGGCTGGCTGCGGCATTGAATCAATCACTTGCTAATCTCAACTGAGCAGACCCCTCATCAAAGAGTCATTTTCTTGAGCTGCAGGCAAGGTCTTGGTTTAACTTGTTGTTTCCGGAATGTTCGGACAGTATAGGTTTAGAGCATATGCAGGGATGTAGTGGCGTGGGAACGGCGTTCCAACACTTTTTTCATAGTAACCTGATTTGAACATGTGTGCTTTCAGTCAGATTTCGTGTTTGCAGCTCCAGACGTCGCATAAATGAATAATTGACAAGCTATATCTTGCGTAACACCCAAGCATAATTGTGTAATCACTGAAAATATCTGTTTTTTGGCTGCGTTCCCATACTTCTTTTTTCTAGTTCCCAAACTTTTTTTACTTAGGAATGGCTAGTATTTTAGGTGTGTTCTCACACTTCTTTTTATAGCACTACACCCTTGAGTACACCTTTTAACTGTGGTTGAACTATTTTAGTTCGTTTGAGCAACTTATATCTGCAGTTAAGAAATGGGCTATCCAGGAATCCTTTTCAGAAAGCGTATTAATTTCTTGCAGTCGTAATTGACAAAAACCCAAATTTTACTCATGTGCGTGTTATTCCAACCCTTTAAATCCCGCGGCGGCCACTATAGCGGCCGGCACTTTTTTGGCCGTAAATCGCCAGGCGCTGTAGCTAGAGCTGTTCAAACCATCTACGGATTCGGCAAGTCTTCTAGTTTCGATTTTAAAAAATTATTTGATCTTGGATTGGGGTTTTCTCTTGGTGACGTCACAAAGAGAGTATGTGTATGTGTTTGAATTTTTGACCAACTTTACCTGGCCCTGGACAATGAGACATTTTTTGGCTCAAAGTATTTGCGGTAACTAGATGATCATCCGCGTCTTTCGAACTCTTGATTGACATTCTAGCATGTCTAGAACCAGAATTATGGCCTAAAAACCCATTTTGCACAAAAATCCACAAATTGCAGAAAAAGCATGACTCTCGTGCTAACGACTAGTTCGGATAGCGATAACTCGACAGCAGCAGAGGGATATTCAAATCCTCGAAAGACTCGTTTTGCGGTTTGGACTGAAAAAAAAACTTTTGAGATTTGGGTTTGGGGTTTGCGGTGGATGTCGTCAGAGTTGGGGTATGCTTTGCTATTTTTGGTTTTTATTTTATGACGTCATTGCCCAGACAATGAGCCAAAATTTCGTCTCAAACTTTGTTTGTATTCTAGGCTGTAATATGAGTCTTTAGAGCCCTTGATCGACTTCCTGGCGTTTCTGATGCCAAAGTTATGGCCCAAAGACCCCAAATCTTGTAAGAATTCCCTAGGGGATTAATGGGGATTTCCTTAATTAATTTCTGCTTGTTTTGGATCAAATTTTGAACCAGAAACGCTAGAAAATCCATCAAACCTACTAAAGACTCGTATTGTAGCCCAAAATCCAAAAAAATTTGAGCCACAAAATTGCCTCGATTGGTCGACACCCAGGGGATGATGACATCATCCAAATGTAAAAAAATATGCATAAGCATCTTCTCATTAGGCAAACATCAACAAAAAATCCTAGATCTCAAGATTGAGATTTTTTTCAGTCTAAACTACAAGACTTCACGAGTCTTTAAAGGGCTTGAACAGCTCTATGGCATTTTCTGGCGGCGAGTTATGGTCATATACAATATGGGTGCAATTCACCCTAGGTTAGCGTTTGTAGGGGTATAATTTTTTGTTGGTTTTTGTGCCATACTTTTGGCTTCAGATATGACTAGAAAGACAATCAAGTGCTCTAAAGTCTCGGACGATAGTCTAGTTTTCAGAAAAAAACTTGAGTCAAAAACGTGGCTTATTGGTTTGTTGCCTCGGACCGGGTAAAGTAGGCCATAAAAACGCAAAAACACCGCCACTTGTGACGTCTCCCACTGGTGTCCCCAGACCGGAAACATTTTTGTTTTCGGTCGAAACTAGGAGACTTGCTGAATCCGTTGAGGGTTTGAACACCTCTCTAGCTCTAGCACCTGGCGAGTTATGGCAAAAAGAGTATATAGTGGCCGGCGCGGGCGTTTTACCAAATTTCTAAACGTTGGTAAATTTAACTTTTACAAAATTCCAAACAAACTTTTACGAAAATTCTAAGCGTTGGTAATTTTAACTGATACCGAAAATCTTTTTCCAAAATCACTGCTTTTCACGCTGGGTTCGAGACCTTTTTTGGAAGGGCCGCAAGTAAGAATGAGCAAGCGCTTGGTTGGCCTACGCTTTAATGNAAACCAATCAACGTTCGTTACAAGTGGACGATGGATATCGTGGATAAGAGTCGTTACGTTATAATGGATTGCTTCCATGGGCCGCGGTACAAAAGAAGTTGAAAACCACCTGTCTAAATCAACACATATGTTTTTCAGGTTAGTTCGCGGCTTACGACAATGGGAGGAAATCATAAACTTGCAATATGACGTAGCAAAGTCGGTGATTCGTTTAGCTTCACTTATGTTTCTTCTTCAAATGGCCTGCCACTGGAATGGTTGCCTGCTGGTAAGGTATCAGGTTGCAATGAAGAATTTAGTGACGGTTGTTAGAACAGCTTGTTGCTCTGATCTAATGGAAAGCATCTCCAGAAAAGTTGGTGCAACCTCTTTTTAATAAATTGATGGCAGGATCGTTACGAAGGGGGGAAAAGGGAGTGGGACCCGGCGCAAAATGAATTATTGAAGAAAGGATTTAGAGCAATTTATTCAGCAGGCAAGCCTTTGCAAACATTAAACCAATATAGAAAGTACGTTTTCAAAAGGCAAACATTTGCAGACTTGAACAACCAAACCAGTTAGTAGAAATATTCTTATTACCAAGGCCGCAACCAGCTGCAATTTTCGGAAGGTGCAAATTATTGTAATTTGTTGTTGTACCTAACAACTAAAATCGTTATTGGCGCTTTCAAAATATTTTAAAATTTCAAGGGAGTAATTACCTGGTTTGCCTCCCAGTGGCTGCGGCCCTGCTTATTTCTGTGCAGTAGCACGCAGACTGCAGATAAGGCAAAGAATGGGGCGGTGCTGGATGGTCTCAGGCATTTAGTGTTTTTGGGTATCCATCAAACGGAAGTGATTGTTATCTCTTGTTATTCACTCAATTCTTGTGTTGAGGTGTGTGTTTTTTCTCTGACCTTGCACTCTTATCCAGACTCTGGGAGATCGAGCACCTTTCGTAGGATGTGTGCACTACCATGTATTGCTGTCCTTGCCAGTTGGGGGATCTTGTTTTTTCCAGGGATCTCCTGGAGGTGTTTCTCGAGATTGTTGCTAGTTGCTCTGAGAGCTCCTATTACTATTGGTTCTACCCTAGCTTTGATGTTCCACTTTCTCTGTATGTCTAACCTCAGGCCCTGGTACTTTTCTATCTTTTCCCTTTCCTTCTCGACTATGTGTGTGTCGTTTGGTATTGCTACATCTATTATGAGTCCTTCTTTCGTCTGCTTATCTATTACTACTAAGTCTGGCCTCCGAGCTTGTATCTGTCTGTCTGTTTTGATCTCGAAGTCCCACAATACCTTGACTTTGTTGTTATCTGCTACCGAGCTGGGCTTGTGGAACCANATGTTATCTGTCGTTTTGATCTCGCAATGCTGGCAATANGCTGTGGTGGATTGCTGCTGCTACAAAGCGAGAATTACTACAGTATTTATAACAAAACGAGAATTATTAAATAACAAAGCAAGAATTACTACAGTATTCACTGAAAAAAAAGAAAACTTGTAAATGGAATATTCTGACTTTGCAAACGAAAACAATGTAGCAACTATTCAACTTTATTAAGAAATTACAGAATTTGTTATGCTTCTTGAAACTGGGAAATACACGGTTTTTTTTGTGACGCTTCAGACATTCTAGAACCTGGGTTCCTGAAGTGGGCGGCGTGTAAGGTTTGCAAGGAGGGCACGAGGATGGCAGCTACCATACTGTTGAAAAGCAAGATTACAGCAAATAAATTGTTGTTCTGTTTTTTGTGTTTGATTTTTTGAGGTCAGGCGAGGTGCGAGTATCTAGGCCGTAGCTACATTGAGGCAGATGAGGCACTTGCCTCGGTGAGCTTTATGTAATGCTGACATAAAATATTCTGTAAAATCATATTTTATTGTGTGGCTATTTTAAAAAGAGCAGCACTGTAGCTACCTTGTGCTGCAACCACCAGAGATGAATGGACTTGTGTTTTTCCAATCTGATCCAATAGTTTTGTTTCATTGCTTACATGGGTTTCTGATACTCGTTGGGAACCGACGGTCATTTCCTTCAGTGTCGTGTTAGTAAAACACAAGGTTATCCTTGAGATTCTCATGTCAACAATGGAAAAATCAAGCAGAGATACTCGCACGAAAGCTACAAGTTTTGACAAACGCATGGAAAGTTTTAAGTTTGTCACCGTGGCAGTGATCACACAATACAGTATATCATCAAATTTGTGAAACCATTATCCTTGGAATTACAAAAATCTAACTGTGATCTCATCCAGACGCAGGCTGGAGCTAATCGCACAAATATCATCATTAGCAACAAAGAAATTAAGCTGACTATTCTGGCTTATACAATCGCGCAGAAACAGTCAATGTCCTTCTAGTGAGAGAATTCATGCTCAACCTCTTCTATTTGCCAGAAGCATCGAGTAAATGCTGAAGCAAATATGAACCAGATATGGCAGAGGCATACGTCCGAAGGAATGTACTTTACCCCAGAGTTGTAATCCCTATCCTTCGAGTTTTCTATTTCATGTCGTACAACATTCATAACTGAACGAATGTTTGCGCGGGTCAATGGAACAATACTTTGATCTTCCATGCAAGGGCACCCTGATGCAAAACGTTGAAAGATAGAAGCAGAAGATTGAAGATCACAAGATGAGTTTCAGCACATTGACGCAGACTATGGCAGCAAACTGTGAATTCCTTCCAAGCATAAAATGTTAAAAACTCTTATACCCATACGAATCAACTCATGCTGTGTGCACCGTTTATCTGCTTTGAGACATGACCCACACGGTGTGAAACCCTGTTTTTACAGTCTGGCCATTGTGGAAACTGAATATTATTGCACAACAGAGGATTTTGCAATCCTGACAGAGTTACAACCTCCTTCGCCTTCAAACCAGGGCTAGATGCAGCACCGGCGCTGGGCATTTTACCAGGAGCCGGAGCTCAGCTTAAGATTAAAAAGAAGCCAGACCTCAGTTTAAAATTTAGGTGTCGGTGCTGGGGCAATAGCTATTTGAGAGGCAACTCCGACACCGAGTACAAATCTCGATACTGGAATGTGGACTATCGTGCGGCAATAGTCCAGCGAATCTTTCACAACTGTGGCTTATTGCATCGTGAAACATTGCTATTTTAGCGTAACTAAGTGTTTTTCGTCTACGCCAGTGGTTCCCAACGGGGGGTTCCCGGACCCCTGGGGTCCGAAACAAGATTTTCAGGAGTCCGAAATGCGATTTTCGAGGATGAGTATTTGCATGTTCTTGGATGTAAGAACCGAGATTTATGAAAGGTTGTAAATGCTATTGCTTAAAAAGCATTATCCAGCCTAATTAGTCCAGCTAACGTTACTAATTTAACAATTTCAGTTTCTAAATGCGTGCATTGATATTTTTGCTTCACACTGCGATTACCACTCTGATGGCCGGTGATGCATTTGTAAGCGCATTGTGACGTTTAAATGTTTATGACGCAATTATGCAAAGCTTGTTGTTTGCTTTCATAGAATTCGAATGTTTCTGGTAATCAAACCAAGCGAAGTTACCAGAAATTGTGCACAAAAGCCCAGTCTATTCTAGTGCCCTTTGCAACAACATATTTGTGCGAATCTGGATTTTCCTCTCTACTTTGTTTGGAAAATAAATACCGGGATTGTTTGAACCTCGCAAATGATTTGCGCGTGGCCCTGGGTAATTGTATGCTAAGGTCAGGGGGGTAGTAAAAATAGGGCAATGGAAACTTATAATAAACAAAAAAATCTTTTCCAATTATGCTTGCTTCTGTTGAACAACAATGTTGATCTCAGAAACAATCAAAGAAAATATAGAAATTTGTTTTCAATTTGATCTTGATATACCGTGAAAAAGAGCTCTCCGCCCTGTTGCCCCCTTGTTGAAAGTTCAGGGGGTAATGCCCCGCTCTCTGGCGTCCCTGCTTACCGCCATCAGCAGTCACTGTCTTGCTGCATTACCTGCCAAGATGTCTGCCTTCAACGGACACACGCGGCAAAACGCCTACTATCGTAATTTGAAGTGAACATTAAAAGATTTTTTGCCATGTTATTGTTACACAATAAAGGCCAACAGTAGAACAATCCACACGCAAGTTTGGAAACCTGCCTCTGCAGGCAAAGGAACGGTCATGAGTGAACTGCTAGCTCATCACCGCATGACACCAGAACAGTGAACCTGGCTCTTGTGCAGTGTGAGTGTCATAACGGTAAACAAACTGTCTTTGCAAGAAATAAATCAACTAATTGGAATTGAGCTGCTGACGTCCGGTTTTCTAGAAAAATTTGATCCTTAGTCCCAATTTCCAGAGGGAAAAGGCCCGTTTCCCCTCTTGCGGACGTCCATGTTTTTGACTTACCACGAGTTTAAAACTGTTTGCTTGAGTTCAATGTAAAAGCGCACTATAATAGTCATTCTCTTCGCATTTGCATGTTTAGCAACAATGTTGACCTTAAAAATTATAACAGAAATTATAGAAGACCATTGTGAATTTTATGTGCGTGCGAATAGCTGCAATAAATTTGTTTGAAGTCGATCTTGATCAATCATGAAATTCCTTACGATACTGCTATATAAGGGCAGTGGTGCCCCGTTGCCCTCCCTTTCAAAATGCAGGGGCAGAGCCCCCGCCATGCACCCCCGTTGCGGCGTACCTGGCCATGGTATAGTATAAGCGGATAATTACAGAGAAGCAGGAACAAAAAGTCACTAGGTTTGTTTCTATTGAGAAGTAAGGCATGAAAGTTCAAGCAATAGTCCTACGACTGAGTGTTTTCTGTTGTGTTGTCAGTATAGATAGGCCTATATATTACGAGCAGTAATTTTAAAAATGAAAATACTGCACATTCGGAATCTTTTTGTGATTTCTGGGCCTTTTTTAGAACGAGGGGGTGCGAACGTCGCTTTATTTTTATGAAAGGGGTGCCAGCTTTTAAAAAGGTTGGGAACCTATGGTCTACGCGGTCAAAAGAGAGAATTGAAAACACATTTTAAAAGTGCTAAAGCGACAGTTGTAACCATGGAAACAAAGCAGATGATACGTTTCAGTTAATTGTAATGAGCTTATATCGCTACTGAATTGAATTTCTCAACTTGTGTATCTTGAATTCGCCGAAATGTACCTTTAATTTTAGATAAAATGGAAGAAGCAAAAATTGTAACCAAAACACTTCTTTCAATGTTTGTGGATAGTGACTGCACTCCAAAAAACAAATATCACAAAGATTCCGCAAGGAACATGGGTTTTGGTGGTGTGGATTTTTAATTTTGAAATACGTTTTTATTATCTGTGGGTCGTTATCATCATGGGACTACGTCTCAGAAACAGAATTCCTTATTTGTTGCATCTGGTAAAATTAATCTTTGCTGTTTTAACAAGCACGAGCTGAAACAAGGCCCGGATTTGTTATTTCTTCGTGTCGGCTTAAAATTACTGATACGTTTGCATCACATTGCGCACCACCCTTGTAAAAATGCTGATTTTGAATTTGCCTATCTTAACACGCTATATTGACGGATTTAATTTATTCTTCATCAAAACCAATTGTCTGGATACGTAAATTCTGGCACCCTGTACGTTGGAGGTATACTGCTTAAAATTGACTATCTTGGCTGATTTTGTGTTTTTTCTTATATTTAGACAGCCTGTTTGGAGCAAAGTGGTTGATAAAAGAATATCAAAGCAACCATTTCTTGTTAAAAGTATAACTTTGTGTAATGGAGCATCATCTTTGTAAAGCGGTCCTACTTTTAAAAGTTCAAGCCCTTAAACTTTGAAACTAAGCTTTGATTGCTTTAAAACTTTCATATTTCTACATAAAGTGCACTCAAATAGTTTTTTTTTATCTCCATCCATCAAAAACGCAGCGCGATTCATGTTCATTTTATTTATATTTTTGCAGTACATGGTGCCGATGCTTTACAATTTTCCAGAAGGTACATGGGTTCGGATACGTGGATTGCATCATTCGAACGTAACTTGGTTTCAAGCGTATTCTTGGTCAATTTTCAAAAGTGCCAGTCATATGCTTTGTATCGGTAAGCCTAAAAAGTGCTCACACGTTGTTTTATAAATAAAACTAGAAAATTTAGAAAAAGCCTATGCACATTTTGTCGCCAATACTGGCACTGATCTTGAACTCAAGAAATGAAAGCGGAACTTGAACATACTGATAGGCAACACGGTTATAACAAGAAGTTCTGACAATACAAAGAAAATAACTTTTTTGTGCAAAAATCAACAACAAGCAAGATATTTTTTACAGGTATTCCGGAATCTTTTCCACTAAATCCTTCCACTTTACATCATAATTGTTTTGTTGCCATTCAAAAACAGTTAACCAGTTATGTAATTTATCAAATATACCAAACAGTAACTACCTGTACTGTCACAGATAAGTTTTTCCTTTCACAGAAATAGCGCTGAAACTTTTACTAAGCAAGCCCTTCTGAATGGCAATTTACCCAGAAAAAATTGGTAAAAACATCAACTTTTTCATCAGGGCAAAAAGTGTATGCTACAAAAAACACAAACTTAGTAGTGTGATCGACCAGTTGAACGTCAAGCGCTGTATTAAGTATAAAACATTTCACTAACTGCATGAGAATATCGGGCAAAGGAAACAAAACTCGTCCATTTTGGAAATGGGTCTACGAAAACTTATTTTCTGTGTGCTTCTCCATAAAGCCCATAGGAGAAAATTTGGGGTCATGGAGTAATTTCCTAAAAGAAGCCTCAAATTAGCGCAGCAACATAAATTAACAAAGTTTTTAGCTGGGTCAGTAATCGCAATTCCTGTAACATGACTGTAGAACTATGTTTACCCTGAGCCTACACTTGCAGCTGTTCAACCTTTTCCTTTTGTCTGAATCGACATAAATTAACAGCTGTATTGGCAAGCGTACACAAACATGCAGTTATACATTTACCCGCTGCAACACATTAACCACGAAAGAAGTGATTACAAC
>JGI24159J19872_10013632_pt1 | contig 10557 bp, 6 predicted proteins | sample Ectturendosymbi4_FD_19872 | JGI IMG/M metagenome (IMG submission 19872)
AGTCAAACTTATCAAATTTCCTGCGGAACACCTGACGATCTTTCACGGTACACTAGTTTTCCGCGGAACACCGGTTGAAAATCACTGTTCTAACGTATGGTCTGATTATGCTGGCGAGTCGACACGTTTGACACGAGGCACCATCTGGGAAGTGCTGAGGTTGTTGCCTTACGTGAAGGCTTTTGCGCAAGATTCTCCGGGGCTAAAAAAACTAGCGTAAAAATCTGCTTTTTGTATAGATTTGAGAATTGAAGCTTTAGCAGGTCATTCACCCACGCGCAAGAAATCTCTGTCGTCCATGACCATGTTTCCTTCTGGAAGTACAGGAAGATCAAGAAGCAAAGAAGGAACACCGACTGAATCAGAAGCCAGCTTAGGTAGATGCACTCGTATATGGCTGTCTGTGATAGGGTATTATTGCTTTTCACCCCAGCAGGCATTTTTGGCTCGTGTACAGCATAAAGAATACATGCATGCTGCACCTATGCCGGTCTTCGCCGGTAGCACGCAGGCATGATGTTTGCGAATCCCAAGCGAACTTGTGAAACCTAACCCTCTTACACAAGAGCAGTTAAATGTGATCCTCAACACTGTTTTCCTTTATTTTACTTTCATTCCTATTTTAATGATTTTGGTATGTTGTTGCACCAGAGTTGTAAGTCTGGCCGCGTGCGGGCATAGGTTTGTCACAATGTTTCGGGCCTGCATATAAATTTTTTCGCAACGAGGGATGTTTTTGTTGCCAGTTACTGCTGAAACAATCGCGATGATTAAATCTTCAATAGGAATCGTTGATTGTGAATTATTTAGTCATGTTTAGTTTGTTACGCCACCAATACCCCGCAGTTGCGCATATCTTGACTCACTTGGTAAATTTGGCTTTCGGGCCTAAATCGGGCTTAAAAAATGTTGGGCTCCGGGCGGGTTCGGGCGTCAAAATGAGGCCCGTTTCCAACTCTTTGTTGCTCATTTTTTCTGCCTTCATAAAGTAACTCCCAAAGCCTGTTTTTTCGACATCATGTAGGGTAGGCCAACAGTTTCTTTTCTCTGTTTTTTACTTTCACAAAACTGCAGTAGAAACACTTCGGATGAGCAAAACAGTTTCGGAGTGCGTGATGAACATGGGTTCAGGCACGGGAATGGGAAAGATTTTTTTGCAGGAGGGGAACAGTGGAGTTTTCCAGGAGGTGGCTATAAGGATTTTTTCCAAGGGGGGAAACAGTAATGAATTTTCATTATGCCAACTCGAAACTAACAGAAAAACATTTTTCTTCTAAAACGTTTAAAGAAAAATATCAAATTTAAAAACCCGGGGGGAAAGCTCCCCATGCTCCCTCCCGGCGCCCATGGTTTAGGTAAAGCACGGTGGTTTTTAAACTACGATACAGTTGTTTTCGAAACTTCATAATATTTGTGAAACAAGCTACAGGCTTTTCTGTTTTTCTGCTATTTTGTTTTGACTTGTTGAACAGAGAGGTTTAGATAAAGCAGATAAACAGAAACAATCGTTTTATACAGCGGAAAGAAACGCAAAAATAGTTTTACTTGTTTGTAAATAGTTCGACGACATCACTCCGGTTAACAAGTTACAGAGATTGACTTTCGCATGTATTGGTGACTTGTTTTTACAAGTTAATTGTATATTCAGTTCCCTTTTGGATAAGGTAACGAAAATAGATGCAATTTCGAAGGATACCGATTATGAGCTTAATAACAATGTATACGTCGAGGCGGTATTTGGCTGTGATGTAGAATAAGCCAGGCTGCATAAAACTTTTCAACGTTTAGCTTACGAAAATGCAATATTTGCTACCGGCAAGTTTTTTCCTGAGAATTGTTGTTGCGTGGTATAACTATTTTGAGTACGATGCTGAGACGTAACTGTACTTTTTTGGAACATGAACGTCGATGAATCAGTTCACTATTTTTCAGGAACAGCAAATGCTTAATCACGCAAAAATCGTTCTTGTAACTTACAGTAAGGCAGTATAAACGATCTTTGTTTGATAAACTGGACGAAAGGACATGGATAAAATCATCTGCCAAAATTAACCTACGCAATATCTAGAATTTTGCGCAAGAGAGCTTATTAATGACATTATTCAGAGAAGGCCAACAGTTTAGGTAACAGAGTCTTGAAAACTGAACAAAAAATTTCAAATCATTCTGCATAAATACCGACATAGCCTTAGACCCCCATGTGAGATTTTCCTTTTGCTGGCTCTTAGAATTAGCCAATAACATAGTAAAGAGTGATAAGCGATTGAGCAAATGATCATAACTAAGTGCCGTCCAATTATGTAACCGTCTTCCGGCTATTGTATTCGACCTTGCGTCCAACGCCCTTGTTAAAAGAGGTTTGCAAACTTTCACAGCACTTCCTGGGAACAAAAACTGTTGTCAATCATTCGTTCTTCATTTTCACATTTCAAACTTAATTTTCGAAATCAACGGTTTCTATATATGTCTCAGTCACTTACTGCGAGCTTATGGTGTTAGGTTCCTGTTTTCTAGTATTGTACTTGGTTCTTTTGTATGTCAAGGTTTTGAATGCTTGCATACTAAAAGATTGAGTCTGCATTTACCATTCCCTATTACTTTTTACACTCTGGTCAGTTTCAGTATGTAGTCCAAAACACAGCAGGTTGACGTTCTCTTTAATAAAAAACACGACATGCTAACAACGTTAGCCGAGAATTTGTCTGCTGAAGTTTGACAAAACATGACAACAGAGTGCCATATTGTTGGTGGCACAGGAAAAAGTAAAGAAACTCCTTTTATTCTTAAAAAGTGCGGACAACGTTCTTCTGCCTTCCCCGACAGCAGCACTCGTTAGTATGCATCAAAATATGTCATCTGTGTGATGGNATTAATTTTAAAAGTAGTCAATTTTTAACNTTTCGGCATGGTAAAATGTTTCGAGAGCGTGTTGNAGTCAAAGGATGTTTGCCGCGTTGTAGTGNTTTGACNGTTGAATATTTTGTTTGACAGCTNAATTGATTTGTAAGCACGCGTGCCTGTGTGTTTAAAGCAGGAATGTTTTCAGCTCGCCGCTTNCCAAGCATTTGTCTTTGACAAACGGCGTATCGTGTGCGGATTTTTCGCAAGAGACTTGTATTTTTAGTGGTTTTATCTGTAGTCCATTGGGTTTGGTCTGTACGGACCTAGCGCGTATCTACAATCAGCTGATACAAAAGGCAAATCTAAATAGCAATGCAATGTGCATATATAGACATAATGCAGTAGACAGCGCTAAACCGAAACACTGTTTAATCGGGTCTATCTGTGATGGATTGATTTATTGATTAATTTGTTGTTTCATATGACTCGGCTAATAAACAGAAAAAATACAAAAAGCCATCATGCAAAAAAGTAACCAACTGTCAGTGGAAATTAGAATGAATGAAAACACAATGGCAAGAGAATTGATTAATGTAAANAAAGAAAATAAAATAAGCACAGTTAGAAAACAAACAAACAAGCACAAAACATAGTGAGGAAAATTACAGATAAAGAGAACGAATCCATGTGAAGAAAGCAATCCATCAAGAAAAGTCACTATAGGTTTTACCCGCTGGTTCGGGCCAATATTCCGTCTATTTGGGTCATGGCTCTATTCAGATGTGAACCTGGGTAATTGCGCAGACATTTTGTGATGTCATATTATGTAATATCACAAACACAAGTTTGTTAGATAACCATTAGCTGCATCACAAGCAATACGCGCGCAACTCTGCCAACTCGTTTGCTTAACATCTGCCGGATGCAGGCGTTAATCAGTGTGATCTATACTTTACATATTTCTTGTGTTTATGTTTACTGCCTTTGATAAAATGACGTAATGTTTTGGTAACTTCGGATAACCGAGCAGCCACTTAACTGATGCGAAATAGACAGCCCCGCTTTACGGACAACGCAGCTTCACTTTTTGGATTGGCTAAAATTTAACCTAGGTGTTAAGATCAGGCTTAGAAAAGATGAACATTCTACAGAGCAAGGATTAACTCTTATTATAGCGAAAAATGTCCGTCTTTATCGGTGAGATCATCACAACCACAAAACTTTTGCTTATTTCAACTCCAGTATCTACACAAACTGACAACATAACAAAAATATCTGTTTGCTTTTACGATTTACTTCATGCTTGCAAAAACTTTTACAAAGAAAGTTTCTTTTTTGCAGGTACAGTACAATCCAATCAAATTAATTTGCGTTTATCTACTCCACTTACGCTTGCGTTTCACCTTAAAGCCGTTAAAGCTGTGGAAGCAAATAAAGTGCTTTGTTTCAAACAATCGATTACTACCATATCCAAGTGTTTGACTGTCACGCGTGGTATGTTACTGTATTTTAACACTAACTGGAGCCAATGTGCGCACTCTCGCTAGAAAGCCTGTTACAAATTGCAGGAGCCTCGATGCAAAAACGTGGGCGAAGGAGAACATCAAGAGGTGCCGTTGGGAGGAACGACCCGAGAAACAGTCCACATTATTACAGACAAGTCAAACCTGCTCGACTGGTATGAGCTGAGCGGGCTTTTGCGGTAGTTTCAAAAATCTACACCTTTTGCCGAAAACCCGTAAATTGACCTGCAAATCTTTCGCTCTGAGCTGATGGCAGATGCAGGGCGTTCAAATGCGAGTTGTAGAATGTGCGCACTGCGCAGTGCTTATGTATGTTGCAGGACACCCTCGAAAACCTTTTGTTCTTTATATACTGTGATACTGTGAACAAAGCCATACTTTGAAAAACAAGAACACTTCAATTCATTAAGCAGCTAAGCTGACGGTATCTCCCATACATGCGTATTGAGGCGTGATGCATCCAACATTTTTTATATTTTGGTGAAAATGGTTGGGAAAGGGTCACTGCAACAAAAGCAAAAATGTGCCGTTTCTGTTTGTTTGAAAGCAGCTTCCAAATGCTTACTGGCGATAGCAACGTGTTGCAAAATTATGGCCACAGCCGCCAAAAGAAACCAAATGATCCAGGAGTGCTGAGTTTCCACATTTCCCGTTTACAGCCGTGATCAAATCTTTATAGTGAATAAACCAAAATCTTATTCATTTGCTGACGCTTTACACTGTAAAGCAAACCGGTGGTCCACGGGCAAAATCCGGCCCGCCATGCCCCGTTTTGTCTTGCATTAGGTCTGACAGAAACACGTTTATTATTATGTCATAGCAACAGAATTACGTTTTTTATTTACAGTCATAACGCGACATTATGACTTAATAATTAAAGTAAACCAACGGTAGCAACTTCTTCAATTCAAAACCATGAGTTTATGTGGATTTCATGTGGGTTCAAAGAATTTCCAAAGCTTACAAATAAATTATTCTGATTTAAAAGATCTAGAAAAAAGATTTTGCTATTTTCAGTAACCCTTTTTCTGTCTTTGCTGAAGAGGTGCCACAAAAGTATCAAATGAAACTAAGTAGTTATAGTGCAACAGTGTTCTTAAAGTTAATTTGAAAATGTTGACATCAAACCGTTTTATCAATACGTTGGACCAACATCGAAGACCATGTCAATATTCGCTAGCACTTATGTCTGCGAACAACTGCTCTTTTTGATGAATTTAAACAAGTCTCGAACTTAAACAAGTCCGATCTCAGTTGACGGATGCGCATCTCAACTCAACGTTAAAAGTTGCGACCGCTCAATCTTTGGTACCAGACATTGGCATGCTTGTTACTGCCAAAGAATGTCAAGTTTCTTCGAGTCGCAGTACCATGAATAGATAGCAATGAAAATATCGGTTGTATCATTGTGTGCAAAATTGTCTGGCCCGCGTAAAATCTAAGTGCGTAAATACGGCCCACAACACTAAATGAGTTTGACACCCCCTGCTTTACAGTATTCATCTTACGTACCTTGTAATTTCTCTTTTTAAAACTTAACCTTTTATGCAAAATATGGCCGACGATTTAAAGATGTAAAGTTTCTGTAAAAAGTTACGCAAAAAACTATACAAATAATTGACTTGTTTCATGCCATTTCCGTTCTCGTGAGTTTTTGAACTTTGCAGGACTTCTTGATGTGGAAATGGTACGTAGTATCCCGGCTTTCTATCTGGTTCCTGCGGCTTTGCAAGGCTCACCGTATGGTGGCCGACGACAGCTTCAATATAAAAAGTGGAACGCAAATTTCTGAAGACGTAGCGGCTATTTCCAGCGAAAAAGATGATCTGTTTCATCTCGCCGACTACAAATTAACAAACCAAGTGCGTGAAAGGAGATTCAGCTATAATCTGATAAAGTGTTCATAACAAATCCCCGTAAAATCGAGCCTAAAACGGCAGTGTTTGCCAATACGCACTTTTCTACAATGTGCGAACTATTGCGTTCCCCGCTGAGGAATTTATCACAATGCTTACAGCTAAGCTTTCTGGGTCTATGTAATGTACACATACTTTCAATATAATGCGCTAGAGCACAAAATTCAGAAGAGCAGAAAGTCCACGTTGCTTTCAGACTACTTGGTATAGTATAGTTTAGCTTAGCATTACGTGCACATTCAAACCGAAGACCTTCGTCTGAAACTGCAAATGTAACTTGAGTGAGTAAAGCTCTTCTCAACGTTGCTTGGAATGCTGTCACTCTCTTGTATAGTTATGTGCTTTTGCAAGAAAAGCAACTGGCTTTTACGTTGCACTTCGCAGCACCAGCGTACTTGATATTTCTCATTTATTTTGTTGACTTTTAGTTACGGTTGTCTGATACCACTCGAAGGATATTGACACTTCCATCGCAGAAACGAACCGGCAAGGAGATCAGTTTGGTAAGAAACTAGTCATTTTTTCCAGGCTAACTATGTATGAAGAAGAGCGTTTCAATGTGCTCGCGTTGTATCCCTTCGGAGTGTCACGAGTGGCCTGCGGCCGTCCATCTCCGCATGCGCTGCGCCATAGGTCACGAAGTGAATGCTGCATTTACAGCAGTGCACGGTTGCAGGCCAGTGGAAACACCATGCGTCAAGCTTTCCCTTGCACCCAACCATAGTCCATAAATGCCGAGCAGGACTGGACAGGCTGCAAGTACCATGTTTTAAGTCTTTTAAGTGTGATCCGACTGGGATTCGAACTTGCCAGCTTTGGTAGCGCGCGCTCTATCCCATTAGGCGCTTAGCTGATGTCAACTTCATATGGATTTCAAAAAAGAAAATAATAATCAAAAAAAATTTAAGAAGCACCCAAAAAATGAAGTAGGATGTCTTATTTAGTCTTTTGTTTCGAAATGAGTGCATAAGGACGAATGCAAGGTTGCAAGCAAGGTGAAGAATAGACAAATGTCTTGTGAAATTTGAACAAATGTGAGTTTTGGCCAAATTTTTCGAGTTTTGCAAATTTTTAGGTTTTGGACTTGGCCGCAAGTATCGCAAGCTATACGATACTTGCGGCCTTCTACTGCCAATAAAATTGCTTTGTTCCTGAAACACACTTCAAGTGATGAATCATTCAAAAAATGAAGCCAAATCTACGTGTCGTTATCATGTTTGCGGAAAGCATAAATGCTTGGAGACTTCTTTTGCTGTCGAAGTTTGAGAAAAAACAAGAGTGGTTTAACCTGGAAGACAGGGCTACTCGGCAGGACTTGTAGTGCTTCTTTTACATGCGAAGTTTGAATAGCCCGACCAAAGGTCCTTGAAACGAAAAGAACTGGTGTATAGGTGTTGCAAAGTGACAACCTTGTAACCAGCAGCTCATACTGGCCTTGTCTGAGCAAGTCCAGCAACGCTTGTACCTTTTCAAGTCCAGTTACCTGTGAACGATAAAGAGCACTCGTACACAATACAGCAGCAAACTTTACTAAGACCACTTCGCACTCGTCGCTGAACAAACATTTAGTAAAGCTCTTTAGATTCTGTTTTGCCGCGGTCAGAACAGCATCCAGCATCAAACGCCGAGAATTTTAACATTTCGCGCAGGTTCAAGCTGCCCTTCGCAATATCAAGGCCGTCTCGGATCATTCCACCGCGGTCCAGAAGCAAATAGGGCGGAACGGAAATTTCGTCGGGTTTGTGACAAGAGCAGTTTTCGTCTTGATTGTCTGTGGATGCTAGCCAATTTTAATTTTTTTAATTGCGCCCTGCCCACCGTCACGGAGAAGTTGTTGATGATTTCAAATGCCTCACTTTCCTTTCTTTGTCGTTTCTTACAGAAACTGTGAAGTTGACAGCTTTGGCTCTCTTTAGAGCAGGGGTTCCCAACCTGTGGTATGCGAAGGTCTTCCAAGTGGTACGCGAGTAACTTCCATTTTTTCACAAAATCCTGGATTCACAGCTTTCTAGTTTACCTATAGGGCTTTGTTTCTAAATAAATATTTTTCCTGTAGCCAGCTATTCCTATTGTTTTGCAACATTATGACAGTCGATGCGCTGTTAGCAAATTTACGCCACGTATCGACCAATTAGTGGAAGATAAACAAAAACAAAAATCTTATTAAACTTAGTAGTGGTCTTTTATTGTTATTTTAGTGCATATTATCACAGGCGAATTTTCATTTTCGCGGCCCTAGGCTATTTTAAATTGGGGGCCTTCTGGAAGGTTTGCGACGACTGATGTCATACAAATTAACACTGCAGTGCTCGTTACATTCACTGAACAGGTTGTTCCAATTCATAAACATATTATTTTATTGTGAGTTCCCTTGATATTAGGAACAAAAACTGTCACAATGAAATTAACGAAAAAGGCAGCGGTGATCACACTCCCATTAATATATTGAGTACCTCACTGGCCTCGTGTAATCTGTAAAATGGATTCAGGCGTTTTGTTCCACACACAATAACGTAAAAACAACCAGTTCTCAACGCCATGAAAAGAGAAAGCTCATCGTCATTCACTTCAATCCTTCCCGCTCATACCTATCTTTATATATAAAGATCTTTTGTTAGCGGCGTAGTAAAAAAAATGTGCGTTGAACCAAAACAAAAATACTAATATAGCTGCTTGCAGAAATGATGGAAATTGTCCTTACTCCCCAAATTTTGGGGCCCCAGCAATCGGGGGCCCTAGGCTTAAGCCTTTTTAGCTTAATGGCGAATCCGCGCCTGCATGTTATTCTTCTGAATAAACTAACATTCGATCAAATTGGTTGTTCTAGAAGAAGTGGTACGCGTTCACAATATGGAGTGCCCAAGTGGTACTAGATCGTAAAAAGGTTGGGAACCCCTGCTTTAAACGATAGTTTTGAAACCCTCTAGCCTGCATTCAATATTTCCCAAATGCATAATAAGCTGTGTTGTTGTTTTTGACGGCCGGGTAACTAGAATTGCTTATGACGACACACATTAGTGGTTGCTCTGATCCCGCGTGAAATTTAGTCAGACCGCGGTCGTGGTGTTGCAAGATTCATTTCGAAACTAAGAAATAGTCGCAGAAATGGGTAGATTGATCTTTAGTGCATTTCAGTGTGAGATGGAAGAGGATTACATTACTGTCAGCAGATTGTTTCTTGTCCCAGTAGCAAAAGAGCGTTAACAATTGGTAACAGTAAATTTATGCGATATTATCCTGGCTAGATTTACGCACAACTAGATTTATGCGATATAAATCTAGTTGTGCGTCGCCGCACAACATACGCTATTACCATAATGGCTCATGGTAAAGTATGTAATCAAAGATAAGTTCAAATCTTGTACTGAAGGCCAAGCTTGTCTACAAACTATTGCATTCTCTAATTACAGTACCAGGTGTTCATCATTTCATGCTACCACTTTTAAGTTTTTGTTATTATACAGCCATAATAACACACTGTTGAAACTAGGGATGTTGACATTACCACGCTATACCATAGCTCACCAATTCTAACCACAGCATAGTTGTTGTTTGAGCACGAGAGTTACCTCTTAAATAAATACGGTCTGTAGTCACAGCGGCAATTCAGTGCCGGCTGTCTCTATGACTACAGACTGCGTGAAGCGAATTTGTGAAACGAATTTATGGCGCAACAGACATGGTCCAGGTACTTGCGTTACACAAAATAAAAAACTTGTAGCTTGTAAAAGTAGTTGATTTCTTCAAAGCACTAGCTTTTCTTGTTTTATTATTAAACTTTAGAAAGAAGCGCAAAAATTCCGATTGTTAACAGGTCTATTGGTGCATTTCGTTGTGAATTTCTCGGTTGGCATTTATTGGACGGATTTGCCACAACTTTTAAAAGATTTGATACAAAAATTGAGGTACCCACATGTTTGCATTTGTGATATGCGAGTTTAAAATTTCCAAATTGCACTTCAACACGTTTTGATCCTTTCACCGTTCCTCAAATTGTTACCTTTATCTGTTCATCACATCACCAACATATGTTGAATTCAATTGTGATTGCAAAAGCAATTACGCAAAAGTTGGAAAATGGTAACAACATGTATCTCGCAAAATGCCACGCAGCCGAACACTTTAGTTTAAATCTGATGTGACTGCTTGTGTTTTTCACGGATGTGGTGGGAAATGTTTATCGTATTTCTTGTAAAAGGTTATAAACTTTATGTGTTTACATTTCTTTTTCACTAGATTCTATTTTATAATTTTTTACTTTGTACTAGGGCAGGTTT
>JGI24159J19872_10013633_pt1 | contig 10556 bp, 3 predicted proteins | sample Ectturendosymbi4_FD_19872 | JGI IMG/M metagenome (IMG submission 19872)
CGCCTGAGCAGTTAGTGACCATCAAGCTAAGAAATAAGGCTTCGTGTGGTTGCATAAACTACGAACCACTAATCTAAGGCATCAGGCCCAAACGCGCTTTGTCATTTTTTTGCTGTTTCCCTGTCTCGTTGGGAAGAGTTCTGCAGTTGCCAGTTGGTAAAGTGGCTTTTTCTTGTTATTCATGCTCATCAAGATCTTCTCTGATTTGTCTAGCATGGGAGCAGTACAAACTTGAGTAAGTACTCAACAGCAATGCGATTTCTGAATGACTTTACTGAAGAAAATTCAAATAGAAAAAAATCACATCTAAAGATACCAATCGAGCTTCATGCGATACAAACGCTGACAAAACTACTGTATTGCTCAGACACCTAAGAAACAACTATGTTTTTATTGTAGGATACTGCTGCTAGCCCTACACATAGCTCTTATATGCAGTACAACCTTGCTTTGATCAGATGCAGTAACGTAACTAGAGGTTTGGGTCATGGGGAAACTTAGCTGAAGGGAGCCCATTGGTTAACACTCAGAAAATAGTTGAGAAACAATAGCAAATCCGGTATTGAGTGGCTATACAAAAACCCGAAATCACCGGAAAACACTCTGAAAAACGCAAAAAACAACAATCTACTGAAACCAAAAGAATAGTAAATACCAAAATACAAGATAAGTAGGCGCCCGGTTTTTACATTTAGCTTGGCAGGGGGGTGGTTCGCACCCCTGCCACCGGTCAGTTATGCCACTGATCAGGTGCATTTCAAACATGAACAGCCACAAGTTCTTTTGATAGAGTCACACGAAACATTCGGTGCAATTCAGCAAACGCAGGACCAGGGCCGGCCCTAGCAGGTGCGGGGCCCAATGCAAGACCTAGGCGCAGGGCCCCTCTGAGCAGTGATTATATGACGTCATCGTGTTCAGTCCACCGTGTTACGATCGTGGTAGAGCGCAGATGTAAAGCACTAACACGAGAATTGAGCACGTTTGCTAACGTTCGAGAGGAAATTCGCTAGTTTCGACGAGAGCGTTCTTTGTTAACAATGAAATTTTATGGCGTTTCTGCTGAAGTCTCAAGCGCAAGGTGTAACTGGTAAAAATGAACAATCTACCCAAACACCACGGCGCGGAGACCCAGAGGCGCAGGGCCCAATGCAGCTGCATCGGTTGCATCGGCTTCAGGCCGGCCCTGCGCAGGACGCAGGCAACGTGCTCTGAGCATATAGACACAGTAGTTGGCATGCGGCTTGACCAAGGGTCCTATTGAGATTCATGGAAACTCGTTGGAAGACTCTGGCTTGATCACCACGAAAGTTGAATAAAATTAAATTTCGTGAATAATAATTAAGACATAAATGTTTGACGAAGTTTAATCTAAATGATAATATACCAGCCACTGACTCTATGCGTACCAGTTTGTTGGAGGCCCCCTTGGATCTTGAGGCCCTAGGCTTAAGCCTATACAGCCTATAGGTAAATCCGGCACTGCATATCTCACATAACCATCTCCAAAGTAGTGGTCAAATGCTGCAAGTGCAACCAGCTGGTATTTTCGGGGGGAACAAAATGATTGCAACGTTTGTTTTGCCTAGCAACTAAAAATGGATTCCAATGCGTCGCCTCTGGGGAGACTGATAACCTGTGATAACGCTGTGTTATTTGGTTGGAAATGTTCCAAGGGAAAACCAGTGCTACGCTCTATCGCTTCCGAAAAGTTTATTGGAAGCTTCACAGAACAATTTTGTTAAATTTTATTTGGCTGGCATTCATTATTGCTTCAGTTCAGATCATTACGTTATCAATAACTCTCCACAAGCTTGAGGTATAAAACTCAAGGTTATGGACTGATGATCCAATCTTTGTTTTCATCGTGTTCTGAAGAAATAACACGAACATGAAGTAACGTCGCAATTATTCTCACAGCTTTGTCTCCCGTATTTTAGAGTTTAGATGATATGCTTGTTACTAAAGATAGGAGTCTCTTTCCGTCATATTAAACAATCAGTCGAGCTTTGCATGCAACAAGGTTCTCTCTTGACACAAGCTAGACATATGACACAGTGTTTCACAACAGCCACGTTCTTGCAATGCTTGCACCTAGTTGTATGGATAGATGTTTCGCTATTTTTCACTGCAAAAGTCTAGGTTTTTTCCAATGTAATGAAATTTCCAATCAGTTTTGTGAACCACTATCATATACTGTATCCAATCGCCAGTGCCGGATTAAGGTGGTGCGGGCCCGTAGCATATAAACAGCGCGGGGCCCTAAGTTTAAAAACACATGAACAAGTGAAAAACTGTTAAATTATAAATTCTCTGGACATCCACGTGAGTACGATTATGCATATTGAACTTCATAAATATGAAAAACCTGGTCCTAAATAGCAACTGGTGGATATTTAAAAGTATCGACTAGTATCTCCGTCACTTGAACTCATTGCACCTAGCTAATATTTACTGCTTATACGGTGTCAGTTGCTTGTTCATAAGTTATGCTAAAGACTAAAGCACCTTGATAAAACAAGATAAAGACAGATGAGACTATAAAGTTCAATCAATCATACCCTATCGTAAATCATCGCTATTCGCAGTTAAGTCCTAAAAACCCCAGATCTTCAGAAGAAAGACCCAGAAATGCATTAAAACCCCAGATCTGGGGGAAAAAACAGGTTTGATACAATTGTCCGAATCATTTTGAAAGTACGAAAAAAGTACAGCAATTTACAGAACAGGTCAATGTGATTTAATAACATATTTTTTAAATGCTATTCAAAACAATGCAAGTAAGCAATATCAGGATATTGATGTAATTTGGCTTGATTGCTTGAGTGGTCCCATGATCTTGCAAATAAATGTAAAATACTTTAATTTTCAAATCACAGTAGTCTTTTTAATGTAAAAACATTCAATTGAAAGCATTCGCTTACCATATTTATTCGATTGTTAGCCGCCTTTGATTGTAAGCCCCACTAAAACTAAGATAAGTTATGCAAGTCTCTGAAATACTTTCGTGCACTAGCACGTTTCACGTTTAATTGGCAACGCTGAAGAGATTAGAATGCGAAAAGAGAGTTTGGTCGACAAAACATAGCCAAAGAAAGACTGAGCGTCATCTACACCTTTCTATAAGGTAAAGAAATGTAAAATATGAGCCGTCCTTGATTGTAAGCCGCCTTTGATTATAAGCTGCATGAAATGACGAAAAAATTCTTTATAAGCCGCGGCTTACAATTGAATAAATACGGTTGTGGCTTATGGCAAATTAGCAATTGCTTATGACAAATTTAACAACATAGTGATTTTTTGGACTGAAAAAATTCTATACCTGTAATCAGGGGTGGATATCAGGGGAAACGAACGAGGCGGTCGCATCGGGTTCCCCTCTTTCAGAGATGCCGTGCGGGTCCTCGTTTGAGAGTTTCGCACTTTGTTTTTGCATTGTTTTGTTAATTAGCGTATTAATGACATTAGAGCCACATTCACGCTCTGAAGCAAGCCATATGTTTGACAAAATAAAGCAAAAATGTCTATAAACGTGTCAAAAAGGGGCCCCTCAACTGTGTTGTAGGCAAAGAACATTTAAAATCAAATGACTTCAAACAATTTACAACGTGAAGTTGACTTTTACCCAGAAGCAAATTACCCGACAAAACAAAAATTTAACTTGCTTTCAGTGAATAAAATTTTGCATAGCATGTGTAAAATATAGGGTCTCTTTTTTGAGATTTTGCCTAAATTCTAATATCCACCTTTGCATATAACACATTTAACACAAAGAACCGCGGGGCCCGTAGCAATCGCTACATTTGCTACTTTAGTGGTATTGTTAATCCGGCACTGTCTATCGCTATTCACGTTCGTGTTTTCAAATGTTCACCATAGAATATTATTTGACTTTGCGATGGTACAAAATTTAGGCCGCAGATAAAGTTTAAGCATGATATAAAATTGTGAAGTTAAATTTGTGAGTTTTGGCAGTGTTTGGTTGTCAGAAAGAATTCCAGAGTGTACGACTTCGATGTGAATCTTTGTTGGGAGTGTTGAAAAACGTTTCACAATTGTTTGCAATCATCGAAATTCCAGTAACACTTTGACGTCAAGCCAGTACTTACTATACGCACCAAATATCCAGTAGATTCAGTACTAAATCTTCCGCTTTAAGCACAGTAGGAGACAATGAAAATACGCAGGTAGTTGAAGAGGCTTTTAATCCTTGGCCTATAGTTGTTTGGGTAAGTTTGTCCTGTCCAGATATAAAGAGTTTTCATTGGTTTTTCCGTCGCGTAAAAACAGCTTTTGACCTTGTGTTTTGGTTGAAAAAAGCTACGATTTGAGTTGCAATCCTCTAAAGCAACATCCGCTTTAAAAGAACCCGGATCCGGGCGATTCTCTTGACATTACTCGATCCACTNGACAAAATGATACAATAAAATGAGTCTGCCAAGACGGATGTCTACGAGACGTCCTTTGAGGTGGATGGAGTTGCATATGACGCTATTTGACCAGTGTTGTGACAACCCTTGCGTCTAAACTGTTTTTTTGAATCAGACTCGACGTTGCACACAAACACTTCAAAGCTTTTTAGCAGAGACACAAAACGTTGAAAACCGCAGCTGAAAGCATTTGGTTGTGTTTATCAGCAGTTGGACAGCTCGATAATGGAACCAAATTTTCGCTTGCGCCTCCTCTTGAAAACAGCCTTCCGAATGCTTTGCGGTCGACCCACTTGAAAACGTCTATTCTGTTGGGCTGTTGTTATTACTTCGGTATAAAAAGAGGAGCCCGGTTAAACTGCGCAACAGTTTCAAGGTCTTGTCTTCTCGTCACCAGTTAATAGCAGCTTTGCACAAAGGAAGATGAAGCTTCTTCTGGTAATATGTGCAATATTTTTAACTTGGATATTCAGAGTAAGTCTTAATTTTGATAGCTCTGTACAGTATTACAAAATTAGACGCAAAAATGTCTTCTTCTAAGCTACAGTACATGCCAAAGCAACATTTTTAATCGAATTATTAAGTATCTTCACTAACTGTTTTCTTCATACATTTTCCTCCCAGACATTTGTGAACTTCGGAATGTAACAGCATAAAATCTTTATTGTAAGAAGCTATTTCTAGGTCAGGTGTTGCGCAGAAAAGTTGCAATCATTTACATTTCTTCTGATTGGTTTCTGTGTTTCTTAGAAAGAAAAACTAGTTTTTAAAACATTTTCCTATTTTATTTTGCAAAACTGATCAAAGATTTTTTATTCCAACCTTTCTAAGTTTTGTTTCTGTGAAAACCTCAGGTAAAACCACAGTAGAGAGAGTCCCGCACATTTCGCTTGTGTGAATCAAGACTTATCGGATATTTAAAACACGGAAAACCACAAAGCTTTTTTTATTTGTCAAGTATCCAACGTTTTTATTATCATTGCTTTGAGTTGACCTTTGGCAAAGCTCTAGCAGCATTGTTCTCATGACAGTCAAACGAATGGCTGATATGTCTTGCGACGATTATGAACTTTGAAGTTTGTGCCATCATTTATATTTTATTGTACACTGGAAGCAAAGGCGTTTAATACAAAAAACAATTGGTAAGTACCGGCACGGTTCAATAGAAACGCTGTACACAAACTATAACACACAGGTTCCATGAAACTGTACAGATGTTGTCAGGGATGTAGTGTTAACAAAAGAGGTGTGGGAACGCAACCAAGAAAACTAGCTATTTTAAAGCAGGTTCAAACTCGTTTTAAAGCAAAACGTAAAAAAGGCGTGGCAACGCCGTTCCCACGCGTTCCCGCCCCACTGCACCTGTGGATGTTGTAGTGTACAAATTGTTAGTGATGGTACATACAATATTTTATTCATTTGTATATTCCACTCTAAGTTGTCAAAGCATTACTTTAAAAATTATTTTGAGTGCTTAATGAGGATAACTGTAGGTAAAGCAAAATAACAGCTATCCTGCGTGCTTTAAATTCCATGAAAGAATTTTTGTGCAGTTGTTAACAATATATTTCATGCCTCGTTGCTGGATTGTTTTGAAATGGAAAATGCAAATTTTGTCAACGAATTCTCCCGTAGGAACAACGTTGTATCTAAATTGTTTTTTTTAATCATTTATACACCAATTCTGTACTGAAATAAATACAAAGTGGCAATATGTTGCTTTTTTCTACAACAAGTATATGAAAATCATATAAAGTTTCCAAAACGAGCGAAATATCTTCAATAGAGTCTTGCCCAAAAATTTTGAAACTTTTTCGAGAGGTGTCGAAACTATAACATTTTCCTTTTGCGCTCTCTTTTTGATTTGTTCAAGATAATTTCCAAACGAGCGGAACCTTGTTCATTGCAAAACAAAAAGGTTAAAAAACTGCACGCAAATTCCAACAGACAGCAGTAAGTTGCGCTTGAAGCAGTACCTAGATGAGAAAGACATGTTTAGGGTAGAAGTTAAGCATTTAAAAACCCTGCGTCAAAATCAACTGATCTTGCAAAAAAATCAATGCCAAATAAAACCTTTCAATAAGGAACTTTATCTCGTATGATGTATATTGCAATCGCAAAAACTTTTGGAGTTGTTAAATATTTACCTTTCTAGAAAATTTGGTAAAACCTATCAACACACAAAGTAGACGAGTCCAGAAATTCAGACCACATGGTAAACTTGAGAAGCAAAATGTCCAAGACATCTTAGACAAAAACTGATAACTGCCTTATTTTTCGAAGCTTGGAATTTCCAGTTAAATTCATTGGTATATCAAAATTCTAAATATACGACCAATACAAGTGTAGGCTAGTCGGGAGAACTCTGGCAATATGTTTATCTATCTTTATATTGCAATTGCAAAAAAATTTCTCTTTCACTCTTTGTCTAGACACAATCGGCTCCTTCCCAAGAAATGAAGCGGTGCCCGATGCTGAACGACACTTGCATTACAACCAAGGATTGTCAAAGAGAAGGATGCCAACCCCTACTTTGTGAAACGGATGATCAAAGGTAAAAAATGTGATTAAAGACATATCTTAGATACAACCAGAACCGTTACCTGAGAGTCTTCAACAGGGGAGCTTTACATTTGTTCAAAGGGGCTTGACATTCTGACAATTTGCATTTAATTTGCAACACAGCATTTGCAAATTGTGATTCACAATGCGGGAAAATTAATTAAAAAAATTATTAAATTTTTTCTTTAAAATACACACAATAGGCTCGTAGTTTGCAAGAACAATCTTAATAAAAGGATTTCCGTCATAATCATTATTGTTTAATTGACGGTGATGATTTGGAGATGTTGCAATGAAATGCAAATGTTAACAAAAATTTGCAAGAAACCAGCATGAAGACCATCGTTTGAAAACGGTGTTACCGAAAGAACAAATTTAAGACCGGTCAAAACAGTGCACCACGATGAACGTGCAAATTACAGGACAGAGCAGAATACGGATAGATGGAAACTCGACCAACTGATTTCTAGCGTTTCATATTTCAAGTCGGGGGGCTTGAAGCTTTGTTTGGGGGAATAAGCCCCCGTGGCGATGGGACTATATATAATCGCTATGCCAAAAGTATTGCTTTTTCTTTGAAAATACATATAACCACTTTTCGTAAGATTCAAGGCGAGTTTGGCTCGAGTGTGTAATCGAGATATAACACGTCATGGCAAGGTTCAGTTATAGTTTGCAAGTGTGCNTGGCGGCCCATGCGTGACACCTAAAATTTTTTGTTTCTGGCATTTTTTGAAAAAAATTATACGAAAATTTAAATTTTTAAAATAAACATTNACAATCCTTTTGAAACGAAATATAAAATGATAGAAAAAGTTTGCTCGTGTTTTTTTTCAATCAGAAACGAATCGCTTTCAACAAATTAATGAACGTTTTTCAGATTGTGAGCATTTTTCAACACAAAGCGTTTGCAAATTAAAATCTTTTCGTTTCAAAAATATTTCATATTCGTTTCGGAAACACTGCAACTTTTGTTTGCAAATTAAAATCTTTTCGTTTCAAAAACAATTTTAGTTTCGTTTCGAAAACACTTTCGTTTCGCAAACGACTTCTAAATGAAAACAGTTTCGTTTTACAAACAAATTTGTTTTCTTTTCGGAAACACTTTCACTTTTGAAAAAACGTGAAGCAAATCGAAAAAAATCGCATAAGCTTTTCTAGTCGTGGCCCATCATGCGTGCCATTCTCCTTAAGGGCCAGTGTTTCGACTTGAGAAGGCTTGATGTGGAAACACTCACTTACGAAAGTAACTTTATTCACCATGACTTTGTACAATTCGGAAAACAGCATTCGCGATATAAGGCCATTTTGCCGTACATTATTTTGTCAAAGCAGTGTTGTGAAGTACACTTCATTACTCTTCCAGTAGTGAACCCGTAATGCGAGTTGACTACCAAATACTACTGAAATCGCACCTCCTAATCTTACTGGCTGGATCCGCCCCTGTTTTTTGTGCACAACAGCCTGCGTGGATACGGAAAATCTTGATGAGGGATGCTCCTAAAAATTCATTGCGATCAACGAATGCTTCAGCTCGCATCCAAACAAAAGCAGGCCCCCTTTTTTTTAAAAATTTGAAAAATTAAAGTTTTGAATTTCTTTCACTAACTTATATGTTGCTCATTTAGTCTAAANATTGTAACTCATGTTCGCGGATAGTCATGATTGCCTGCAAAACCAAAATAGCAAAGTATTTTGAAAACATATGACTTTCTTCAGATCTTATTAAATGTGGCTATAGAGTGGTTCATAGGCCCGCAACCAGAGGGTAGGCAACCGGGCAATTTCTCTCCCTGACATTTTTGAAAACATATTTAGTTGTTAGTCACAACAACTAGTTACAATCATTTTGCCCCTTCGAAAATATCAGTTACCTGCGAGCCTGGTGGTTCATAAGCTTTTTTAAAAAAAATTGCAAAAACTAAGTGCGAAACTCTAAGGAGGGCCCGACGGCATCTCTGAAAAAACCGGGACCCGAGGCGGTCTCTTTGTTCGTCTCCCATAATATCTAACCTTGACTGAGACGGCGAATTTTTCCTCCGGATATATGCAACAATCTGCGTCTTTTTAAAATTATTTTCCAGGAACTCCATACTGAAATGGTGCACTTCTTGCACCTAACCACAGCTCCTGCTTTTATATAAACAATTTACAACAAGAAAACCATCAATTCCTTTTCAGTATATTCGCTTTGTACTCCATTCGGAGTGTCACTTGTGGTCAACGATGCCATTTCTGCTTTGCTAGTGCCTGGAACCATGCACGAAGCTACTTTCTTAGTGAATGCTGTAATGGTGTCGAGCCAATGGCAGCACCGTGTGTTAACCTTTTCCGTGCACCCACCCGTTAACGCCGAGTACGAGCTTGGATAGACCGCAAGTACCGTTTTTCAAGTCATCTGTATGACCGACCAGGAATCGAATCCAGTGCTGCAGGGACCTTATGTCTGTAGGGGGAGCGGCCTTACGCTGCAGAAACGCAAAGACCTTATGTTTGGCCACTGGAAAACTAGCAGACCAACCTCATCGGTCCTCGTTACGTTCGAAACAGAGGCTGCGCTCAAGTATTCTGCTGCTAAGTGAACAACCAGGGACGCCGGAGAACGGGGACATTGCCCCCTGACCTTACAAAAGAGGAAGAACGGAGGCAGAGGTGCCTTTTCATAACAGTATCATAGACAATATCATGGCTTATCAAGATCGAATTGAAACAAATTTATTGCAGCTATTCGTGCACCTAGAAAATTCAAAATCGTTTTCTATAATCCATGTTAATATTTTTGAGGTTAACATTGTTGCTGACCAGAAACAAGCATCATTGGTAACGATTTTTTTTGTAAGTTTCCCTTGCCCTCAACTCTTTTACTGTCCCCTGCCCTACCGCTGCTCTGGCTTTCCTGTGAACGAGCGGTGGCGAATGGTGGTAATTGGTACTGGATATACGTTGTTTGTGACGTAACAATATGACGTTATATTGACGTTTGGAAGCCAACGTTTTTGCGAAGTTTGTTGACATAGCATGCATGCTATTCTACGCACAATCTCCTTACTCATTGTTGTACAACGTGTCACTGTAATGAAGATAAATTAACAGCGCTCCAAGTTACGAGACCGGACCAAACCACAGAACTCAACGCTAAGACAGAGCAGTTCATAACTGCAAAAATATCTGGAAATGTGTTAAAACAGGGGAGTAAAACAAACACAACGCCACGACAGGAAATTTCACAACTGGAAAAAAATCAGGTGCGCGAATGTCTCGTCGCATAGCAATTGAGCAGAGAAGGTATATGCAGCTGTAATGGCGGACACCTAGGGTGGACAATTTGAAACTTGCTAAACTACACAAGAATTGAGAATGCCTATATAGTACGCAAGAAAACTTTCGTTTTTTATTATGTGGCTGTTATATGTAGGCCTACAACTACTGGGGGGACAGAACAGATACGGGTTTGTGTGAGGCGTTATCAAAGGCGCAGCCAGGGGGGGTGCTGAAGGTGCTCAAGCACCCCCCTTAGCGATCAGGATATTGATGTTTATTTTCTTAGTTTTTCACCAACATTGT
>JGI24159J19872_10013634_pt1 | contig 10556 bp, 10 predicted proteins | sample Ectturendosymbi4_FD_19872 | JGI IMG/M metagenome (IMG submission 19872)
ATAATTTGCCATCTTTTTTATATTTATGTATTCATTTTGTTAAAACATAACCATCAAAAAGGTCATAGCACGGTTGACTGAGCATGATGACGTCATAACACCACTGCTTAGATTGGCCCCGCGCTTAGGTCTTGCATTGGGCCTCGCACTTGCCAAGGCCGGCGCTGTCTAAAGCTGCTTTCGTTCATATGAGTCCGGCACAATTGTGTACGGAAAATGGTGTTTCGATTTACATGTGCAGTGCATGGAAGTTGCATGGTTAGCTCATAATTTTCGACATAGCAGTACACGTGTGTGATTGTATCTACAGTGGCGTTTAGGTATCTCTAGTGAATAATAACGCTAGTTCATATTTAATGATATTCACTAGCCTATGTTAGGTTTGATAGGGTTAATCATAGCAACTTCATCTTCAAAACAATGAAAAATCACCATGCAAGATAGATATTTATGTTGGCCCCCCTACTTTTTCCTTGGCCCCGTAGTGGCCCCCGACTTTTTTCATTCTAGAATCGCCACTACCCCGAAAATCAAGAGGGTCCTAAATAGAAAGTCCATATTGCCTACAAACTGGTTATTACGAGCTCGTACTTTGTAGAAGGTTGATAAGGTTTACTTTAGCTCTCAAAACAATTCGAAGTCAGCAAATCTGAAGGACAGAAGCTTTAAAACAGAAACCGTGCATGAGTGCTGAGTTTAAATTTCACTCAAGTCAGAAAAACGAAATTTTGCCCTCAACTGGAAAACATCCTGTGAGAGCTCATGTATATGACGAGCGATGACCTATAGAAGTGTATAACACCCTCGCTTTTTGTTTTGAATGTCGAAAACATAATAATCGTTGGCACGTAAGTGAGCCTAGCACAGAATGTCCAGGACGAGGTATTCAAACAAATGGAAGCAGACAACTTTATGCAGGTAGTGGCTGCAGGCGTCACATTCTTCTGAGTATGTTTGTCTGAAGTTACATGTTAATGCAATATGTATTTCACAAATAACTGAATTTATTCGCTTTAATCATGACAATAATCATTCACTCATGTTTAACGTAGTCATGTCATACAGCGCCCTTTTCTGATGCCGACGATATGTTGTCACATCAAGCCAAGTAATTAGAGGTGAGTAAAAAACTTGAGAAGTTCGCACGCACAATGCATTGCACTACTACAAACTTTCTTTTAACATCGAACGTTAACCTGCAACGTTGTACTTGTTAATCTCTTGCTTGAAAAGCTTTATCCACTCTCGCATCAGTTGCTCGTTTTCTGTTGCGTGAATATAAAAAAGCCATTTTCGTCGCTGAGTAAATGCTTTAACGACTGCTCACCATGCATGCAAGAATGAATGTAATGACGCATTGTGAATAGCATAGCAAAAATCATCGTTTTTCAGATGATTATGTTGTAAGGTTGAAGTGCTGCTGTTTTAAAAGATATTTTGACCCAGAAAATTGTCAACAGTAACTTGAAAAGTTAGTTATAAAAGTTCATAAATTAAGAAAAAATTTTGTTACATTTTTGAAATCTTTTGAAAACGAAACCGGTAAGACATTGAAACATCAATATCTTTGTTGTTTTTCAGTGATCCACTTTTGACCTAGAGTGTTAACATCAGCATTTTTTGAGTTTAGTGTTCAATACGGTTACTACGCAGCACGTTTTCCGTTCAGTGTTTGTCAACAACAAGCGCTAAATCAGGCTTCCGACCTCTCAACATATATGGGCAAGCTTTTGTTTCTTAAATGCTCAACAAAGACCAGAGACATGAGCAGGATGCGATCAAACCTGGCGACATGTCAACGCTAATCAATGCAAACAATGACGGTACTTGCGTGCATTTATGCTATTTGTTAACATATTTCGTAACCACTACACCAAACACTCGTAATTTCACCAGGCGAGTCAACTGCCGATTTAGCAAAAATTGTTGCTGTAGCTGAGGCGACGCATCAGCTGCAACAACAATAATCACAGCACCGTACCTGGAGCGAAATACCACGTGCGCCCACCTTCGGCCTTAGTATAAAGTTTGAATACCCAAGGTAGAGCTGAATTTTTTTCTTCTTCAGCAGGAACAACTCTGAAACAATATTAGATTAAAATAACAATTTATGGCTCAAATTTGTTTAATTTTAAAGATGTATTTCTGCTTATTTTACTTGGGTCATTTTCACATTTTCGTGGTAATGTAATTATTTAAATATAACAAACGAAACTTCAAAATGATGCATGCTCGCTGAAAACACGTTATTGTGATGTGCAAAATTTGTACGTGCAAAAATGCACATGCTTCAGTGGAAATTGCCTGTAACTCTTACCGAGTACTGTATCCCTTCAGAGAAAAGTAGTTCTGTGGTACTAACGAGTTTCGATCTTTGTAATAATAGACCCAGCCTTTCAAAAGAACAACATATCTTTTGTCGTCTGCAAAAATACAATTAAAGTGAGTTTCATGATTTATTGGAAAGTATAAAATAGCTTCGTGGTTTTCTAATACGTTGATCAAAATCAATCTATTACTTGGCAAATGAGTAAGGAAGAACTTCTTATCTGGATATTCTGGTCATTGCTATAGCTAAAAAACTGAAGCACAGCAGCACATTAATTTTTCAGAGACTGCAAAAAGTCTGTAGAAAACATGTAGGGCTTGGTTTTGCTATAGAACTGAGCTACAAGTTTGATATTACTGGTGGGTTTGTTGCATCTATACCAGGTAACTTTTGCTTTGGTTAGTCACAAAAGGAATACGTATGCAGAATGTTGAATTTGTTGTCCATTCCTTGACTTAGCATTGAAAACCTTTGCTGGCAATAAATAAATGGCAACTCTGCTTGTGAAGATATCGAGGTTGTGGTTGTTTCACGTTGTTAGCATTAGTAAAGATGTTGCCCAAGAGCAGTAGTGCTCAAACGTTTTGGCTCGTGGGCCACATTTGTCTTTCAGAAACCCTTCGCGGGCCACAAGAATTAATAATCTCAATGAAAATTCTCTAAAATATTCTCTTAAATGACAAAAGTGTTAAGTCTTCTTTCCAATGAAAATTGCTTCGCGGGCCACTCCAGAGGGCCTCGCGGGCCACGATTTGAGCACCATTGCCCTATAGTGTGCGAACTTCCATTTAGCAGTTGTTGGTGCCACTGACAAGTTGGTTCTTCCCTTGAGCTAGTGGTAGCAACTATTTCGACCAAAATTTCTATTTTAAATAGTGTCATCACAAGTTTATTCTACAATTTTGTATTTATGATCCAAACTTCTTGCAAACTTTTGAACTACATCTGTTTCTTCGTGGAATGTTGGGCATTTGCATGACATTGCCAAACTATAAAACAGTTAATTGCCATCAGTCAAGCCCACCGTGTTTCTCCAGGTAGCAATAAGAAAGTTGTGAACTGATGGGTAAAATTGCAGCACAAAAACCGTTTTTCTAAAACTATAATAAAAATTGAAATTTTCCAACTTCCTTTCATGATCGTTTAAGCATAATTGCTCCGCTTTTTCTTAAAAATGTTTTATATAATGGAAAAGCGATGAATATTCAAATTAAATAAAAATTACGTGAGTAGCGAAACCTAGTTCCTTGGTAATGGAAACTGTGCTTTGCGATTTGAAAGTTGGCCTTGCATTCAACATTCTGTCGAATACTAATTTTACTTGTGCTAATTGTAAACTGATTTGTTGATCATTCTCACATGTTTTGGTTGAAAACAAGAAATTCAGGTAAAGGTTATCAATCATGTTCTAAGTAAGTCAAAAGTTTAGGATGGATTCGCAATCACTTCTGAAAATCACGAAATGTATAGTATGTGGCTTCGGCATTTGGCGCAAAGAAACTTTCCCCACGAAGTTTTTTGAACAAACGTACTTGTGTAGCTTGGCTAGGTTCTAGAGCAGGGGTCGACAACGTTTTGGTAAATGTGTGCCGATTTAAGGTTCCAAATCATTCAGTGTGCCAACTACATCCGTCTTTTTGCACAAGTCAATGTTTACAATACTTATTGTGAATCATAACAAAATTTAAATGCAAAACGTGGAGCTTCTGCGTGCCATTGGAAATTGCTTGGCGTGCCAAGTGTGGCACGCGTGCCGTGGGTTGCCGACCACTATTCTAGCTCGGGGCGTGTTAACCCGCATTTGCGGGGTGGGTGCGGGAACCCGCAGAGCTATGCGTGCGGGTGCGGGGCGGGCGCAGGTTGAACTTGGTGCGGGGCAAGTCGGGCACGGGATAAGAAATTCTTCGTGCGGGTAACTGAATGTTGACCAAATGCATGTGAAAGTGACATGAGCAAGCAAGAAATTCCATGCTCTAGAGAGCATGTGGTACAAGTGTGCAGCGACATTCTCCAGTGGTGGCGTGACCACAGGTTGGAATTCCAGCTCTCAGTCATCTTGCAAGAAATACGTTCTGGATTATGGCAGTTAGCGCTGCGAGTGAACAAGCGTATACACTTGTTTGGCTGGGCATGATTTGCAGAAGACCAAATTTTAAGAGTTCGTCAGTGAACGACACTCTTTTTCAACAGTGCTCTCAAAGTTAAGAAAGATGTGCTCAGATTGACTAAAAGGTTTCACATTTTACTTTACAGAGCTTCTGTTGGCTTTGAAATAAACCACTGAATTAATTGACACTAACGATGAAACACGCTGCTTGAGTTCAAAGTGGTTTTCAGACAAAGACTGACAGGTGTAGATTTGGGATGGAAACAGTGCGGGGGCGGGCGCGAGTTGAGAGGGCGGGTGCGGGTTAGAGGTTTGCGAGTGCGAGTGCGAGTCGAGAGCGGGCAAGATTTCTTTTTAATCCCTGGTGGTGCGGGAAGGTTTAAATTTTGCGCGTGAGCAGGAACGGACGAAAAATTTCAACGCCCGCAGGACTATATTTAGGTTCCCACTGAAACGTCGGAGTTATCTCAATAGCATTTTATTTCTAAGGAAGAAACTTGCCACACTTTATTAAATCCACAACACTTATCATTAGAATAAAAGGTAGTTTCTTGACTTGTTTTATAGAAAAACTATTTCAGAAAGTTTCTTTTCCGAACGGTTATGTTACTATCTCTTAAAGTCAAGGTGTTATCTGTTGGAAATGCCCTGCACTTAAGGATTGTGTGATTATATCATGTAGGACGCGTAATTCCTCCCACGCTTTCATTTAAAACTTTCTGACACTTACTGTAGTTTGACGAAGATGTTTTTGTTTTTAATTTAGAAGAAAAACAGTGCTCATGAGCTGCCAAGAAATTAAAATACGTAACTGCAAGAACTTAAGATGCAGGATCAGAATAAAGTTTTTTTTAGTAGCGGAGAGAAAGATAATGACTTACTCTTTCAATTGTAAAAGACGCTTAAGACACTTACATAGTTTCAAACCATAGTGATAAGGATAATGCCCCCGTCTAGACAAATTAACCTGTTCCTTTATTCATTAATTTTTCGAAATTAATTTGGAATTGCAAGGCAAGATATATCCATCAGAAAATGTTTAATTTATTGCTTCATTTTTTCGACAAAATTAATCTGCATTATTTGGCAGCAACATTTCATGTGGGCACCTCTGAACCCCAACACCTCAATTCATCAGTGCAGATATAGGAAAAGAGTAATTACCTCAGCACAGCACAATATACTTACAATTACTCAAGGCTGAAAATTTGATTTTCGCTTTTCCAGCTTTTTTGTACATCCAACCGTGTTTACTGACTTGCTTATCAAGCAAAAGTTGATCCACAGGCACATTTTCATACGGTTCAGGAAAGAATGCGTCGGCCATATCTTGCCAATCTTTGAGGTAAATGTGTCACCAGCAATTATCAGATATTTTCAGCACTTATAAACCTAGTAAACTACGTTACATACTGAAGCTAGCTTTTAAAATGTTTTAAAAAATTGGCAAATTAGACAGTGATTACTTTGTCGTATCTATCTTGACAGATACGTGACATTTTGTGCAGAAAACATATGGTTGCAAATAGATATCATGATGTACGCTCTGAAAGATGATGATATGAAAGATGAAGCTAAACTTCATAACGCAGGCAATTTGAAAACCAGCTTTCAGCGCCATCAGTGTTTGATGTTGTGTGGCTCATTGCTTTGGCTTTTGTATTTGTTGCAATACAAGGCCTCACTGCACTTCTTTCATTTATACCAACAGCCACTAATACAATTTTCTCAGCAAGCTTCCCAATAATTTCACATATTTTTGGATGCCTGCTTGAATGAAATTACTGAGTTTAATTCCAAAAAACTGATTTCGAAACCAAACGGATAAATGCCTGTACGTTCTACATATCCGTCGCATATCTCTTGATTGTGTTAAATTAACGCTTGCCCATCATACAGCAGAACACGTCGTGCGGCTGCACAGTGCACTCAACTCCACACTTGTATAGCTTAGTTTGAGCGAGACTAAGTGTCTTATTTTTCCTGAACAGTGGCGTAGTTGTGACAATGTAGTTTACAAACTCACTTGATGGTTCTTGAACGTTTATCATTGCTTGGGCATGCACATTCAGACCACATCATACAACTTGCAGTATTTTCATTTCATAACAGTTTTCTCAATATGTATCTGATATATCCCGGTAATTTTTTGCCTTTAACATACTGTAACAGTTAATAGCCAATCGAATTAGCTTTTGCGTTGGTCGAATGCAAATTCAATACATGTCAAGTATTAATTTCTTGCACTCCCTCAAATGATGTCTGAAATCCAACGCGGCTACTATTACTCTTATACCTGCGAAAATGCAGCTACAAAAATGCACTTTTATCGGGCAGGCGCCCGTTTTCGTAGAGCACCAAACCAAAATGACAATGAGCCCTCTCAACCTGCTTTTGCAGAAAAACCCTTGAGCAACAACATGCAAGCAAAAAGGCTGCCTTGCAACTCTGTGAATCATAACGTTGGTATTAAATAGCGGCTGAGGGCCGCGCTGCCAACCCGAAGTGCTGTGGCTATGTTCACCAGGAAACGCGTCAACGCTTCAAGGTATTGCAGCAACTAAGGATTTTGAAAGCGGGGGTGGGCAACAGACAGGAGCACAACAACATCAATCGAGGTGACGCGGTATAGCAACGCCAGTCGTGGTGACGTACTTTCGACCATTACGTTAACCCCATACGTGGACAAAGCACAACGAAAATCGACCACTCTAAAAGTGGATATCGGGTTTTTTAATTTGGACTTTTTGCTCACGCAATCACCTTCGCGAAACAAAGCTGTGTATGTCACAGGAACAGGTTCGAAATAAAAATTCCTACTCAGTAACAATTATTGGAGGTTTGGAGATACTTGGTTTTACTTGCCTTCACTTTCTTTAGTCCCACGATCTCAAAAATGGTCAAACAAAATATAAATACAGAAAGAATTGCTAAACCAAGAACTGCCAGCTGATATACAAAAAGAAATTTGTCAAAGGTTTGCAAGCACATTTAGTGTGTTAAACGGCGACTGAGATCAACAAGCAGCTTTTACTTCTGGGAGTACCAAATATTCAATACACACAGGCTGATAAATTTATTTGTAGAATTACTCAACATAATTATCACGGTCGTGCTTGCAAAAAGTTATTTTGAGTCTTGTTTGTATATCAAACAAAACCAAAAATAGCCAAGTACTGTTTCTCGATTAGGAGTATTTTCGATATTTTAAGCTATCAAGCTTTCGAAAAAAAAAAGTTGTCGAAAGTTTTATACTTGTCAACTTGATTAGGGCCTCACCACGATGCTGATGATTTGGATGATATCCATTTTTTGGTTTGTTGACAAGCAACTAATGCTCGTTGAAAAGCATCACAAAAGAATTTTCTTTTCACAATATTGTTTCCATGCAAATATCTGCAGCATTACTGTTCTCGTCGAAGGGCAAAATGCACTGTTGGAAACACTACACTTCACATATAAGCTGCTTGTTTTCAACCCGAAGTGTGAGAACTTCTTGCCTTTGTTACACTCTTGTTTACATTTTTCACGCTGCCCTCTCCTTCCGTTGTCTCCGGTTAGGCTTAAATGCTGGTGGGTTGAACTACTGATATCAGATCCTTGGTGTTGTAGACTCATATGCGTGGGGCTGGGGAACGTCTCGTTGTTTCCTGACAGGCCACATCACCATGAAATATTATGTCCTTGACTACGCCGCGAACATACAGTACAACACTAACTTCATCCAGAACATCGTTATTTCTTTGATATTTAGAAAGTACATTAAGTACGTAAAAATAGACTGTTTGACGCACAGACGAGTTCAATGAATGCGCAGAGCAAACAAGATGGAGTTGTGGTAGGAAAGGGAACAAAAACATCGTCCACCTTGTCCCATTAAGAACAGTGATAGCGAAATCAGTGACGCTGGAGAGCAGGAAACTGACGGGAGCATTGCTTCCTGCCCTTTCAAAAGGGGGGCAACGGGGACGAAGTGCCTTTTTCACAACAGTATCATGGGTAATTTCATGGTTCATCAAGATAGATTTGAAACAAATTTATTGTAGCTATTCGCGCAACAAGAAATTCAGAATGGTTTTCTATAATTTCTGGTATTATTTTTTGAGGTACGACCGGTCTGTCCAACGGTATAATTTGGGCAGTTACTGCCATGAAATGCGCAAATTTAATTAAAACTATCGCGCATCGGTCTCACGCACGATCCTCGCGCTTTGGGCTGAAGAGCCCATTCGCAAATTCGTGATAGCCCCCGATCAGCTACCCACAACTAGAGGTCTCACACTGCGCCCGCTACGAATATGGGAAGGTGAATGCGGACAGCGGAAAGTGCTTCTGTGCTTGGAGACTTGAAAGCGACGCGTAAAATGCTATCTTGCCATAAGCTAGTTATTGGAAACTGGAACATCACTTCACTCACAAGAAAAGATCACGAACTCGTTGAGGAAACCAAACGATATTTTCTAATCCTGGATGTTGCTGGCATCTTTTCAACTAAGGGTCGTAGTCCTAACGCTGTGGAGTTGGACGATGGGTGGAAACTCTTCTACTCCGGCAGTGAGCCAGCAACGTTTGCCCATGCTGGTGTAGGGATGCTTTGCCAGCCGGCAAGTTGTGTTGATGAACACTTACTGTACCCGGAAAACGTGGAAGAAACTAGTGATGTCCTGCGAAAAGTCAAAACTAACGAACTCATGATCTTTTTGGGAGACTTCAATACACACTTTGGGAACGATGCTGTGGTATGCCAGGGGCGACTGGCCAGCATGGCATGGTGGNGTAAATGATANTGATAACAGAACGATCCTGTTGCAACTTNGCTGCAAAATGCACTGTGCATCATGAACACTTGCTTCCAATACAGATATTTGCGCACGTTCACCTGGTGCTGGGATTCGTTGGGTCAGCGGTCACTCATTAATTTCTAAATGGTTTCAGTTGACTTGTTCCGATCAGTGTTGGACGTTCGTGCCAAAAGGGGTGCAGAGCTTTCAACGGATTACCACGTGCTGGTCAGCAACATACATCTTGAAAAACCAACAAGGCTTAGAAAAACGTTGAAGACTAGGAGGTCGCACCGAATAGAGGAAGACCCTGGAGAACACGGATGCAGGAAAGACCATTGCACAGAGAGTATCGTCCTTGTGCGAAGGTATGTGATTCGTAGAACCCAAATGTCGATACATTTCTCCTCCGAATAGAGAGATCTCAGCTGAGGTGGTTCGTTTGTGTGACCAGATCGCCCCAGGACAGATAGGAGAGGCAAGTCCTGCTGACTACCGCGACAGGAAAACGGCCAGGGATCGACCGAAGACCAGGTGGCGTGATTACATCTCTGACCTTGCTTGGTCTTGTCTTGGTGTAGAATCAGCAGAACTACCTGAGGTTGCTGAAAACCGTGGCGTATTTCGAACCCTCCTGGGGCTCCTACCACCGCGGTCCTCCCGATAAGAAAGCGGGTATAAAATGAAAGCATGAATAGCAATTAAGATGAGAGGAACAGATGATGCTACAATCTAATTTAATACAAATAAATATAACTTAGCAAATTTTGATCTGTTTGAATTTGTAAATTAAGTACCGGTATATCACAAAAGCAAGTGAACGAAACGTTATCGCCAACTGGCAAATCCTCTTAAAGTATAAAATTGTAGCTAAAAACTTCCTTCATTGGTTTCCGTAAAACCATAACAAATTTCAAATGATTATATTGCAGGAACGAATTTGTTGAAGTGATTGTAGTTCATTTACTTTACAAAACTGAACTTCATTGTTATCATCCAATTTCGGTCTTTGTAAGTTTTTAAACATTTCATTTGCAGTCATGTTTTTTAAAGCAAGAGATTTTAATTTAGCTTGAAAAGCAACACAAACGATTTCTTTGCCGTAAGTGGTGCATAACACATAACACGAACTGTAGCTTCCTGACTGACAGGTCCACATCAAGAAAACAGACAGCCACAAAATTCGTTAATTCACGTTACTTCAATTCGACGAGCCCACAAACTTGGCCAACAAACGCGTCAACAAAACGTGTTTAGCGAAAATTATGAAACCCAGCCTTATGCTGTGAGGACCTTGTGTCCAGTATTATAAATAGCCTTATGCTATATCAGCCTTGTG
>JGI24159J19872_10013639_pt1 | contig 10555 bp, 4 predicted proteins | sample Ectturendosymbi4_FD_19872 | JGI IMG/M metagenome (IMG submission 19872)
AAAAAATGTACGAAAACATACACAAACTCCTTTGCATAAGTAATGACGTTTTTGTAACATAGCAAATTCAAGGGGGGGTTTAACCCCAAAACCCCCCTTGCGTACGCCCTTACTCTTGCCGCAAGGCGTGGAGAACAATCAACAAACTTACTGGCAGGTCTGGACGCTCCTCTTGCCTGTGCCACGTCTCGGTAAATTCCATCGCCTTGCAACTCGTGAAGAATGGGGCACACAGGACCGGCGGCCGCAAGTCCACCAGGTTCATCAACAAGGAGCTGTCCGACATATGGAAGATTCCAACACCTGAAGCCAGGAAAGTCTCCGGGATTAGATTCCATCTTGCCGGAGTTCATACTCCATGAGTTTATACTCCACTGGTCGGCTCTCAAATCTTGGTTTTGCGACTTTCTCACTTCCTGCGTGCGCCAACTCAAAATTCCAAAGATCTGAAGAAGAGCACTAGCAGTTGCGATCCCTAAGCCAGAAAACCCACTGGGGGACCCAAAGAGCTATCGTCCCATAACTCTGCTCTGCGTCCCCTTTAAAATCCGCGAGAGACTCATTTACGCTCGTGTCGAACTAATCATTGACCCACTGCTCTCACAGGAGCAGGCGGGCTTTCGACACGGCAGGTTGGCCGTAGACCAGGTCACCCTTTGACACAGGAAATCGAGGATAGCTTTTCAGCTAAAAAGAAAGCCGGAGCTGTGTTTGTTGATCTCACAGCAGCATACGACACTGTATGGCACCGCGGCCTCACCTGCAAGCTGCTGCGATTGCTGACTGATAGACACAGGGTCCATATGATCATGGATATGGTTGGCAATCACAGCTTTACACTTACCTCCGGAAATGGCAAAAGGAGCAGGTTACGACGCCTCAAGAACAGCGTCCCACAAGGATCTGTCCTAGCGCCCTTTCTCTTCAACATCTACATCTATGACTTGCCAACCACCATTTCCAGGACATATGCATATTGCTGACGATCTAGCAATCATGCATGCTGATCGAGATTGGCAGGCAGTGGAAGGGGCACTGAACAAGGACATGGCAACGTTAGATAAACATTTTCAGACTTGGAAACTAAAGCTCAGCACTACAAAAACGGTGTCGGCAGTCTTCCATCTCAACAACAAGGAAGTTAAACGTGANCTGAAAGTCAACTTCAACAACGAANCTCTGCCCTTCTGCTCCAAGCCGAAATATGTCGGAGTAACGTTGGACAGGTCGCTCACGTATCGTCGACACCTTGAGCCACTTCGCAAGAAGCTTGCGTCACACTCCTGAGGCTGTTTGCTGGTTCCGGTTGGGGTGCTGGAGCAACAACGTTGCGAACAGCCACCCTAGCCCTGGTGCATTCAACTGCAGAGTACTGCGCTCCTGTTTGGTGCCGCAGTGCTTATACCCGCTTCATCGACCTCGCCAACAACGACGCCTTGCGAATTGTGACTGAATGCCTGCGTCCTGCACCATCGGACAACCTTCCAATCCTCGCAGGTTTCCAACCTGCTGAGCTTCGTCGCAATGAAGTCACACTGTCTCTAGGGCGCCGTGCCATGGAGCCTGGACACCTTCTCCACTCAGCGCTCACCCGTCCATCGAATGCAGATGCACGGCGCCTCAAATCGAGACACCCATTTGTATCCGCCGCAGAACAACTCATCAGTTTTTCTGACAACAACATACGTGCGGCGCACTGGGCGGATCACCAATGAAATGCGGGGTGGGCTGACAACCCCACAAGATCTCCGCATTTTAATTCCAGACGCAGCTACCCACCCTCCCGGAAATGACCTTCCGAAGAAGAGCCTGGGTGCGACTTAACCGCCTCCGCACCGGTGTCGGTCGTTTCCGCTTCTGCTTGTACAATTTGGTTATGGCCTCTTGTGCGGTCTGTGAGTGTGGCGCAGAAGAACAAACCGTCGACCATGTTGTCTCCCAATGTCCAATCCACCGATCTCCTCATGGACTGCACGGCCTGACGGTTCTGGACGATGAGACAACCGAATGGCTGCTCAACACCTGGCCCGAAAACTAGCGCGACCAAGCACTCGCTCAAAAGAAGAACTCGCTCAAAAGAAGACGACGAATGAATAAATATTTTTCGATGTTTCTGGCTTAATGCAAATCATACAGTTCTTCACCAACTGCGATGTTAAAACCATATTTATTCAAAGACCTTTTCATAAAGCCCGCTTACGCAGAATAAAGACACTATTACGCAAGACAGAACTCTGGTCTGGGCGCTCTTTGATGTCTTTCTCGTTAGAAGCCTGGACTTTTAATTGTAATATGATCCAGTTAATAACCTTTATCATTAACGGCAGACATTCGTATCGTTGTAGATCAACCATTGCTTTAGAAATCAAAAATATGCAATAAACACACCAAAACTATGAAGTCAACCAACAAGAGATTGCGCGTAAACTAACTGTAAGTCTAAATAAAGCCTAGTCTCGTAAAAAACTAGACTTTTGTTGAACACGAGATTCTGATGTTGATTTACGCCTTGAGACTTATTATAATGCTTATCAAGGTGAAAAACGATAAGGTCATTTTATTTTTTAAATCCAGTAAGCTGTGAAGCATTTAAAAAAAAAATTATTATTGCCCGGCTGCGACATTCTAAAGTTCGAACACGTCTGAAAAGCATGCATTGTTTTGTTTTGGCAAGTGCAACTGTTACTTAAAGTCTGTGCAGATGCAAATAGATTTTAGTAGAAAACCAGTCTTTCAAATCAATATTGCATTGCATCATCTTTATTGGAGTGCCCGTGTAGAGGATTTTGAAGCTATATAGCAGTGGCGGGTGGCCAACCAGTAAAAAAACAAGAGCCACATTTCTTACGTGTTACCGCAAAGAGTCACATCATACACATTGGTACACATGAATATCACCCCATCTCTTCCTTACTCACACACATACCTTTGCTCAGCTACATTTGTTGTAAATATCACACACCAACATGACAATGACAGAACTTTACAATACATTTATTGTTATGCTTGTTATTTAGTGGGATTTCTGGTAATTACGTAAGAGCCGCAGGAAACCGGGCAAAAAGCCGCATGCGGCTCGCCAGCCGTGTGTTGGCCACCTCTGCTGTATAGGCTATAGCCGTTATACTGCCCGCTCTGTTCAACGTACTTTTTCATTTAGCTATGGCAGGATTTCTGTAAGAGATGCATCAAAAATGGAAGTCTTTTGAGGTTTGTTGCAGTCCAATCGAAGACAGAGCTCCTTTAATAAACTTCTGTCATCTTTGCAAATTATCAAATATGCAATATCACAATTACTGACATAAAGATGGGCAGATTTTCCTGAATGATCGACTGTGGTGGTCGAAAAATCAGCTTCAGAATATTTGGTAGCTATACCATCAGTGGCAGACACATTTGAGCTTTCATGTGGTATATTGGCGAAGACCGTGAACCCATATTTCTGATGAGGTGTGTGGCTTACATAAATGTAATGAAAACCTCTTGGCAAAAGCTCTCCACTTTAAAACCAGCTGGTGTTACAAGACCTTACAACCGCAGAACAACACAAAAAAGCTTCAGCTGAATCAGCTACAAAGCTGAGATGATAATGGGTTTAGGCAAAAACTCTTCACCTAAATTCACTCTGGTGGTAAAAAGCCTGAAAGTTAACAGATAAAAGACCAATTTATAATTACCATGAAAGTTACCAGATAAACGACCAAGCAAGTTTTAAAACATCTAACCTCATGTAACTCAGAAGCGATGTTGTCTTTACTGTTCTTTGAACTTAACATTTCCTCTCGATTAGCTTTAGATTTTTCTGTTCCAGTGATGGACGTAACTTCCCGCCAGAACAAAAGTCTGAGAGACGCTGGCAACCACAATTTGATTCCAAAATTAGGACTGACAAAACCTCAGATTTTAGTTCCTCGGTCAGAAATCTTTCAAAGGGCATTGACGTTTGGTTTCTCTAAAATATCTACATCAACAACAACTCTGCATGTCCTCCACTTAAACAAATTGATATTTTGAAAACGAATGTGAACTGCAAACGTAAATAAAGCTTTTTTGCTCTAATTTGCTCATTGGTTTAGATTTTTTTTCGTGTACACCAGGGGTTCCCAACCTGTGGTACGCGTACCACTAGTGGTATGCGAAGGTCTTCCAGGTAGTATGCGAGTAACTCCCATATTTTCACGAAAACCTGGATTAACAGCTTTCTAGTTTACGTATCGGGCTTTGTTTCTGAATAAATAAAATTTCCAGTAGACTGCTATTCTTATTGTTTCGTAACTTTATGGCTTTCGATGGGCTGTTAGCAAATTTACGCCACGCATCGACCAATTGGTGGAAGGTAAACAAAAATCTCATTAAATTTAGTTGTGGTCTTTTGCTGTTATTTTAACATATATTATTCTTCTGAATAAACAAAGATTCGATCAAATTAGTTGTTCTGGAAGAAGTGGTACGCGTTGACAATACGGGGTGCCCAAGTGGTACGAGATCGTAAAAAGGTTGGGAACCCCTGATATACACAATACAGGGGGAGTTGTTAAAAAATCAAGGTTCAAGATAATTTCAACATATCCTCGCTGTTAATATCAGAGATGATGCAAGGAGGTCTCAGTATAGGGAATTCTTAGAAGGTGTGTTCTACCGTCTGGACCAGCTATGTCCAACCCAAATGGCTTACTGAGCCAAAAATTATGTCACTATCTTTACCAGAGCCGCACATTAAATGACATATTAATGAGGGCCGCAAATTGAATGGCTTAATTGGATCTTAACAAATTAAACTTAAGCTAATGTACTGAAAACGTTCGAATTCTAGCTGCAGTGGTAGCAGACGTGATAAAGTGGCACTGAGGACCGCCTGCATCATAAATGTGAAATTCAAAATTATCAGAATAAGGACAGGTTGTCAGCATATGGGATACGTTTACTACAGCGAAAACCTAAACTGGGCCACACAAAACCTTCGACTGGGCCGCATGCGGCCCGAGGGCCGCGGGTTGGACATAGCTGGTCTGGACAGTGCCGTACTTACATTGGTTGGATGTTGTCAGACCCATCTTCACCGTATATCAGCTTTAAAGTGACCTACTCATGTACAGAGTCGGTTTAGTGTAACCAATCCAAGCTTTTCTGAAGTAGTGATACCAGCTGGTTTCGAAGTCTGTTCGTTAGTATATGGTTTTAGAGTTGAGGGGAGTGATGGCAAAGCAATGCCTTCTCTTTCAAGATGCTCCACATATAGCCGTAGTCACTGCCTTGATTTTAAACATCTTGGAGTTGGTTGTATGCAGGGATTTAGTGCTAACAAAAACGGTGCGGGAACGCAACCAAAAATAGCAGCCATTTTGAAACAGCTTAAAACTCATTTTAAAGCAAAATGTGAAAAAAGTGTGGGAACGCCATTCCCACGAGTTGATTTTTTGAAATTGTCCTTCCAGGGTACCAGACATGTTATGGTTTCTGTCGGTGGTCTTGGCCATGCATCCGTAAGTCTCGTCTGTCGTATCTGTTATTCGTAGGAATTCTACTGGTCTCAGCTTCTCGAACTTTTCCGTATTTCTGGCCTGGTTCTACCGTTGGTAATCATGAAGTTATCTTAGTCTTGCCTATTACTTATCCTATCATGAACTCGACTAAACTACTGGGAATGTAGATGCAAGGAAGCAAACGTTTAGTGAGTAAAAATAATTTTGTTCATTTTTACTTGTTTTTTTTAAGAAACTTTAATTGAAAGTATGTTGTGTTTTCATACTGATTTTTAATGGCAAATGCAACAATTTGTACCTTACAAATAGTACGGATTACAGATATGATAAGCACAAAAATACATCACGTATTTGGTTGATTTAGAAAAAAAACAACTTGAAAAAACTTTTGGTTTAATTTTTACAAAGTCTTTCATCTTTTTTGACTCATTGCAAAGGGTTAGTCAAGAACTTCATGTCTTCATCCATATTAAACTTGCTATGACTGGCAGATTACACACTTTATGATCACTTTTTAGATAACCTGCAGCCGGTATCAGTAACAGCCTCCATCAAACACCAAAGCTATGTTTGAACCCGTTAGCGTTTTAGATACGTCGTGAAAGTTTCATCCATGCTGTGAAATAAGTGACATTTGCCACTTACTTTTGACTGCTACACTGTCGTTACAAGCTGATTCGCTACTCAGCATCTGATGCAAAATGCAACATATTGCAGAAGCGTTTTCAATCAGCCGATAGATGAGCTTTTGCACGAATCGCAAAGAAGTGAAGTGGGATTGCGGCATGCTTAGAGCCAAATCAATAGCGTAAGAGTACGCGCTTACAATGGGAGACAGACGGTAAATTAATCTTTTTTTGAAAAACCGGGCAGCACACGTCAGCTATGAGCAATGGCACATCTACAGCAAGATGCGGCGAGGGGCTAAAGTAAACCTTTCCTTTCCTTAATTTGTACAAAATCAAGATTACCTACTACCCTAATAAAGCAAAAAACAAAGCATAACTTTCGCCACAGCAAGGCACTTCTGGTTATTTATTATTGCATCCGTTCTGCACAGCTGATATTTTCGGGGGGAAATTATTGTAACTTGATTTTCTACCTAACAACCAAACGTGTTCGAGTAGGCAATTGCCCCCTAGTTGCGACTCTGGTGTTGCAGTGGTGGCTAGATTCTAAATATTTTAGTACGTACCGAGATTGCGTGGACAAGTCTGTCCATGTGTGACGTCACTGGTGCTAGGGTTTATTTTGGTGGACTTATTTGTTCACGGTTGCAAATGTTGCCTTCAAGTTGATTTTACGCTTTGCTGCAATTGAATACGTTTTCTGTTTACACGCAGGAAACCGTTCAAGCGTGAGTGTTTCTAGTTCATTGCTGGTTCGCAAGAACTTGGTAGTATTAATCAATACGTCATGACCTGTTAGTTTGGGGATTGAGAGAAGATTTCTCAGTGTTCGGTTCTGAATGTAAGTTGCAGCGTGTTTGTATCCCACCCGGCCTTTGGCATTGGTTTGAGTTTGACTCGTATGTGAGTTGCAAATGAAGTGAAGTTTTACTCGTATGAAGAAAGCGTACAAGTGTTCAGTCAAGCGTTGGAGTAATCGACCAAGTGTTTACAGATTTAGAATTACCCCGCGGCGTGCTCTCCAAAACAATGTTCTGTGCCTGTTTTTTGACAAACTACGTTACGCAGCGAGCGTGTTGGGATCCCCTGCCTTCAATGAACTTCGTACCTGACTCATGCAATAAACTAGGGGTTCCCAGCCATTCTATGACCATTTACTCCTTTGGCATTTCGACAGATGAACATGTACTCCTAAAATTTCTTATGTCAAAAAGCTGAGCAAAACAACAAAAATCTACTGAATTTTTGATAGAACTTTTAGAATTTTGGAACTATAAAGGTATAGACTCCGTTTTTATGTACCAAAGTTAATTTGTTGCGGCTGTACAATAAACGTACCCCTTCAGATAGGCAAATGTACCCTAGAGTGTGAAACTCTGCAATAAACTCAAAAACCCGTCTTTGGAAACCTTGTTTCTTCATCTTTCGGCCTAGGGTGGCTTTTTCATTGTTGCTCTTGTGGGCAAAACTGTTTCTTCAGAGGTATTCGAGGCCATTTATTCAGTCTAAACGTTTAGCGCAGTGTTTCTAAAATTTTTTGTTCTATCGTTCCCTTTTCACTCTCGACACATCGTTTTCGCCCCCAAGCCTGATAAAGCAAACACGAGGTAGTATTTTTAAAGAATTTTATTTAAATCGATACATACCATGGTACTACTTCAGTGTGATAAGTATGCTTGGCGGCCTCCAAAAAGCTTCGAACTATTGGAGAAATTTTAGTGAGGTACAGTCGTAGATCACCTCGCTTATAAATCAAGCGTTTTCTTATCTTTGACAGCATTAAGGTTACAGCCGAAGTTAGCCAAATGATCGTCAACTGAAGTAACTCAAATAATCGATTAGTGGTTGAGCCTTTTCGCCCCCTTTGCTTTTTCGGCCCCAATGGGGGATTCTGCCCAATTTGAGAACCACTGGTTTAGGGTATTTGGAAAGTGTGGAAATCTAAGGCCGTTCACAAGTGGCGTCACACTCCAAGGGAGTGGTGACTTTAGTGACAAAGGAGGGAGGTAAATTAATTTGTGATGACAAGAATTCGTGTCTCAGTCAAATAAAAGTTTTACACATATTCAGAAAAAAAACTCGATGGCTTCTCAGCAACCAGCGACATACATAGGTTTCTTGGCTTTCCCATGCTTACCCAACGGTGATTTTTGGTGTGTTCCACGTAAGCGAGGCATGTATGTTTTATCAGCCAAGCCTGTCAAGGTGACCAACGCCGTGTTCCCATGGGCTTGACAAATGCGAAGTAGCAAAGTTCCCTATTAATGAATGTTGAATATCGTGTCAGTCTTCAAAATTATGACTGTGTGATGGCTGATCAGCACACAGGAGCGTACCAATGTTAGATGACGCCCGGGGCAATGAAACAAGTTTGGCGTCCCCGTGTTCGAACCTAAACGTCTTGGGAGTAACTATGCTGTATTGAACTAAGTACTTGCGGCATTGTTGAGACTTGGCGCTCTCCAGTGATTCGGCGCCTGGGGCATTGTGCCTCTTTGTCACGCCCCTGTCAGCACAAGCTTATTCCTTCGGTTTCTGCAGGAATCCATATTGAATGTGATGGATTAGGAAGCAAAGGGGCGGTTTTGTTTAATATGCCTAAAACATATTTTAACTGTAGTTCAAGTAATCCAAAAATAGCGGAAATAAAAAACAAAAAATATTGGCATCGGCCCTAAAAATCTCATCGGTCGAAATGTCGCAATTATGTTGATCCGTCGTAACAGATGAAATATAAATGATTTTTATACAACTTCAAAACACTCCATAGTTAGGCATACCATACGTCCCGTTTTAGCCGGGACAATCCCGGTTTTAAGGGCTTTGTCCCGGCGTCCCGGTCAGTCAACCAAAATGTCCCGGTTAGGCATTCAGTCAGCCAGGATAGTCCCACGCAATGGCGTCGCGAGGCTAAGTGCCGCCCGGGGCCGGACAATAAAGTGCCACCCTTTCCACACCTTAAATTTGCTTACAATAATTTAAAATGTATAAAGATCAACGTCAACTCTGTCAACACTTGCATGGGGCCCATTTAAGTCCGGAAACCATTTAGATAAAATAGGTGAAATAGGTCTAAAACCGGCTCTTGTTGAGAAGCGCTGGCTTGCAACTTTCATCATGATCTGTAAACTTGGTCTAGTTCAGGGGCGTGCAGAGGTCTTGTGATGCGCGGGCCCCGGGCAACTGCTTGATTGTATACCCCCTACCAAATTTTTAATATTTGGGAATGTAAAAACGCAAGCACAGCAAAACTACCTGCTTAACCCTTGCCACGTGCAAAAGCATTAAGCCACAAAAGCTTCACCTCAAGTGAGAATAAAGAAGCGAAAAAAGTTGTCCGAGTCTGGTACCACGTTACGCAATAATAGCTGGGCACTTGAACGTTGTGAAAATAATTTTGCATGGCACTTTTGACGATAAAAAAGTGAAATACGTTTCTGATGCTGGAGCTCTACTTAAAAGAACATGGTACATTTTGAACGGTATCGTACTGCCTTGGTATTGAAGTGTTTTAACAGCTCCGAACGATTTTCATTCTGACAAATTTTCTGTATTATTTTGATCTTTTTTACAACAATTCAAAGTGAAGAATCTATATATGATTGCATTATTGCAAACTTTGCGATAGGTTTTTCTTGAATCAGCAGGATAGGTAGTAGTTAGCACCGAGCCAAATTTCCAATTCTGAATCTTGCAAGCATACATGTAGAAGCTTTTGAGAATATCGTATTGCTTTAGCTTACCAAGAAGTTTTTTTACCAGACATTACTACTTACCGCTGCCGGCGTAACTGAACCAGTTGGACATATCATGTGTCGGGGGATAAAAACATATCCTACCAATGTAATCTTTTAACTTAACGCGCTCACTAAGCACGTGACAGTAAGTAAATCATTTCAAGCTTCACCAAGCCATCTAATTACTTATTATTACGACGCAATTATCTGTTTGAAGCAGCTTCGTTGCATCATAATAAAAATTCCAAATGATAGAAGGCAGCTGGTTGTGCCTCGTCCTGGTGTTGCCCAATTTAAAGCGTTTTGAAGAAGATAAATTATTTTATGATGAAAAAGATGTAAGGTTTTCATCTCCAAAATCTGTTGAAACATTTTTTTCCAGGAATTTATACCTGATAAACCTGCCAAACGGTTTTCAAACTTCTGCTAGAAAATCAGCTCACTACTAGATTGAAAATTTTACAGCTAACAGTGAGAAAATCCTGCTAGATATGGCAGCAAATCAGCTGAAATGGCTCCTCTGCTATCTCGCTTCAAGAACGTCATTTTCCGACACAGTTACATTATATAGGAAAGCAGCAGTTCTATTGAAACTGAGCAAAGCTAACGTTTCCGGGTTCTTCACTTCAACCGCCAAAATGTAATATTGATAAGCCCATCTAATGACTAGGCTACTGCTCGTGGCATTTACTGAAAATACAGTATC
>JGI24159J19872_10013641_pt1 | contig 10554 bp, 5 predicted proteins | sample Ectturendosymbi4_FD_19872 | JGI IMG/M metagenome (IMG submission 19872)
AACTTTCAAGCACTGTTTTTGCTTTTTTGGGTTTAAACACTGTAGGCAGTTCTCTTACATTCAGTGTTCTGTTCTTGTTGCTTTGTTATTTTAACATTCCTTTTTATTTATGGCACTTTGTTTATTCATTATAACCAGTGTATACTATGCTAACAAGTTAAGGCTAATCAAGTATTGAAATTGCTGCAATTTCAAAAATTCTAGCTTATAAATCCTGATTTTTAAGGTTTTGAAAAAAAGGTAAGGCATAAAATACATCATATNTTTGATAATGAAGCAGAAAACAAGATTNAAAAATTTTGGAAATATCGGTATCGGCCGATATATCGGCCCATGAATTGCCAATATATTAGTATCGGCCTCAAAAAAGCCATATCGGTCGATCTCTACCTTCCACCAAGATGCCACAGCTCTCTTAAAATGCATGAAATCATGAGAAAAGTGAGTGATATAAAATAAAGTTATACTTTAATATCAATCCTTAAAAACATTTTATAAAACTTGGACATCCTTGCTTGTTATCACACTACGACACTTAATTTATTCAATAAAAAACTGCATTTATTCAATAAAAAGCTGCTCAAGCAAAAATTGTTCCTCATCTATGACTTTTAAGTCATAACTGTAACATCAGCCGAAAAAGACATAATTATGATGAAATTCATCAATTTCACAATTCATAACCTAGCACCATCATTACTTCAAAAAACATACCCATCATTGCTGATTACATGTCTACCATACTGAATAACGTGTTGCAAGAAAAACTGTTAACAACTAGCTTATCATCTTGTCAAGTACCAAGTGAGCATGCCACATTAACTTCACTTCAAGTTGTGATATTGTGATAAAAAATGACTCTCTTAGCAGCATGCCACAGTAATCTGAAGTTGACAGAAGCCATCAGAAATCCAGGTGCAGTTTCGGGTGTTGTGCACGGTACACCAAGGTTCACTGTCGTTTTTGTCATAGACTAGAATCTCTAGAATAGCATGTCACTGAGATACTTTGTCCAAAAGTTTTGTTTTGCCACTAGCATGGTGAGGTTAGAGGTGCAAAGGATTTGGATAGGCTGCTGTGATATGATTGCTTGTATTAGTCAAGCACTATTCATTCACTGGCTTTCAAGCTATCTACGGTAGCTTAGGCTATGTGCTAATTTTTTACAAGCTTTTCAACATATATGCAAGCAGCAAGATATTTTCAAAAATAAATGTAGCCTATTTTTCTCAGTAGCAAAGATACTAGATTACAGGCAATAGCTGCTACTAGTGGTGACATTTGTCTACAACTTATGACTATGTGGAGGTGGAATTCCAACACAGCATATTACACAGCAGCAGGCCATTTTATACTCTACTACAGTGTACACTTTAGACAAGCCTTGGTAAGTTCGGCAGGTTAAATGATTGGCTTTCAACTGCAAAAGTGGAAACCTATAGTTGGCAACCAAGTGACTGCAGTTGTAGTAAATGGCATGCGATAACTAAAAGCATGCAGGCCTATCCACAATTTGGCTAAGGTAATGTTATATTAGAAGATTATTTGTAAGGAGAGGAATAGTAGCAATTAGTACTGAATCATACCTATGAAAACAGCATACAGTACAGTGTATGCTGTGAATATGCAGCTTGCATAAAATAAAGTCCCTATAGACCAGGGGTGGCCACTGGCCAAACTCCAGCTCGTGAGCAGTATGTGTCTATTCAAAGCTTAGCATGCAGCTCTTTGAACTTTTCGAAAAATTATATATTTGTTTTTTATTTTTGCGTCTATTGCCAAGTGTAGAAATATTGTAAAATGGAACTGTGGTAACTAGCATGCCACACAGTATTACTTGTACAAGTTGTTTCAAAAAGAATAATGATGTCACAAAAGTGTAGATTGCAAATAAATTTGTGTTTTTAGCTTTTTATGTTGCAGCTCTTTGTAACTAGGGTTTTACGATAAGCGGCTCACACATAGAGCAGGTTTGGCCACTCTTGCTACAGACATTTCAGCATTCGTTCATTCTTTGGGAAACAGACACATACAAAAAAATTCACAAAAATGAAGATGAGCTAAAAAAAAGCAAATGCACAGAATAGCAATACAGTCAAAATAATATTTTCACTTTCTGGGGGTAGGCCACCTATAATAACCAGGTTTTCATTATTCATCCATTTATTTGGGAAACAAACACATGCGCACAGAAAAAACTCACAAAAATAAACAAGTTAAGATAAACAAGTGAAAGCCAAGATCAATTAGCTTGTTGTTAGGTTAGTTATATATTATAGCGCTTATATGGCCCTTCTTGACCAAGATATTTTAAAATTGGTATTATTTGTGCAATAATTATATAGATGTTGCAGATATATTTTAATAATAATAATAATATTTATTTTGCACCAGACTCATTTTCCGTATCACAAGGCTACTTCAATAACACAATAATTGTTAGTCGTAATACAGTAGAGCATCAGCAAATGTTACATGATAACCACAGACAGCACATGGAGATGCCAAACACTGAAATAACGCACCATTTATAACTGCATTCACTCATCATCACACAGTGGGAAGAAAACTAAAGGCGTATTACAATCAAAGAACTGTCTGCATTTTAAAAACTAGCTGGGAAATGGACAGAAAGTGCTTGGTTTACACACATGGCCCACATCACAGGGACTCAAGTATAAAATACTTGGGCACAATGCATTATTGGGTAGGTTAGGAGTTCCCAACCTTTCTCTGACCATGTACCCTTCAGCTTTTCAACAGATGAGCATGCACCCCTATAATTTTTATGATAAAAAGGCTGAGTAAAATAACAAAAATCCACTGAATTCTTAATAGAACTTTTAGATGGTATAAATATATTTCCCCTTCCATTGCTAACCTTAAATGTACTCTTTCTGATAAGCAAATGTATCCCGAGGGGTATGTGTACTGCAGGTTGGGAACCCCTTGGGTAGGTTTTGGTTGCTACACACATTCAATACTTTAGGGGAAAACACCTAAGCAAAATGTCAACACAATCTCATGCATTTGGACATCATCATGCAGAACGATGCATAGTGGTAAAAATGGGGTTGGTGCAAAGCATCAGACAGATGACATGAGCAGATAAAAAAGTTGGGTAAAGATGCTCATTGTTGGACAAAGGCATATGGGTTGTCTATAATCAAGGCTGTAAATGTCAGGATGAAATGACAAGTAGCTTCATGTGGGTGAACACTTATATCAGGCTTCTTTTAAGGAAAATGTTAGGTACTCAGTATGGACCTGTAGGGACCCGATTACTCTGATTCTAGGAACCTGACAATAATTTTCTGATTCTAGGGACCCAATTTTCAATTCTAGGTACTTGATTCGGTCCCTAAAACACCTTAAAAACCCTGCTTATATTCTTGGGATGTAATGCAAAATTCACTAGGTTTATTGTTGGCAATGCACAGTTGTTTCATACTACACTCAGACTGTGTGTACTTGCAACATACATGACAGACATATATTAGAATGCAAAACAGGTATAGAGTGATCTTCGCTACAGTGGATAACTGAGGTAAGGTGCCCTTGAGTCTGTTTGCTGCACAGGAATGATTTTACTTGCCTTTTGAGTGTCATTGCCATCCATTAATGAGGCATTTAGCAATGTATAAAATATTTGAATTGTTTGGTAAATGTACACTTTTGCTATTTTGGAAAACAACTATTGCAGTGGTGCAGGCTGTGTTTATACATTTTGGAGAGAAAACTGCATCATCTGCCTTGTCACAATTAAGATAAATTTTATGTTAAATAAGAATGTGTTGTTTGTCATGCATTTTTATTTTTTTGTTTGCTGTTCTTCTTTGTATGCATCTAGTTTTTACCGACAAAATTACACTCTATACTTTTTTCTACTTCAATTATTTTATCAGTACCTGCTGTATGTAATCTTTTTTTTACCACAACAAATTTTCTCCATGAGACAAGATGCCCTCCCTTGTGAACATAGGCCTGCTCTTTCCATCTGCAATTTTACCTCACTTTGTTCTGAATTTATTTGTATGTCTTTCTATATGTGCCTATTTTTTTCAACTTTTAGTTTCTAACACTTGTGAAAATATTTCAAATAGGGTTGCTTTACCACATGATCTCCATGGTCTTTCATCAATCCTATGTGACGCAGTGACAATCTTTGTTTACACTGACCTGTTCTTCTGTTGTTGTGCTTTCATATATTCTAATTTCCATGGAAAATCAGTTACTTTTTTGCATGGTGGCTTATTGCATTGTTTCTACTATTACCTGAGTCATATGAAACAATAAATTTCTCTCACTCTAGCTTAGCACAATCACAACATGTATTCAGAAGATTTTGCAGACCACTAATACTGGAACCAAATACACATATGTCATCAGCAAACAGCAGGTGATTCACAACTATGCTGTCCACTTTGTATCCTTCTTTGGCTGCGTATGGGTGGACTAAAAGTTCATCAAGATATGCAGCAAATAAAATTCACTGTATTGTGAAATTTTTCTTTTTGATGAATATATTTCTGAACCAGAAACTTAGTCATGTACTTTTTTAATTTGGAAGTTTTATATATTAAAAAAACACCTTGGATGCTTTTGTTATAGTTGACATGATTGTACCTGTTGTGAATCGGCATGGCAGTGCTATTCAGTACCTTTTTCTGGCTCTCATTCACACTACGTATTTTCTTAAATGTTTCTGCTGAAAGGAACTTAGAGATAATACTTAGCACCTTGAGAGCCAGTCTACGAATATATCGTACCTGGATTTCAGCCTAAAACCAGCAGTTGTCAGTTGCCTTTAACAACACCATAGCTCCTCCGCCGATTGCGCTAGAGAGCTGTTCAAGCCCTCAAAAGATTCGGCAAATTTTTGGTTGGGGTTGCAGATTTTTGTGAGTGACGTCATAAGTGAAGTAGTTTTTAGGCTATTTTGGCTCATGTTACCTGGCCTAGGGCTCAACCACTAGGACAAAGTGGTTCGCTAAAGTTTTCATTAGAAACTAGGCTCGAGGCCAAGTCTTTTGAGCCTTTGATCGACTTTCCAGCATTTCTTGTTAAAAGTTATGATCTAACATAAACAAATTAATTAATTATCTAATTAACTAATTCATCCAATATTTTTATTACTTTAGATCAAAACTTTTTAACTCGAAACCCTAGCAGGTCATCCAAAGTATCAAAAGACTCAGATTGTAACCTAGTAGTTTCCAATAAAAACTTTAGCTAAATACTACCATCTAATGGCTTGGGCCCATGGCCAGGTGAAGTGGGCCAAGATGGCCTAAAAGTNTACTTATGACGTCACTCACAAAAAATCTGCATACCCCAAGCAAAAAAATTTTTTTGAGTGCCGACTAGAAGACTTGCCAAGTCTTTAGAGCCTTTTGAATAGCTCTCTAAATGACTAAAGCTCCTGTGCAAAGGGTTGTCATTTTGAGTCACACCTTGGTTGTATTGGATTTTTAGATAGTGCACAAGACACTTTGGATGTTCTCTCACAAGGGTACAATGTAAAGAACGGATGTTTGTCACAGTGGTGTACGGACATGGAAATTTTGAAATGGAATTAGATTTGAAATTTTTTCATAACTCCATCCAATCCATATCTGAAAATTTGAAATTATGGACTCCGATATCCAAATCTGAAACCGCCCACTCAGTTGCACATTAACCAAAATATTTGGCAGCGTCTATTTTGCCTCATGAGGCAAAAGTTGTGGTTATTTTTTGCCTTTAGTCAAACACGATTAAGTTGAAGTGGTCACGTGACAAGTATGATAAGAATAATAAGACAAGGGTTAGGTTTAGGATCAGAGTTAGGATTTAGATTTAGGTTAGTCTTCAGTTTACGCAAACAAACAAGAGGTCACTGTAGCTTGCCAGCATTGAAACCATGACAACACTCGTCCATTGGACAAAGCCATTATAGATGTCGTTATCAAGTAAGAAGGTCATATGATCTGAACTTGTTATGTGACCATTTCAAACAATTGTCTTTGTCTAAACTGAAGGTGAAAGAGCTCCAGCAGTGCTGTTGCATCACGAGGCATAATAGACACTGCCAACATACTTTGTCTTGAATGCCATGGCTACAACTGCCTACCACAATCAGTTTATGACAAGACGTGCACAATTCTCTTTCTCTATGGTTGGGCACGTCATAGTTGTGCACAATTCTCATATGCTCTCTAATCATAGAGATGTTTAAATAAAATGATAGCCTAGTACAACTAGCTTATATTGTGCACCTGCTGGACTCCATGCAGATGCAATGCCAACAGCTATGGTACATACTATAAATTAACCATGACGGAACCATCGTGCCAATTTTATGCCCAAATGAAATCATTTCTAAAAGCAGTGCAGTGAATGTTCACCTCAATCCCTTTTCACTCTTTGCAAACTTGAAACTGAACTTCCGGCACTGCTAGGCTTAGAGAATAAACAACCTTGTCAACTTTTTTTGTTAAATCCAACACTTCACAAGTTTTCATTCTCAGTTCAGGTGTATTTCAGCCTACAACATCGTCAAAATGTCAATGCGTTTCCACCATATTCATCACTCTTACTTAGTTGTGAGGTAAGGCCACTTTTAGTTAGACTGAGTAAGTAGGTGTACTTCGTTCAACGCTGAAAAAAAACTTTTTGTAATGCCTTAATAAACACCAACATTTTACTATTATCTACTAATAAATATATTTCAAAAATGAAACATGCCTCATCTGATTAACGACGGGCTGCGTCATAATAAAACTATAGAATCAATCAAGCTCATCTTCACACAGTCCCGAACTACTGTATGTGTTGCTTGAGGATGAGATGTCCTTAGTCTGAAAGTTAGGATCCCGAGCGGCAAGGAACATTCCAGTTTAGCGAGAGAAATTAGACAAGTAGATTTTAGTAATATGATTTCGAAATGTCGTAATTTTTCCTAATACAACTAGTATTCCACATCAAGATTTTTTGCATGGCCACATTTCATTTCATTTGGATAATCGGATCCGGATGTGGTTGAAAGGGAAACGATATCCAATTCCAAAAATAAACTAAGTATCCGGCGGATTGGAATCCAAAATCCAGATCCTGTACACCACTGGAGAGATGAGTGGACTGTCATATTTTGTGATCCAGATCCAGTCTTGAAATTTCAAAGCTCAGTCCAAGTCCAACCAATGACCGTGGGCGTGAAACCACGGTGTTTGATTGTCTTTGACCCGAAAGAGAGTCTATACCCCAATTGATCAATTTCAGTTGCTCTTTTCACAGTCGTTTTTTCGTTCAATGCAAGATTTTCTTCTAATGAGGCTTTAGGGAATGCAGCGAGATTTTTATCGTGCTCTTCCACAGTAGCGACACATGCAGTAACATTATCGAGGTAAGCATATGTACGACGGGGTCCGTGCTTTTGAATAACGGTGTCAATTATCCTTTGAAATAGCCTACTGACACTTCATTCATCACTCCTAATGGCACGCGCGTCAATTGACAAAGTTTTCACAGTGCTTCAAACCCCGTGCACTTCTTATTTTCAGGGGGAATAGGCGCTTGGTAATACGCAGATTTTAAATCCAAAGTGCTGAAATATTTGCTTTTTGACAGTTGCGCCACTTGGTCTTCAATCCAAGGTAAGGGGTAAAGTGCAACAATGGGAAGGATTAATAAATAGAATTATGAATGTGAAATCGTCGATTGTGTTAAAATCTAACCATGTTAGTTGTTACCATGGGCGCAATTTTGTTGCAAAATGTAGGGGGACATCTTGGTGTGAAACCAGGTAGTCATCGGGTCGATGCAGAAGTGACGTTTCATATATACAGATTCCCAATCTTATTTCTAGATGTGTTTTGAGAGCAACACTAATCACGCTTTGCTCTAGTCCTTGCAGATGATTTACATATTAATATTCTTAGATTTGTTGCTGGACACGGTACTGTAGTTCAACCTGTTTCCATTAGTATCGTATTTGGATGTAAACAAGCACAGCAGTATAGTAGAACACATCACTTGGGTTTTATCAGAGCTGTCAGTTGGAGTGCACAAAATGCTGAATCGCATTGCTCGCACGTGCATATCACTCTTACAGTTGAACACTTCAGTTTTCATGCCTTTATACGTGTGGATTTCAGCGCGATTTTATGTCTTGTTCAAGTCGCTTAACGTTGCAAAGAAGATAAATATTTTCTTGCACATTTCTGTTTTTTCAAAAAGCCATCTTTTTAATGCTACTGGGCATCATGCATGCAGCCCACCCCTACCAAAATCTCCATTGATATCCTCTTTCCAGCAGCAAAAACATTCGGCCTAAAATTAGCGTAGCCTACTGCAAAAAATGATTTCAATATATTTTTACTTTTGGTGGGTGGAGGATGTATCCTTTCAATCTCCCCTTGTTGGCCATGCCTACACACCCACACAGATTTGTACAAGGGCCTCATTTTGAAGCCTGACCCCCGCCCGAGCCCGACATTTATTTTTGAAACCCGATTTAGGCCTGAAAGTCAAATTTACCGAGGGAGTTAAGATATGCGCAACTGCGGAGTAACAAAAAACGTTGTGTGCGGGTGTAGTTGCAGGCAAACGGTTTGTCACACCGAAAATAGGAACCACCTTGACCAAAACATTGGCATAATCAGAAACAAACGTAGCATGTTGGTCAACGACAATAGCCTACTGTGGAATGTGGAATATAATGTTTCTCAAGAAAAAAAGAAACTATCACGAAACTATCTACGATGGCGCTATAGGCATAAAAGAAACTTTCTAGGATAGCTCTGTAGATATGAAAAGCCGGCTTGTAGGCTTCTTAAAATGAGCCAAGAATTGCGTGAGTGATTGATCTTTTCGACGCAACCCCATCGCATGCTAATTTCCACACCGCTGTCGCCTTCTCAAAAACAGTGTGAGACAAATACCAGCAGAGAATGAAAGAACACAGCTGTGTTTGCAAACAGAATTAGCTGAAGAAGAATCGCAATCACTTCGCTCACAGAAGTTACCACGGTGAGCACAACAAATCTACGCCACGAAAGAAAAAGTCGTTACTCGTAATGTTATAAAAAGTTTTGTATGCAGGCTCGAAATTGGCCCGTAATATTTTGACAAAATTAAGCCTGAGACCGGCCCGACACGAACAGCCCGGCCAGACTTATAATTCTGCACCATGTCAAAAGTTTCATTCTAAGAGTTCTACTTGCATAACGGCACAAAAATATATTTGAGAATCAAAATACACAACGGTGAATTGGCAAAAAAGACGAAGTTTCACCTTCAGCACGAAAAGAATGTCCAACAAAACTAAGTGTGATGCATCTGTAAAGCAAATGTTTCGCACTTGAATGAAAACGTTGTTGCATTGTGAGTTTGGTTAAACTCAAGTAAATCAGATGAGTTACGAACCATTGCATTCAGCACAAGCACAAAGTGTAAGAGTCAATGAAAAAATCTCTTTTGGATTTGTTGGTCACCACTGTCACGACATTACAAGAAGTTTGGATAAATGTATATTTTATCCTTATTTCCCAGTCAAGTCCCTACGTTTTGAGCTATAAGTCAATATACAGCTAGGTAAACACTGTAGTCTACTTCTCCAATATTTTGATTGAAATCCTGTTCACTAATGGCTGAAAACAGTCTTGTGCTAAACTCCCCATCCCAAAACTAATTCTCCACAATAGTGCTGCTTTTCGTCTTCGGCAAAAGCTTCGCAGAGATTTGCCTGAAAATCTAACTTTCTAACATTATATACACTAGCATCATTAAATTATACGCTGTTTGTTTCTGAATATGTGACAACCGACGTTACAGCAAAGCCAGTTACAATTCTGCACGGAACAAATCATGGCTGTGCTGTGGTCTCTCACATGTGCAGCTGTAATACTCTCACTGTTACAGGAAAATAACGTTTCTAACGGCATACCACACAGGGGAAAATGTTGGACAGTAGCAGTTAAACATCTTTCACTGTCTCTAGAAACTTGAAAAATGCTAAATATTATTTTATCGAAGCTAAAATTTATAAAATAACAGAATCAGTGATACCACAACAAACTCTGCTTCAACATCAACTTGGATATGAAACGCTCTTCACACAAAACGTGACAAACATCACTTTCATTTTTGAAACCTCTCCAAATACAAAACCTAAAGAGAAAAAAGTAAGGGAGAAATAGCATATTGTGTCCCCCCGTCTTAAAAAGTGGGGGGGACATAGCATATTATGTTTCTCCCGTCTGAAAAAGTGGTTGTTACTAATGTGTCTCTATTATGTACTCCCCGTGTCTCCCACCAAATTGCGCCCATGGTTGTTACTAATGTTGCGATCGGAAAAGCCCGAGCGGCATATGCACAAAGCTTCGCACTATGGCAGCAAGCAACAACAGAGTTCACATGCCATGATCACTCTCCGCGTACGCTAGTTGCTACCTTCAATCGTTCACAAGTTAATATCAGTAATGGTAATGGTAATGGTTTATTGTTTCATATGACTCAGCCAATAAGCAGAAGCACCATAAAAGCCATCGCATGCAGTAAACCAGCCATTACTGA
>JGI24159J19872_10013642_pt1 | contig 10553 bp, 7 predicted proteins | sample Ectturendosymbi4_FD_19872 | JGI IMG/M metagenome (IMG submission 19872)
CTTGCAGTCAGGAAGCAAGTAGGTTTAAGCTACAAAAATGAGAATAAATTTTTGTGACTTCTGGAAAGAGCACCATTGTTTGCAGTAAATTGCAGAAGAAATTTTCCAAGGTTATCCAGCAATGCTATATTGCTGTGCACATGTTGCTTGACTAAATACACAACAACTCATGAAACTAATATCTGTTCCAAGATGTTAAAAAAAACACTTCCAAAACAACTTCAAATATGTACTTTAAATTCTGCACTCACGATAACCAAAAAAACATACGGAAGCATTTCTTCAGAATCTTGTTTTGACAACAGAATTAATTGCAAAATAAACTGGATATCAGGTTAAATTTCTCACAACCCTGAGGTCATGGGTGGCCATATTTATTGGCAGTATATGCGGTTTTAACCTATAGCACAAGTTACAAGGCAAGAAAATAAAAAAAATCTTGACAAAAAGTTCTTTTTTAATGGATTTTTTATGTTCTTTCTAATGGTGCACTCAAAAAAATGTTATTAGCAGAAGATATAGTAGAAAACCAAAAAATTGTATTTTTTTTAATTTGAAAAATTGTATTTTTTTCACCAACATTTCTTATTCCAAAGATAATGAGTGACTTTCATTATATATTTTGTTGGTTGGGGTCCTTACAAGAAGTACAAGCTAAAATACTACTTTGAAAAAGCCAACAGTTGAGGATTAAGCCAATTTATTGAATATGACTAAAAATTGGCAAAGATTGTTTTTGAAAAATGTCAAAATTAAGTTTTCATCCATAATTTCCAACATAAAAGTACACTTTAATAGTTAATCAGAAAGATCTCTGTCTTCTCCATCCAAGGATCCCTTTATTGACGTTCTAGCATAATCTGTTCGTGAGCTACTGTTGACCTTAAAAGTCACAATTGTGGTTCACACAGGTATTAAAGGGTTAAATCCAGGGTTGTGGAGTTGGAGGTAAAATATCCGACTCCGACCTTTCCAAAATTTCTGACTCCAACTCCCAAGTCTGACATTTCAAATTTCCAACTCCGCTTTTCCAAAATTTCTGACTCCGACTCCTTAACATCAAAGGAATGAAATTTGGCTGTTAACACTTTGAGAGCCGGCGTACGATATATTCGTACTTTGAAATTGGCCTAAACCCAGCAGTTGTTGGTTGCCTTAATGATGCCATAGCTCCTCTGCCTATTCCACTAGAGAGCTGTTCAAGGGCTCAAATGGATCGGCCAGTCTTCTAGTCTGCACTCGAAAAAAAGTTTTTGGTTGGGAGCTGTGGATTTTTTTTGAGTGACGTCATAAGTGAAATAGTTTTTGGGCCATTTTGGCTCATGTTACCTGGCCTAGGGCGCAACCGTTAGGCCAAAGTATTTCACTGAGTTTTCATTGGAAACTAGACTGAAGTCCGAGTCTTTTGAGCCTTTGATCAACTTTCTAGCATTTCTGGTTCGAAAGTTATGATCTAAAATAAACAAATTATTTAATTATCTAATTAAGTAATTAGTCACATATTTTTATTACTTTAGATCAGACATGTGNAACCTGTGGCCCGCCACGTTGTTTGGTGCAGCCCGCATGGATTTGCTCATGATCTTGAAATGGTATTTCAAATGAATTACATTACTAAATTTTTCGTGCTACTCATTTCACAATCATTTACCACAGGCTTTTGCACTTGATCAGAGATTTGCAGCCCTTGAAGTTCACGAACAAAGAACTGTAACATTTTTAATTACCTGGGAACCATAGAACACAAAGTGAATACAAATTTTCGCACCATTCATAATTGTTACGCTACAGCCCAGATTAAGCTTTTTGTGATGTAAACTTTTTCATTGTGATTCAAATGCAAGGCTTACACTGGCTTTGCTGTGTAAAATTGTTCGAATAATTGTCAAGACTAGCCAGACAGTTGTTCATGCGAACTGAGAGCTATTGGACTTGATTTTAGCTTGAGAAGTGTACAGTAGTTAGAAAGGATTTCAGTTGATTCACCTGACATCATTAACTCGATTTATGATGGTGACGTTGTTTATGGCTGTGCAAGTGTTGGGATTGAGATTGCAGGCAGAAAGAGAAATTCGCAGCAAGACAAGGAGAAGATGTTGAAAAGTTTAGCAATCAATGATAATAATAGTATTTGTTTTGCAGTTCATAAAAGCAACAGTTTAAACTGTAATTTAGTCTCAAAGATTGGCAATTTTATGCGAAGCATGTCGTGTCCGAAAAACGAAAAATTCTTCATGAAAGGCGCATGTTTAACGAGTGGTTTGTGTTGTATTTTGTTGTTCAACAAAATGAAAGGGTTGTTTGCTTGATTTGCCGAAATAACATTGCTTGTCTGAAAGGATCAACCGGAACTACAACACAAGGCATTCAGAACAATAGGAGGGAATATAAGTCAGTTGCGGGTGGATAAAGCCTATCAGTTGAAGATGTCATTGCATGCGCAACAGAAAATGATTTCCCTTTACAAAAACGACACTCAGGTTGGATTGAATTGAGCTTCAAGTTTAGTGAAGCAACAGCAGAGAAAGGAAAAGCCTTCAGGGAGGGCGAAATAATTTTAAAAAATGCTCTGATGTTAGGAAGTTTGTCAGTTAGCAAATTACATTTCAACTTGAACAATGTGCGTGTGTTATGAAGATGAGAGTGTCAACTTTCGCTTCTTTGGCTGCTTCCAACATATACAATAATTTTGCATGAATAGTGATGCTGTTTCGCGGTTGGTTGGTAGCTGTAAGAACATACTAAAAATGCAGTATGGTGCTCGTTTGTTGTTACAAGGAGCCATTAAGACTGTAACTAATTTTTCTTCTAGAGATATGGTAACCCTATCATATGTCTCATCTAATTCACAGATTTTCAATAAGCTTGTTGCCGCCATGTAGTTGGTAGTTTGAAACAGATGAAATTACACCATAAACTTCATATCTGTTGAGTTACCACTTAAACTAATATTTTTAAGGATGAATCAAGTTTCATCCATTAAAAGTTGATGTGGCCCGCGATAACTTTCCAAAATTCAGACGTGGCCCGCCAGTGAAAAAGGTTGCAAATGCCTGCTTCAGATCATAACTTTTGAACCTAAAACCCAGCAGGTCATCCAAAGTATCAAAAGACTTGGATTGTAGCCTAGAGTCCAAAATAAACTTCAGCGAAATACTACCATCTAACAGTTTGGGTCCAGGGCCAAGTGAAGTGGGCCAAGGTTGTCTAAAAGTCCTACACTTATGACGTCACTCACAAAAAATCCACACCGCCCAGCCAAAAAATTTTTTTTGAGGGCACGCTACAAGACTTGCTGAGTCGTTTTAGCTTTAGCTGGATCTGTAGAGCTTACCGTACCTGAGAAATTCCCGTGCAAGGCCACGTGCAATCCAGCTGCTTTTGCGCAAACCGCGTGAATTAACCCAGCTGCGAAAGTGTTAAAATCAATGGAAATCATGGTGCACAGCAAGAAATCTGTTTCAACAAAAGTTTCAAAAGAAATTGCACCATTTCAACAGGAATTGCCAATTTAATAATGTGATTAAAAAATTATCCAATTGGACATCTGGAGTCGGACAAAAAATCCGACTCTGACTCCCAGTGTCATTACGAATCCGACTCCACCCAAAAAACTGACTCCTTACGACTCCGCAACCCTGGTTAAATCATCACAACATAAATTAATGTAAATGTGCTTGACTGCTTATTTTATAAGAAGCAATAATGGAGGTTGCAAGAAACAATACAAAAACAAAACAAGCAAGTAAGCAAAACAAGAAAGACCACATGAATAAGCCACTTAGTTGCAAGAATGTATTGCAATAGCCATGCTTCATGTCTGATAACAGTAACAAAAACATTTTGAGCTGATGTACATCTGTTCAATGCATCACTCTGTTTTTCATTTTTTTAATTGGTTTGTTTCTGTTGCAACATCCATTTCTACCCACTGTAACGTAGGCAGTCATAGATATTAGCCATGGTTTCATATAATTTAGTTGTTACATTATGACATGTTAGTTGGTGTCATTTGAGGTCGGAATCCCTGGTGTTTGACTATGGGTATCCATTAGAGTACTGCGTGGGGCGGGTTAACCCATGCGGGTTGCGGGTACCCGCATTTGCAGGGCGAGAACCTGCACTGCTTTGCGTGCGGGGTGGGTTGAACTTGCTGCGGGGCGGGTGCGGGTTGTACTTGGTGCATGTGCAGGTTGAGAAATTCTTTTTGCGGGTAACTGAGTGTTGCGGCAAAGCACATGAACTAAATNAGCTCAAACATCGCAAAACACGTGGATGTACAGTACTAGAGTTGTTTGCCAGCATTGCGCTTAGGACAGTAGGCCTGCAGCAATTTTTACATTATGATGTAACAACCCATTGTTGCGAAACATTAGCTCAGACTCTCGCCATGTGGTGGGCAAGTGATCATTTTCCAATGCTACCGTCGTACTTGGTGAGGAATAATTCAGTCTAGCAGACTTTCTGAATGGATAAGACAACGCTTAAAGCACAGCTAGTCATAACTGGACTGAAACGTGTTTTTTTATCACCTCATATCTGTTGACTGCGAAAGATCAGATCTATTTTGGTTGTCAATGAAAAAGAATGAGTAGCTTGATTTTGCTGCTTGTTAGACTTGTCTTCAGACTTTACGATAAAGGCAAGTTTTTCAATTTTTTTTACAGCTTCTGAAATACTCAAAATTTATGTAGTACGATGAGCTGGTTGCAGGAATTTTATATGGCAACTTTTTCCTTTTTTACATGCAACTTTTTACTGCAACTTTTGTCAAGTAGGCCTATTGCTCAAAATGTAAAAGTGTGATTTAAAAAACATGCTTCAGAACTATTTCAGTACAGTTCTTTTCTCTTTGATAATCGATTCCCGATCCCAACTGAATAATGACCTAAAATCAGTTCTAGAAATGACCTGGCCAAACATCAGTCCAGAACTGTAGGCCAAATTGTTGAATTGCCAAGCAACTTCATGCAGAGTGGAGCGAGCTTTTAGGATGCTATTGTGCTGCTGTTGAACATCGAGCCGAGATGAGAGTGATAAAAAGGTGTGAAACCTAAGGATGCTACACAAACGTTTGGCAAAAGATCACTGTTTCTCCCCAGATAATGTTTGGAAATATTTAGCATCATATGTAAATAAATCGCCTGAGTAAATCACTGTTGTTTGAAATGCTTGTGCATAAATGCAACTTTTTACTGCAACTTTCGTAAAAAATAAATGCATGTTTCTCACGATTTTATTGCAATAAAAACTTGCCCTAGTTATGAGTTTTTAGTAGTTTTCGGACAGGTGCGGGTTTGAGACCAAAAAAGTGCAGGGCGGGTGCGGGTTGGGATGGTCTGCGGGGCGGGTGCGGACAATGTTTCTCAAACTTCTACGGGTGCGGGGCAGGGTGGGTTTAAATTTTGCTGATGGGGGGCTGGTGCGGACAAAAATTTCAATCTGCGCAGGACTCTAGTATCCATGCTATGTATGTTTCTACTGATTTCGCTAGCTCAGATGAGCTACCCAGGTGGACAACATGGATGTATCAGTAGCTCCTGCCCGTGTGTTTGATGGTTGACTCTGCTACACAAAGCTAAAAATGCTTTTTGCTTAAACAGGCGCATTGCTTGAAATTTACTTTCGCTCCACTGCTTTCCAGAACGTATGTGCTGGTTTCGCAGGAGATGTCCGAGACACAAGAAGACCATTCATCGCCAAAACATAAGTAAACTGCTACGAAGCAAGCATAAGAAGTGTTCTTCAGATAGAAGTCATAGAAAACACTCAGCCAACTATCAGCTGAACGTCAAATTAAAACCCAATGTAACAGTGAAGTTCGACGCACTTTCATCATATCTCGGCATATGCTTGGATCGCTCTCTGTCATTCAGGACACACCTGCACATACTCAAGAAGAAAACCTTGTTGTTAGTGGCACTCATCAAACAACTGGCCAGCGTTGGTTGGGGAGATTCTTTCAAAGCTCTAAGAACCTTCTGCTTGGCACTTGCATTTGCCCTGGCAGAGTACTGTGCCCCAGTGTGGTGCCACAGTGCTCACACAAAGCACATCGATGTACCTTTAAACGAGTCGATGCGCATCGTCACTGGCTTCCTGCAAAGCACACCCACCCCCTTCTTGCCCATTCTATCTAGCATTACCCCACTTGAGACAAGGCACAGTTCTTCATGCTTGAAACTTTACACTAAAGCCCTCAATCCAAAACATCTACACAAAACTCTGTACCTAGGCCTTCTCCTAAACATCTCCACTCCAGAAAACCTCTTTGCTCCTTTGTGGAAGTGTTGTCAACTAATGGGGAACCAACAACACCAATCCCTCCAGCTCTCCAATCCTTCATTCGCACATTTGGCCCACAAGTACCAGGCTGCAACCTACCCAGAAATGCCTTAGTTCAACTTAACTGTCTGAAGACTGGTGTTGGTTGACTTGTTGCCAACATGAAAATAATGGGCCTGTGCGGCTCAGATTTGTGTGAATGTAACAAGGTGCAAGCTGCACAACACATCCTACATGATTGCATAAAATTGAAACCTCCGTGCATCATCTATGAGGGAGACAACCCTGCTATTTTGAAATATCTTGCTAAGACCAACATGTACTCCTGTTGACGTATACAAAAGAAGTTCGTGTCAGATTCTTTTGAAGTTTCACACACTTAACAAAGAAGTATGAATATCTATTCAGTACGTGAGATATATGCTTGAGCTCAACCGATGAATCGGCTAATATGGCGATGTTCACAATATATCATATCGGCAAAATTCTGCTGATATATGTTGGCACTATAAGTTGCTGTGCTATTATTCTGCGTGGAGAGTTCGGAAGTAGGGCAAATCCACATTAAAGATACTCCAGGGTTGAAAAAAACAAAAAATTGAAGCAAACAAAGTATCAAATAACTTTTCATACATCAGTGTTAATGAAAACACTGTTTACAAAAACAACAGATACCAAAACGTATATTTTTTTGTGCAAACACATGTACCTAACATGAAGGAAAATTTGTAAATTTGCAAACGTTTTTTTGGGTGCATTAAAATGAGCTTAAATGTTTTTTTTTCTCTGGTCAAGAAAGTTTTTTGGTCAAAAGCATTGGTAAACTAATCATTTCCATAGTGAAATTACTTGAAAAAAGTTTCATCACTGTGAATTTCAGCATCTGAATAATATTAAGAGATGTCCCGTTAGTCACATTTTTGTTATAAGCTTTTCCTGTAAAACCTGGTAAGGCTTTCTACATAATGCCTCAGATTAATTAATAATTTGATGTGTACTTTGTATTTAAACCAGCAAATTTTGTCAAAACTGATGGTTCCTTTGTTCATAGTGGAAAAGTTTTTGTCTCATTAGTCACAACATGTTTTGCTTAAAAAAAAATGTTTGAGAAATGAAACACCAACTTATTTATGTAAAGGACAAGTTAGTTTCTTTTTACGAATATTAGTGTCTGTGATGGTGTTGGGTAGAGAAAAACTGATTCAGAAGGCTTACCTGTACTATACATATTTGTACAACCTACCCCTTACTATACTTTCTTGTGTTAACCCATTGTACCTACATTTGTCCCTTAATTAATTTACGTCGCTACCCGCAATGCTTTATTACGCTACTACCCACAAGGCCTTTGAAGACATGTGGTAGTTGGTGAAGTAGCAGTTCATACCAGATGCCTCTTTTTTTGAAAGTGATGCACCTTTTAGCAATATGGCAATAATTTTTTAATTAACACTTCAGCAATTCAATGCTGTTTTATTCATGTTAGTACATATATAATTGACTAAAGTGGACATCTTTCTTTTTAGGGTTAACTGGCATGCTTGTCTATTCTAGATAGCAATATAAAAATGGCTGAATCTGCACTTGAAAAGATAAAAAAAAGTATATTCAAAAAATTAAAGGAAAATATGAAAAATATTTGGAAAAGCAAAGAAAGCAAATAAAAAACTATAGGTCCAACCCTCTAAGTCCCGCATGCACCACTATTTTTGCATTTTTTGAAAAGTTTGCAGTGCCATGACTTGCCAGCCGATTGAGCTGGAGAGCTGTTCATACACTCTACGGATGCAGCAAGTCTTCAATTGCAGACTAAAAAAATTTTTTTTCATTTTGGATTTGGAGTTCTCTGGGAATGACGTCACAAACGGGGGTGTTTTTGCATTTTTTTGGCCACCCTTACCTGGCCCAACGAGCCACTTTTTGGCTCAAGTCTTTTTGGAAACCAGGTCAAAATCCACATCTTTAGAGCCCTTGATTGATTTTCTAGCATATCTGGAGCCAAAATTATGGGCCAAAAACCAAAATTTGGTGAAAATTTTAACTGCAACCACAAACACCAACTTGGGTGGATTACACCCATATTCTATATGACCATAACTCACCAGCAGATTGAGTTAGAACAGTGGTGCTCAACTGCCGATTCGCGGACCGGTCCGCATAGATATTTTGCCAGTCCGCAAAACAACCTTTTTGTCAAGTAACCGAAAATTGTTAGCGATCATGTGGTATTTGGTGGTAAAATCGTATGAACTGTTTTTTTGTACCCACCCATCAACGCTGAGCATGAGGCAAGTTAAGCCGCAAGTACCCTTTTTTGAGTCTTCGAAATAACCGACAGGGAATTGAACCCAGCCAACATGCGGTGGCGTGTGCTCTACCAACTGTACCACTTTATTGGTTTAGATTGGATATTATGAAACAAAATATAATCTCTGTGCAGATTCATAATTATTTGGTTCTTAAGAAAGTACAACGCTGGCTATTGGTAGTGAACAGGTTTTCAAAAATTTAGCTTTGGTGACCGCAAGGAAATTTTGAGAGTTGCGGAAGATTTAAAATGCAGTCAATAAAGCAAGAAGGAATTTTGCACTTATTTGAAAAGGACTAATTTCAGCTTTCAGAAAAGAACAACTGTCAAAGTTGACATGAAGCAAGTAGCAGTATTTCTAATTTGCAACAATCTGCAAAACGTGTATGTGCAAATATGTTGACTATAGCAAGATAAACTAAAAAAGGAAAAGGAGAATTTGTCAGGCCATATAATAAAAAATACTTGGAACTTAGTTTTACTGTAGCTCCATGTGGTGAACAGCTGCCGTGACCCTTATGTTTAGTATGTGCCCAAATTCTCTCAAAGGATGCAATGGAACTCTTCATACACTTAGGCTACTCGTCACTTTCATTCGAAGCAGGGGCATACAAAAAGGACGGGCAAATCGGGCGATGGCCCCAGGCATCCAAAGAGTGAATTAAAAAAATATTTGTATTGCAAGGCTACTAACACAAGCTGCATGGATTTAATTTGTTGAAACTCGTTTTGTCACCACTGGATTTTGCGTATTGCCTGTTTGGGGGGGGGCATATAATCAAGCAGTTGCTCCAGACCTCTGCACAATCCTGATTCGAAGCACAGCAATCTTTAAGGTAAGCCATTGGATTATTTTCCAAGACTATTCAACGAAATGTACGCTGTCAAAAAAGCAAATGAAAATGATGGCTACTACTGAAGAATCTCTTCTTCATGCATTGTATTTAATTTCTCTTAAAATATATAAACAAAAAATCATACACCATTGGGGAAGAGTTAGTAAAGCCGTGCATCCTCTCTGCAGATGAACAAGTTTTGGTTCACCAAGCAACTCAGAAACTTGAGCGTATACCATTTTCTGATTTCGCAGTTCAGCGAAGGATTGAAGATTAAGCATTTGATGTGGAAGAGTAGGTTATAGAGTTGAAAAAGTCAAGGTACTTTGCAATTCAACTCAACGAATCGACTGACATGACTAATTGTGCCATTCTTTGTTTCGTGTGTTATATGGAAAAAGAAGATTTCAAGGAAGAACTTCTATTAACATTTCCAGGACGTAGGCCTGCCACCGAGTCAGACTTATTGAAGAATACTGTAGTGAGAAAAAAGACTGCAAAAACTGTGTCGGAGTGTGCACAGATGGGGCTGCAAGCATGACTGATTATCGCCTAAAGCATAAAGAATAAATAAACGTTGTTTGTTCACCGCATAAAGAAATGTTGTTTGTTCACTGCATAATCCAGTTGGAGCATTTAGCTGCAAGGAAACTGATTTGAAAACGTGCTAAAAACGCGGTGAAAATTATCAATGAAATTCAAAAACGACCCTTGAACTCCAGACTGAAAACACTGTGTGAAGTGGAAGTATGAATTCACAGCATGAACATCTTCTCCATACAGAAGTAAGATGGCTGTCAAGAGGGTGAGATCTTTTGTGTCTTGTTGAGCTCAACGAAGAAACAAAACAGTTTTTAAGAGAAAGGAACTTTTCGTTAGCAGAAATTATTTTCACTGAAATGTAGATGAATAAGCTTGCGTATTTGGCGGATATATTTTGCCATTCGAACAAAGCTTAACTCATTGATCGCCGGTCCACGGTATATTCGTGGCTGCTGTCTGATGCTAGAACGCCAGTATGGTTTTTGTGCTGGTGCTTGAGTGGGCAAGGCGTTGTTTCAAAAAGGCTCTGGATGGAAAACCTTGCACGATAGAAACACAAATTCTTCACAGAAACGTTAGTC
>JGI24159J19872_10013645_pt1 | contig 10551 bp, 4 predicted proteins | sample Ectturendosymbi4_FD_19872 | JGI IMG/M metagenome (IMG submission 19872)
GAAACACTTTGGCCTAGCGGTTGGGCCCTAGGCCAGGCAACATGAGCCAAAATGACCCTAAAACTACTTCACTTATGACGTCAGTCACAAAAATCCGCACCCCCAACCAAAAAATTTTTTTTCGAGTGCAATCTACTAGTAGACTGTCCGATCCGTTTGAGCCCTTGAACAGCTCTCTAGCGCAATCGGCGGACGAGCTAGGGCGTTGGTAACGCAATCGAAAACTAAAGATAAACTAGTTTTGACTAATAAACAAGTTTTGAAAAATAGAATTAAAATTAATTCAAAGAGTATTTTTGTTTTTAATGTGTTAAGTTTTTTCATAATTTGTTTTATTCTGTGGGCTTGAGACATCTTTTTATGAGAAAATTTCTTTCACTCATGGATGGGTAAGCTATGCATTGAGGATGTTGCATTTATTCATGCAAGTACGTATCAGATAGGCCAACCAAAANAAGATAGCACTTACGGCATGGTAGGAGATAGAGTTGTCTATTGTTTCTCTTAGATGTAGTACCTGAAAAAAATAGTACAACCACGCAATTTGATGCATTGCCGCCCTTGGAATTTTTCTTAACTATAAACAAATTGCCAAGGATCTTTTATTCAGTAAAAACCGATGAAGGTAAGGATGCGGTGCTTTATTTCTCTCTCTGGTCACTTGCATGCCCCCTCAGGCAAGTTCCCATCAAATCCATGCAGCACGTTTTAGTAGCCAATAAGAAGCGTATTGTTCAGTTGTGCAAAAATGCGGTTGCTTACTCGCGCTGAGTGACCAAAAACGTGGAGTGCGCGAAGTTTTTTTTTTGCTGTATACTTCATGCATATGAATGTTGTATGGCAAAGCTTATATGTGTACGCTACTAAAAATTGCAGCGTGTTACTAACATTCTCAGAAAATTTTGCACCCTTGGTCTAGTTACAAGATTTTGATAAAATGAACTTTTTGTAATTTTACTGTTTCGATGACCCACTGTCTTGGATGTCCGGGTACGTCGCCTGTCTTGGATCCCCCCCTCTGCACATCCCTGGTAACAAGATTGCTTAAGTTTTGTCGCTGCTCTGAAAGCATGCGCAATATAGCACTCTGCATGCACTGTGAAAGCTGGATTCCCGTCCCGTTGTGACGCAACTATAAAACGACAGAGAAGTCGGAAAGTTCGCAACCCTGGATTTCTGAAAGCATTGTGACGCAGCCGTCAGTCAAACCGCAAGCGGGTGCTTATTGCTAGCGACAGAACCACTCCTTGAATAGTTACTAAGGTTCACAATTGCTCGCTTTGTGAACCTTGATGATCTCGATGAGATTTCGCAATGACATTCGACATTTTGTAAATTGTTATTCTTAGCACTCGCTGGCATATGACATTTCGTAATTGGTGCGTAACATTCCGACCTCAATTTGGTGCCCCCAGTGTGCTGCGCCCAGGGGCAGATGTCCCCCCTTGCCCCCCTCATTATGCCACTGACACTAACGCACAATGAGAATGCAGTAGGCTTGGTAGAAACAGTAAACGTAAAAAGTAAACCAAAATAGAAAAACCTAACCCTTACATTAACCCTAATCGTAGCCCTAATCCTAACCTAACGCTAACCTGACACTAACCTAACACTATCGGTAACCTAACGCTAACCCCTAAACCGATAGTTCGGAAAGTTTTGAAAAAGTAAAGAAAAACAGGTCCCATGAATTGAAACGTGCAACCAGTTACCACTACGAAGACATAAGTCGCCAAGGTGAGAGGTGAACCGAAAACCATTGGCACAGCCGACTTGAAACGCATCCACTACGCTACCAGGACAACGCCGCTTCAATGACAAACTGACCACTTTATTCGAACCACGTCAATCGAGGCGATGCTGTCGAATAAGTTTTGAAATAAGAAGATCCATGGGTGGTTCCGCAGCCACTTCCTATTTTTTTAGTAACACCATGCACAGAGGGTTTAAGTTTGAAGCTGTTTTCTTTTTTGTTTATAAAAGGGTTTTGTATTTGCCAGATCAAGTGTGACATACACTCCGTTACAGTAGTCACTTCTGAAGGTTTAATTTGGTTCGTAATTACAAATGTGGGCTGTGTAGCCTGTCTTATTCAATTTCCCTTCAGAGACCTGACGAGGTAACCTGAGATTGGAAAAAATTTTTGAAAAAAAACAATTTTGATCATGCCAACTGCATGACTGTTATACAGGTGTGCAAAAATAAGGGTTCTGAAGTAACGGAAAATTTAGTTGATGAATACTAACAGTTAAACCATTTACAAAGTAACAGAAGTGACAGTTTGGTTCGTGTGCAGTAAGCCTCATGAGGTTCTTAGTTCTTGTGTTGAAAGTTGCATCATGAAATACTACCGAAAAAAGGATCATGGCATCAATCTCACACAGATTGGCGTGGCAAACGTTCTGAGATATAGCCTAAAATTGAATGTTGCAAAATCTGAAAAAGTGCAAAGGTGGGATAACTTTCGTGGAAGTTTTGGAGGAGATTACAGTACTTGTCAATTTTGAAAAATTACAAAGTGCACTTAAAGATATTGCGATATCTGCAATCACTTTGCAGTAGACATGCGCAACCCGCGGCCCGTCGCGTTGTTTGGTGTAGCCCTGGTGGTATTATTCACGATCTTTAAATGGTATTTCAAATGAATCATTTTCCTCAATATTTCGTGCTACTCATATCACAGTCATTAACAACAAGCATTTGCACTTGATCAGAAGTTTTCAGCCCCTTGATTCACATGCGAGCTTGCAGTGGCTTTGCGGTGTAAAATTGTTCGCACAATTTGTCAGGACCTGACAGGCAGTTGTTCGTGCGAACTGAGTGCTGTATCGCCAGATCTTTCCTTTGTTCCGAAAGATGCCTTTGGCCTAGAAATGCGTGTACTGATTACCTGGCCGGGCGGTACTACCAGTCTTTTTACGCTAGTGTTCTGTGTGACAACGTTTCATTTTGTGTTATGACTTTGTCAGGTGTGCTGATGCTAACTGTCATGAATCTTTATTATTGTTTCAGAGAGTCGTGTTTTTCAGTTGATTAAACCTTTCAATTAGGTCATGTTTGATTAGAGCATGTATCAAAACACTGAGTACTAGTAGTTTTGATTTTAGCTTGAATAGTGTTGTTAGCAGGGTCGTCGCCAATGGGGGGGCCAGTGGTGCCCGCCCCCCCATTTGAAATCGGTGTTCCCCATTTCACGTTTGGCCCACCGGTTGCTGCATACATCCAATACTGTATTTTTAAAATGTGGCCCTCCTTCTGGTTTTGGCCCCCACTGCTGCTAAATCCTGGCGACGGGCCTAGTTGTTAGAAAGGATTATTGTTGATTCGCCTGACATCATTAACTCGATTTATGATGCAGATGTTGTTTGTGGCCAGGAACTACGAGAGGGGGTTACGAGAGCGAGAGGTGCATTCTACCCGGGCCCGGTAGGTGCGGGGTCCCGGGAAAGTTAAAGTACACATGATCTGCTTTTCTGTAATCAAGCCTAAAATAATTATCAGTGTAAACCAGCTGCCAGTATAACAATTAATATATTTGTAAATCTTAGCATGACAGCTGATTCTGATTATTATACAAGCAAGCTATACAAATTTCGACGAGTACTCACGAAAATAAAGGGGCCCGGTGCGGTCTTCGTACCCCCTGGTAAAATTTCTCTCGGGGGCCCTGTTTGTAGCTTTGCATGTGTTGGGATTGAGAATGTAAGGAGAGTGATCAAAATTCGCAGCAGAGCAAGGGAAAGAGGATATTGAAAATGTTAGCAGTCAGTGATAATAATGTACTTGTTTTGCAATTCACAAAATCAGCAGTTTTAACTGCAATTCTGTCTTAAAGATTGGCAATTTTATGCGAAGGAAAAAGCGAAAAATTCTTGATGAAGGGTGGATGTTTAACCACTAATTTGTGAAGTATTTTGTTGTTCAACAACACGAAAGGGCTCTTTGCTTGATTTGAACAAATAACATTGCTTGTCTGAAATAATTTAATATCAAGCGGCACTGCAACTCCAGGCATTCAGAAAAATACGAGAAAATTTTAGGTCAATTGCCGCTGGATAAACCCATCAGTTGAAGATGTTATTGCAGGGTCAACAGAAAATAATATCCCTTTACAAAAACTACACTCAGCTTGGGACTGAATTGAGCTTCAAGTTTAGTGAAGCAATAGCAGAGAAACGAAAAGCCTTCAGTGACGTCGAAATGATTTTTAAAAATGCGATGCTCTGATGTCCGAAAGTTTGCCCGTTAGCAACGGTTTAACTTTAAACAGTGTGCATGTGCTGTGAAGATGAGAGTTTCAATTTTTGCTTCTTTGGCTTCTTCCAGCATAGGCACGTAGCAAGAAATTTTGAAAGGGGGGAAACAACATCCAAGTCTCAACATTGAAATATTTAATGCCCCTTGTTTTTGCAAGCGTTATCCATAAAAAGTGCATTTTTCTGGCGCCTTTTTTCTGAATAATTATGTTCAGATTTAAGCCGGCAAATACAGTCTATTTTCATTTAATTGACAAGTTTTTAAGTTTTTTTTAATGAAGTTCCAAGCTTCTACTTTGAATTAAACCACCAATTGCTCGTAATTCTTTCTTGTAAAAACGCTTGTGAAAATCTCGATGCTCTAAATCAGGCCTGCCCAACCTTTTTTGGTGTTGCGGGTCACTGTCACATGAAGAAATTTATTGCGGGCCACAAACGTTTTTGTGACGGAACAATAAGCTATTGTGACATAAAAAATCCCTTGATTTTGATAAGTTTTTTGCGATAACACGAGATGATAATGAGTCCTATAGTTGCACGCAGTGTTGTCAACTTGTAAGGATGTAAACCAAATCTAAAAAATTGACATATTTTTGAAGCGTTTGTTATATAAGTTTGGGTGGTAGGCCCATAACAGAAACAATAGGTACAATCTTGGTGTGTTTTCATAGCAAATTTACTTGAGCCTATAAAAAAATACTAAAAATGTCAAAAATCTGCTTACGAACTTATTACATCGCGGGCCACATAAAACAACCTCACGGGCCACGGGTCGGGCAGCCTTGCTCTAAATGCTAGATCAGCATCATTCTTTTAGCAGCCAATACTGCAGTGGAGCAAGAAGTCATCGTGGCCGCCACGAAGATTGCACTTTTGTTTTTCACACTTTTGATATAGGCTACACCAACATACATTCAACCAAAGCCGAGCAGCAAGTTTGTTCTAAGACACCGACTCCTGAAATAAGTCTAAAAAATTTGCGCGCATATGGGATGTGGATTTTGTCCAATTCTTGAGCGACTGGTTGTTGACGTACGTATGCAGCTGATAACGTAAAGACTGTAGAGTCCCTCAGGGCGTTTGAAAAATGTTTGGATTTTATGTCATTAAACGCTATGACATGCCATTGTGGTGGCATTTTTGTACGCTATTTGTTCTACACCTGCTTCCCAAAACCGATTAGGTTATTAGCTAGCTATTTGGGGTTAACAATAGGCCTAAAATTCACAAATATGATATACTGTAGACAACATTGCAAATTGGGGTAAGTTACACATGCCCTCTAAAGAAACCTGCATATGTTTGACCCACTCTTTGGGGGCCCCGCTGTCTTCTGTAATAAATCTTATTCATTACGTTATATATAGGCCAAAATTTTTTTCTGTCTAAGAAGGCAGTATTTTGTTAAATTTGCCACAAGTCGTAAGCGAAGGTTTTCCTATCAACGCTGTCTGCGTCGAGAAATTCTTGTTTGATTTTTTTGTACAGTTAAGTAACAAACGGCATTAGACTGCGGTCAGGTCAGCACGATACACTCAGGCTGTCATATCACGATGCGAACTGGAGAGACCATGCAGAGAGTAAAGCTAGTTGCACGGATGCCTTGCCCACACACGTTATGATTTAGCAGGTGTTGAGATGCTTTTTAAACTTAGGGCCCCGCGTTCTTGCAATGCTACAGGCCCCGCGTTCTTGCAATGCTACAGGCCCCGCGCTAGCTTAATCCGCCACTGCACAAAGTGTGTATTTGCGAAAACGAAGCTACAATTGACTATTACTACGGCTCTGCACTAAAATTAGGAAATATTTGTCGCTGCAGCCTAACAGAATGGTTGATTCGTCGATCTAGCCCAGTGGTTCACAAAGTATGGGTCGAAACCCAAACAAGCGTGGTGAAGGGTCAAAAAATGGGACGCACCGAGGCGATCCAAACCGGAGTTGTGTACTTTCAACGATACCACGGCTTGTCTGTGTCAGTCCGCAGCGTACATACTTGAGAAAAGGATAGAACGACTAGCAACTTTCTTCCAAAAATCCACACAACTGTTGCAGGTAACTGCATCGCCTTGAACTACTGAGGCAAGCACAAGAGAAAGATGGTAATTCGGGGCATTAAACTAACAGGAAAGAAACCAGCAACAATAGAGCTCACTCGACGAGATTGCTCTACTGATACTAGGTTGCACTAGCATTATATAGGCATAAGCGTATGGCATGGGGATGCTGTAGCAGCCCCAACGCTGGAAAATTGGCATTATTTGGGCAAAAATGTTGAACATTTGGGCAAATTATACAGCTACATTCACATTTAAGTGAGGCAGTGTCTATGTTGCCATAGTTCATGTTCGTGGGTAACAAAGATGTATTACCCAACATACCTTTGGGCAACAAGAAGAATTACCCCAAATACTCTGAAGTTACCCTAAGTGGGATTCTTTCAAATGGGGTAAAAATGTTTGTGGTTTTGGGTAAGTAGGCTACCATGCAATGTCTCAGCTGTTTTGGGAAAAGGCAAACGTTGCCTTTGATTTGGGGGTACTTTTCCAAGTAAATTCTCGCAATTCTTGAAAAAGTAACTCACTTTTTACAGTGCATCAATGGCAAAAGCTTTGTTGAGACTATTTTGCCATTCTTTTCTGCCTCTAATGGCAAAATGCACTGCCTGATGGCAAAACAATGACTTCCTTAAAGTGAATTAAAATCATATGGGAATCCCAACAGCCTCCACAAAAATTTGGGCCAATAAAAGAAATGTCATTCAAGTTTTGGGTAAAATTAGAAACATTTGGGTAAATTAGGAGCATCTGGGTATGGTCCAACAGCTTCAATTATATCTGGGCAAATAAGAAAAGATTTATCCAAATTTGGGTGAAATTGAAAACATTTACATAAATTGGAAACATTTGGGTAAAGTCCATCAGCCAAATCAAATTTGGCAATTTGTAACAGCTTCATTCAATTGTGGTTAACTTCAAACAGTCATATTCAAAGATGGGCTGTATAGAAAAGCTCCATTGAAATTCGAATGCATCTAGAAACATTTAAGTGAACTATAAGAGCTTACATCAAATGTAGATCAAATTAGAATCATTTGGGTGAATTTCAACAACTTCAATCAAATTTGAGCAAATTGAACAACTTCATTCAAGTTTGCATGAAATTAGAAATATTTCCATAAATTGGAAAAATTTGGGTAAATTCCAACACTCTAAATCAACTTTTCGCAAACAACAATAGCTCCATTCAAAATTTGGGCCAAGTGGAACAGCTTCATTCAAATTTGGGTAATTTCAAACAACTTTATTTAATTTTGGGCAACTTCAAACAGCTTCATTCTAATTTTGGTTGTACGTAAGAGCTTCATTGAAATTTGGATACAATCAGAAACATTTGGTGAATTCCAACAGTCTCAACCGAATTTCGGTAACTGAAACAGTTTCAATCAAACTTGGGTAGCCTGCTACTGGAAAGATCTGTAGAAGAAGTTCATTCAGATTTGCATATGTTATAAATATTTCGGTAAATTGCAACAGCCCAAATCAAATTTGAGTTAATTGAAAGAACCTCATTAGAATTTGAGTAGACTTCGAAATATTGTAAAATTATGTAGGAACATGTAGTGTTAACCCACCATTCTAACTTACCCTAACTTTTGTGAACATCAAATCGGTGATGCTGGTAAGTGTTTTGCAGCTATAACAACAAAAATTTAGCTGTAAATGATGTTTGTTGATACTGCGAAGTTTTCATGTTTCAGGTTTGCTGCATGCTGTGAAGTTTTCAAGGCTCCATTTGTTGCTGCTATGCTTTTCTAGGCCTACAAGGTAGGTTTGATTTGCTTTTGTAGGCCTATAATGCAGGTTCGATTCAATACTATGAAGTTGTCATCGTTGGAAGTACAGTAGTAGCCTACTTAACCAATGTGCAGCCGCAAATTATTTTGTGGTAATAATCTGGTTCATCTGTCATATGATTCTGCAAAGTTTTCGTGTTTCAACATTGCTTTGATTTTGTGAGATTTACAAGTGTGAATCTGCCGCTGTGAAGTATTCATAAATACAATTAACTAAGTAACTGCAGCTGCAATATGTTGTGTTTTAGTAGTGTAGTTGTGATTTCATACTGTTTTGGTTTTCATACTTTGCATTTGTTTCATGCCATGCATTTGACATGTTGCATCCTGCCAAATTTCAACGCTTCAATTTGATGCTGTGAAGTGAAGTTCTTATGAACAGTACCAACTGTACTATCTATTGCATTGCATAATTCATTAATACAGTCCAGTGAAGCATTTCTGTTTTTATAAAGTATTCTTGCTGAGGTTACAAGAAATTTGTCATTGAAAATGTGCATTTGTACACATTCCTTCGTAGTTGATCACATAGGCTGCAGCATTAATGTCCGAATCAGTTCCATATTGCTATTTCTTTTTGGCATGCTGTGTTCAGCGCACATTCAACTGTCTAAACTGGAGTGTTTTTTTGGTTTTCATAACGTGACTTTAGAAGTTGTAAAGTCATGATGAGAAGCTGTAACCTGATAAAAAATATTGATTGCTAGTTGAGGGCGTAAGGCTTTGATCCCCATAGTGACACTCTTTTCAGAATTGCATTTATTTACTGCGTTATTTATATGATTTGGTAATGAAGAGGTGTTTAAACAATAGTAATTTCAAACTCAGGGCTGAGAAATCTCTCAGTTTACAGTTCATCAACGAGATGGAGATACCCACATCAACGAACTTGCACGGAAATGCGTTGCCGCCTTGAATTTCATTTGTACGTGAAGAATTGCAGGAGCGCGACTCATTGCATGAATTGATTTGTTACTTATATTTGACGGTTGGTAATTAAACATGCAGAAACCTTGATTTACTTACAATGGTACGTTTTGGTCTCAACGTTAAGACTTTCTGTTTATACATTATTTGGAAAAAACAAGATCAAATTTGGGCAAAATTTTTTGCATCCCCAAAAGTAGGCACTCCTGTACACCTACGTATATAGGGATAAGTGAATTACGATAATTCACTTGTGGTAACTATCACAGTGACTTGTTACTTATGGGTACCATCTAGCGGTGACCATTTATTTACATGTGGCGCCATCTCCAGGCCGCCACACAATCATCATGTTTTCATACGTTGCTTGAGGCTTTAAAATCGCAAGGTGTTCACCAACTCAGATTTGGGTCGCGCTCAAAAAAGGTTGGGAATCGCTAATCTAGGCCGTAGCCACATTGAGGCAAATAAGGCACTTGCCTCGGTGAACCTTCTGTATGTTGGCACAGCATATTTTTGCAACGCTAAATCAAATCATATCTTATTGTGTGGCTGTTTCAAAAAGAGCAGCAGCAGCTACACTGTGTTGCAACCACCAGCCTAGATTAAATGAGGGCAAGATGTTAGGTCTCCATAAACTTCATTGAAAAGCATACCTAACCGGGGACTTAATTAAAATATTCGGAAAAATTTTGACCCTGACTACGGTAAAAAAATTTGACCCTGACTATGGCCATGTTATTCTAGTCATTCTTGCGTAAGCGGTTCTGCTGTTGAAGTCTTTTTTAAATCCATTATTATAAAATGCCAATCGATTGGGAAAATTTCAATTTAGCTTCATTTTAGTGACATGCCCTTTATCCAGGGCCGGAATAACCATTGGGCAAACCGGGCAAATGTCCGGGGCCTCGCGCGTTTGAGGGCCTTGGCCTTGAATATCAAAAGACACCCTCACTGGTTTTTCATGTCTTTAGGCTGTTCACCACGCGTCACAATTGTAGAGCTTTTTGATTACTGCGTTTAGTGTATACTGTAGTTTAAGGAAACTGACAACTTTGGCATTTGTCGTTTTTGAGTGACTTTGAACCAAACAGCACCATGCTTTATGACTCAAGAATTAGATCGAAATCAGTGCACCCATGGGCGTCCGCAGAAATCTTTCCAGGAGAGGGCAACGTCAAATTTTGCTTATCTTTTTGAGGTTGCTGACCATGCAAAGCAAATGCACGTTGACAAAACGCTTTACCCTTTCTACCCCATTATTTTGTGCTGTTTGAACCTCAATTCTCAATCTTCTGTCTGAAATGTTTTCTACACGTCGGCTATCAGAACTGCTTTTTCTTTTCATCATCATCATCATCATCATGGCCCATCCCGTCGTTGTCGACGATGAGCTCGGCGCTTCTCCATTTTTTCTATGTGGCTGACAATGAATAACCAAAACTCAGAGAGGCACGCCATCTGTTGCGATCGGCAGCAAGTGTTTCCCATGACTGTGGAGAGATGTGGAAGCCC
>JGI24159J19872_10013646_pt1 | contig 10551 bp, 7 predicted proteins | sample Ectturendosymbi4_FD_19872 | JGI IMG/M metagenome (IMG submission 19872)
CCTACCTTTGAGGCTCTGTTACGAAAATATGCGTGCCTGTTTCTCGAAAGATGCAGAAAATCTAACAACATACGGTTACGTGCTTTGATGCAGTCAGGTTGTTTGTATTCGTCCCTATTCTTTGAACACTACAATCGCATTTTACTTTGTGACTGAGTGATCGAACTTTACAGTGTCAGTTTGATTGATGGCATGTCATGCCACAATGCTTTCGCATTTTACCTAGACTCGACCAATTTAAGAATTGGCGCTCTACTCCGCAGTAATGTTGTAACAAGCGTTACGTGTTAGCTAACATGTTTTAACAATGTGTCTGTAACCCTATGGTTCTGTCTTCAACGGAGTTGCAAAAAGTGTCGGTAACTCTGTGATTCCGCTCGCTTCAATGCTTGGTGAAACGATGTCTTGTCTGTTTTTATTGACCTGCGTTCTGCAGAGTGTGTGTGTTCATACTATGGACTTCGTGTCTGGTCATAAACAAATAAATTGAATTAAAGTACAATTTATTTTTTGCTTGTATTTGACTGCTGTGAGTGACAATGTGGCATATGCTTTAGGTATTGATTTTGGTAAAATGCATGAATATTTAAGTTTTAAATTTAAACAATATTCCAACTCAGGCGTGTGCAACCGTGCAGCACTGTCTGGTCAAATGCACAGAATCAGATTGGTCCACGGGTCACAGCTGCATGTGTCAAGCTCTGCGGGTGAGACAACTCGCTGGCCACCCACGGAAGATTGGCAATACTCTTCAAAAACCGTAATGCTTGCTTGTGGAGCAGCGGAATCTGGATGTAGTGAATACCAGGTGCGGGTGAACTGGTGTGGTTATCAGGGAAAGAAAACAACAAACTATNTTTCTCTTAATATACTTTTAGGTTTTTCGACAGCGGGCACACTCTATTTAAAATCTAGACCTTTCCGCGGGCCACAAAACTTNAACTTCCAGGCCACGGGTTACACACCTCTGTTCTAACTGTGNTTCATGTTTTCAATTAAAAAAAGTCGTNGCAGCCAGTATTACGTTGATTTCATGTGTAGATTGTTTGAAATGTTTGGGATCATATACCATCAAAAAAATGTACAGGCTAAGTTTGCTAATTTTCTCTTATTGTTTTTGTTTCTAGTTATTGGTGTGAGATGTGCGCGTTGCTAGACTGCTCAGATTGTTCCTTTTAAAAATTGTTTCCACAGTGATAAAGTTTCTTCAGAACACCGCATGACTCTTATTGGTTATTAGATCAATTGATTACAAAACTGCAATATTTACAAATCGGGATGAAGTTGAAAATATTCTGTGAGTCATTTCCCAACACAAAAATGTGGGAATTGAAATATTTGAGGTGTTGTGTGTCTGAACCCGCACATGAACTACCGTAAAAATAATATTCATTTCGTGATTGAGTTTTCATATAATACCTGCGAATACCAATACACTTTGGTGAGGCCTGTAAGCTGATAATACGCGATTGAAGAAGGCCGATTAAAATTTTGAGACGTGCAAACCAACTTTACAGGGGAAAGCTATCCGAATGAACGTTGAACAGTCGTAGCTCTTTTCAGTAATGAATTTCCAACTCAAAACAGTCACCATGTGTGTCGGGCACGCAAAACTCCTAGCTAGTGTAACAAGGGAACTACTCAAGGACTTGGTGTGAAACATAAGAAACATGAAACAAAATTTTATTCATCATGTACAACTGTTCATACGGCAAATCAATCGTGGGCAAATTACTACGACGGATAAAAATTGCACTGGATTCGTCACACAGAGGTAACAAACAAGACCTGAAGTTCTTAAAAATGTTTCACAAACAAACCACTACGAATTAACTGCCTGCTCTTAAATTTCCAACTTGGTAAGTGCAATATTCTCAACATGTGTCCTCAACCGTTCGCCAATTAATCTCATGCGAACATTAGCCAGAGAATTTCGCAAACGCTCGGAGTATAACAACGGGTTAACGAAACTGTTGAGTGGTACAAGGACTAAACAAATTAAGCTCAGCAATCTACGTTTTCCCTTCAGGCACTTGTCTGCGGAATCTGGAGAACTACAAGCTGCGTGCGAAAACGAAAGCAAGCAGAGTGGCACCCAGCAGATAAAATCCGTAATCAAGATCCGCGCAATTAATTTGTGCATCTTTTCATCTTCTTTCGGTTTTGTATATTTTGTCCCCTTCTCGTTGTTTTCAGGCTCATGAGAGCGCCGTGGGAAGTGGGCAGAAACTTGATTCAAGTAGCGCTTGAAGTTGTTACACCCATTATTATTCGATGTTTTACACAAAATGTAGACGTAACAGGTTGCAATATAAACAAACGCAACAAAGTTATATGAAACTATTGTTAACGTATAAGAATCAGATGGTTGATTTCGATTGACCATGTAGTTCACACCACACCAGCTTTGTCTGTTGTAAAATCCCAACAGAGTCTCGTTGCCATATAACTGAAAATTTTTAGCCAATGTGATTAAAACACTCCAAGATGGCGATGCAGGAAGAACACAATCGGTATCAGAAGCATTTAGTACATTCGAAACAATACCCTTTAAGCTTTCATAGTTGACGTTGTCATGAGTTTGCTGGGTTACATTAGAAGGTGATATGATCTGAAACTTCACTTGCTTCACAAAAATTTTCTGCAACTCATCGGTATTAATTACAGGAATAATTGCAAGCAGCAACCAAACGATCCAACACAAAGCTGCGCTTAATGTTGCTGTTCGTTCGTTTGCTCGCTTATACGGTTTCCTTACACTTTGCAAACGAAAGGAAGCCATGGTTACCAGCATTGTGACAGAAACTTGACTTGAAATGAAATTCAGTATTCCAAGAAAACTGCAAAGTGGCGTGAAACGAAGCATGCCTCGTATTTCTGGAAAATTACCAGTTTTGTCCAATAATTTAAGTAGAGCCAAAATGCTCAAATACAGACCCATCAAGAAATCGGCCATTGCAAGATTGAGCAACAAAATATTGTGAACGCGTTGAACGGTAGACAAAACATTGCGTCTGTGATGCAAAACACGCAAAGTTCGGTTAAAGACAACAGCATTTCCCGCTAAACTTAAAACACCAGCAATCATGTAGATCAGTAAAAAAACAAATATATTTATAGTCTCGTGATTTGTCTCATTTATCTCTTTGTGCCTGCAGGTTTGTTCCTGTCTGAAGCAACAGTTTTTCACAGAGGCATTTACATAGCATATCCATTCTTTATTTCCTCTCTTCTTAAGAATGGTAATATTTGCTACACTGAGAGCAACCATAACTTCATGAAGAAATTCCGTGAGATTTTTTTTGCTTTCGTTTCCTCGACACTTCCAGTTACGCACCAAGTATTCGTACGAATCGTTGGATTTGTAGGTGAATGTCGTTGTAGCACTGACCACTGCGCAGGTCTTGTTATTCTTCTGTGAACCAACCTCCTCAGATAAGCATTGTTTTGCGAAGTTGGCATTTACAGCTGCAGCTGAAAGTCAACAAAATTTCTTTACATCCAGGAATTTCATTTCTGAAACAAATATCTGGCTAATGAAACGGGCTGAACATTAGCATAGGTGTGACACAGTTGGCAAAGAGCATAAAATTGATTTATTGTTCGCTAACTGTATTTACTCTGCCAATTTTATGGTGATGCTTGCTATGTTTGTTGTAATGTTTATGAAAGCCTCTATGAAATTATTTGAAGTGAAAATCATTGAACTGACTTCCTTAAATGCGAACCTCCATACTTTTACGCCTTAAATTAATGACGATTCTGTGGNATGTTGAAAGGAAACCCTAAATCAGNGGTCGGTAACCTGCGGCCCGCTGGCCGGATCCGGCCCGCCAAGCAAAATCATCNGGTCCGCAGCCCTTTCACAAATTGCAACTGCATGGCCCGCCTAAAGGTAGGCTATATTTTATGAATCTTCCCTCCTTCCACCTTTTTTAATTGCATACTTATGAGGAACTACTTATTAGAAACCGAACTGTGCTATAGATGTGCTGTGTTTCATATTTTGGGCTTTGATATGGACTGTAAAAATCACGAGTTCATCTGATTAAAAGTCTTTGAATTCCCGTTTTTTATTAACACCATGAACAGCGAAATAAACAAAATTAGTGGTGGAAAACCAGTACGGCCAGCCATACCTTGCAGAGTTTGTTTTTGGCCCGCGACTAAGGAAAGGTTGCAGACCCTTGATCTAAAACAATCAATGAATTGCAGAAATTAACTGTCATCCGGTTCATATTGCAAATTTTATAGAGAAAAGCTTTGCTGAAAGTTGATGATAATTAATTTTTTTTGCTGCTCTAGTTTGCTAAACATATTTCTCTGTCGAGCCTTATTTTCATGTATACACACATATACAGTCGCCGGTGGCCTGTATCTGTATCACTAAAGTGGGAGATTTTGATATCTGTGTGTGTGATTTTTCGTTGTTCAACATAATGCACAGAACCATATCACAGTTCTACTTTACAAACTTTAAATCAAAAGGGAGTTCAAACCTGATGTATATGCCACTACCTGTATCTCATATTCTGACATCAATGCGAATACATTTGATAGGGAAAGCAGTTAGGCAATAAAAATATGTCACTTCAACTTTTAATTATACATTAGTGGGTTTGATAAACCCTCAAAACACCAGAGAAAAACGTTTCTGCTGTACGTACCTGCAGGTAAACTAAAGAACAATATGAAGATCCAAGGCAGTGGTTGCAAGTTACCCATCATGTTAACGATGCGGAAATGAAGATGAAGGAAAAAAGCACAGTGACATTGACAAGTTCTGTTTTGAAGTGTAAGGGAAGCTATGCCTGCAAAGTATTACGTAAATATCATTAAAGTACTCTCCAAAAACGCTGTTTTCAAACTTTTCCCTAACCGCTCGGTGAAAGATTTAATTCAACGGTCTTTTTTAGCAATTTTTCTTGCGCATCAGAAGATCATCTAAAATTGTGTGCGAGTGCGCTTGTGTGATTGTGGGCGAGATTGTGTGTTCGTATGTTTATGTTGCTGAACATTGCGTTTTGAATATAATGTGAAGCAAGATTCATTCTTCACTCCATGAGCTTCCATTTTAACCTAAAATGTCACTGCTGGTCTTCTGGGCTGGATGTCTTTTTCAACTGATCAGCTGATAGACATAAAATATTGAAGTTAGCAATAGCTGGTGAATTTTACAAGCCTGGTTTCTTCCACAGTGACACCTACAAGGGAAGTGCCAATCAAAAGCGAGCAGCGCATTACTTAGCGCTAATACCTAGTAAAAGAAGTTTAAAGCAACTTTGTTGAACGTTATCTTAAGTCCTGTCTCATCACGTGTTGGTAGAATTGCTGCTTTTATTGACGCCGGGCCATGAGTATGAAGCGCATAGATGAAACTTGTTCATTTGAACAACCTGCCATTGCAGGGAACTGTAGCAAGAACGCTCCACTGGGACTGTGATTAAAATTGACTTCGCGGAGAGCAGGAGATTGCACAAATCCGGATCGGAAGCGCAGCCTTCACAATGTTTTCCGTTCAGTGGGTTTCATGATGGATTCGGCTTCCTTGTTATAAAGCAACCAATTTATTACATTGATGTGAGCAGGTTGGCAACGTATAGGCTCCAAACAAATATGAAAGCTTCAGTAAAAGAGCTCTACTTAAGCTGACATTGCTGATGTACGAAAAGCACTTCTTCCCCTGACACCTTTTGTTGCTTTGGTGAGGTGGAAACGAGTTTTTCTAATAGTAATCGTACTGCCGAAAATATCACTCTTAGCTCTAAGTCAGTGGGTCTTAAACTTTTCTGCGCGTTGACCCCCAATTAAAGTATACAATTTTCTGCAGACCCCGCGGTCTAGCCCAACAGTTACTAATACAAGGAAAGTATGTGTCAAAGTAAATTTGAGTACTTCTTACTTGAAATGCATGATACAATAATACACAATCCGAAAATATGCTTAGAACTTAGGGGCCATTCAGTGACCCCCATTCAACCCAGTGACCATTTATCGACCCCTTGGATGCTCCAATTGACCCCTGGGGGTCGATATCGACCACTTTGAGAACCACTGCTCTTAGTTAAAAGGCGTTTGCACAAAAATACGTAGGTACCAAAATTATTCTTGAAGTTTTTTTCGCAGTCACGGCCAAACGATTTAATCTTCTGCATTTCCGAGGTATATCTCTACATACACGAAAAATGTAAACTGTCTCATCTCAAATTTTCAAATTTGTCCTTATTGCGTAGGTGTAGAGAGCAGGCGATTTTTTGGGGTGCAAAGAATATTTTGCCCGAATTTCCCCAAATATGCCCAAAAAACTTTTATGCGATAATCTTTCTCCCCACCACTTTTCTGTAGCTATTAGCAGGGTTGCGGAGTAGGAGGTAAAATATCCGGTTCCGACCTTTCCAAAAATTTCCGAATCCGACTCCCGACTCCGACTTTCCAAAATTTCCAACTCCGACTCCTTAACATAAAAGGAATGAAACTTGGCTGTTAATGCAGCGTTTCAAACGTGCACGTATAATGCGCATTATGACATTTGCAAGTGCATTTTAGTCTCTTTGTCTAAACTAGCCTCCCAACTGCCAGCGTTTCCGTCAACGTAAATTTAAGAATGCAACGTAAGAATAAACACATGCATGTTGTTCGATTCCACTTTTCATAAAATAAGTCCATTCAGGGAGATACTGAGGAAGCTTCTGCTAAAAGATCAAGCAAATTGTTTCTAAGACATGCCCACGGCCCGCCCGAGACAGTTCTGCGCCCTAGGCAAGCTTCAATATTTACGCCCAAGTTACACGTCACACTAAAACATTCGGGACATGGAAGCCAAGAAAAAAGCGGATTCTGCGCCAGCTGACGGTTGCGTTCCAGGCGACCGCCTAGTTGGCCTAGTGGAAGGGCCGGACCTGGACATGTCCAAACGTCAGATACCAGGAAAAAGTTTTGCAGAAGGCAAGTTATATTTAATGCGCTATTACACGACTTTCTTATACGTGGATAGCTCGTCGTTTCTATGGCAGCTGAAAATACGTTTACAAGTTTCACCTCTCATGATGAAAAATGCAACTTCTTGGATAGAACAAGCATATGGTTAGTGTTTGCGTGGGATCTACCTATATTTTTCTGTAAAACATACTGGGATGAGCATGGGCGACGGAACGATTTTTTCCATAGGAAAGGGAAAGAGTGTATTTTACCAGGGATAGACAAAAAGATTTTTCCAGCAGGGAGTCAAAAGTGGTGAAAATTTAATTTACCCGCTCGAAACTAAGAAAACAGCCTTTCTTGTTAAAAATGTAATAGGAAAATGTCAAATACCAGAGGGGTAAAGGCCCTCTGCCCATCCCCTTACGACGCCCATGGGGATGAGTTGCCCACAGTACCAAAAGGGATATGACAGCGGAGACCATTCTCACAAATAACACTATCGATATTTTTGCGCATACAGCCGGTGCATCGCATGTAAATGCGGCATCTCGACAGGGCGAACAACAAGTTTGTCCATAACTTTTTAAATCTTCGCATTCTGGTGCGTTTCTATTATCTGAACAATTAGGTAGCACTTTGATAGCAAACATCTTCGTCGTTTCAAACAAACTATCGTCTTTCCCAGTTATGGCTGGATTGCTTGCTTTGTCATCAGCTATTGCTATGCAGCTGCTATTGTGCTGCCGCCGTCTTGCTTTACATAGTATAATTCACACTGATCTTTGATAGAAGTTGACTAATGATTTATACATGCCATTTCTCACCTTTCACCTCGACGATTATATGGTGCTAACCTGTTTTTGTGAAAATATCGTTTTTGTAAAAACAGGTCAAAAATGGTTGCGATACAGCAATACAAATCTATCATCTCATAGAAAACCTTAGAAACAGCCCTGAAAGCTAAAGAAAACCACTTTGAATATTTGTAGACGTAAAAGCTTAGTGAGCAAGTCACACACTTATTACTTAATTCATTCGGACCAGTTTCGCCAGATCCAAAATCGAAACAAAACTTCCATAAACGTCAAAGCCTGAACTCTTTATCAATGGCGAAAACGTTTTTTTTTCTATACAGCTTTTCGATTAGCATGATGTTAGTGAGCAGCTACCTTTATAGCAAACACTCTCAATTTGCAAAGCAACTAACTATTTTTGTTACAAAAACTGTGAGTAACCTGGGAGGTGGCTATCATTTCAAATCTCACACAAGTTGCTGGAATCTGCAGTAGGTGTTCTTTCTGAAAGACAAAAATTGCAGGAAGCACGCAGTTTTTTGACCCAGCACATCAGAAGGGAAGAAGCAGCTACCTGGGGCGTGAGTTGAGCGTTCGGCTATCGGAAACTGTGAAGACGGAAGTACGAGACATTTCCTTGATATTACGGTAAACACCTTTACCGTCACCAGTACAGTAAAATGTAAGCCTCTGTAAGCTTGCTTCAAGCGTTTTTGAAAAAATGCGCGTTGGCATCGAGAAGATATCTGCATCAAGCTCTGGGTGGAGTTCCTGAATCAACAGAGTTGCGTCAAGCTCTGGCGTGAGTTGCTGAACCAGCAGAGATTCAATTGACATTTACCAATGATCTCGGGGTTGTGAAAATCAACTGATGATCGGTATTGGCCTGCAAATGCATAGAAGTTTTGTGAGATCCAAAGCTCTATTATACGATTTACTAAAATGCGTTGCGTTTTCCCGATACAGGAGGCACTGCAAGAGCACGTAAACAACGTTGTAACGGTTAAGTGAAGATTGTTTTTTACAAGATTTGATCAGGGCATGTTCAATGAAATATTATTGCATTGAGTAGTATGTAGTGCGACTATTGCCACGACATTAGGGAACTGTCAAGTGATGTTTGATCAGAATAAAGGTGCTGGGGAAATTACTTTTTATCAAGCAAAACAAGTGTGCTCGTTATGTTTCGTAAACACACGCTGAAGAACATAACACCTTACAAATTTTCCCATGCCAAAACGATATATGCTCATTAGGTAGTAAAGTTGCAGTCTACGATCCAACCATAACGATGCGTTCAAATTCATCAAGATATTAACTCCAACAAAATCGCTTTGAGTATCAAAACTTATTGCCTCAAAGTATTTGCTACACGTTCATGCCACTGCGCGTCTTGTACAAATACGCAGACTGGTGGGGAATAGTGAAATATCACTGTTAGTTTTATAAAATTCTGCAGTTAACGCCATCTTGCTTTCACTGCCCTGCTGCAAATGTTTGGGTTCGCTGCCTGTTAAAGACAGTAGTGTCGAGTCCAAACCTTCTTTAAATATTGGTAAACTCCCTTAACGCGAAGTCACTGGAAAAAGAGGAAAAAGCATGGAGGACTCCTCAAAACCTTTATTTTTATCTGACATTGCTCTCTAGCAAAAGTACAAACGTAATGTCAAAATATTTATTCGTTCCCAACAAGCGTGTCTGCTTAACATCGACAAAGAGTTATTCATTTGTGCACGAGTTACTGCCATTTATCCAGGTTCGCTTGTAAACCAAACGCCTTTGCACCGACACAAAATCTTTTAACATGAACTGACATCAACGCAACATATAGAGTAACGTCAGCATGACTCCCAGGAAAGTATACTCGTAGTGCTCGACTATCTGCGACAGTGGCCGTACGCCGGTATAGGCTAAATCAGTGATGAGGAACCTTTTTACTATCACGGGCTGCATGAATTGTAAAGTATCGCTGGTGTGCCGCAAAAATGAATTATATTCATCTTAAAACTCTACCTTCATCTTCCAAAGAAAAATAAGGAGAGAAAACTATGTGAATGGAGCGAGAGAAACTTCTCTTGACTTACTGTCTGCGTTTCTGTTTGTCATGAAGTTTCGTTTTGGCGCGATATTGTATTCTAACTCTGGTAAGGAAAATTCTGACCCGGGCCAAACTAAATGTTCATACGGGCCTCATTTGGCCCGTGGGCCGCAGGTTCCCCATCCCTGCGCTAAACAGAACAGAATTTCAGAATGGAATGCGGTATTTCAGTGACACGTTGTAAGGATATATCCGGTATCACTGCCTACAACGACGTCAAAAAATTACATCAGTTTTTGATGATGCCAAAGTTATCACAACAGTGGATCAGCTTTCTTGAGGCTGTTCTGTATTTGAAAATGCAAAATTGCTTAATTTGGATGTTTTGAATTTTCTTTTGTTCAATTCTCAACTGCGTTGTAAAACTTTTTACAAAGTTCGAAACTAGCAAAAACAAAGTCAAAGCCTGTGTTGTTTGAGTATATTTTAACTGAAATTTATTAATTGAAATGAAAGCCGAAAATAAAAGCAGAAAATGATAAAGTTAACCGAAAGACATTGTTTACGATGCAGAAAACATGCTTTTGATTTTTACCCTGTTGGATTCTAGCTACGATAGATGTTGCTTGAATGCTTGCCAGGCCCTTTTTTAAATCATTCCCTGTAAAAACACTTTAGGTTTTAAAACAGTGGCCAGTAAGAAAGGGTTTAGGAGATAAGAAAAGGCGAAGCTGTCATTGGTTGAAGATGTAATTTGGACCTCGTGGAAACGTTGGAACGGTCAACCAATGGAAAGTT
>JGI24159J19872_10013648_pt1 | contig 10550 bp, 6 predicted proteins | sample Ectturendosymbi4_FD_19872 | JGI IMG/M metagenome (IMG submission 19872)
AGAAAGGCGCCGTACTCCCTCTCAAATGTGACTGCAAATATTGAACCAATGAGCTGAAATTGTCATGACCGCGTAAAGCCTATTCATTCCATCAAGCTGATAGCTGGTATTTTGCCAATATTTTAGTGTTAGAGCTGACTTTTGAGTACTGTGCTTTGTTGAGGAGCGTCGTGCTAACACGTAGTAATTCACTGCCACCCTGCGTTTTCCACATTGGTCTGAGGTGTTGCACAATTGCACTGTTAGGTCACAATGTTCGGTCATGAAACACGCTCAATACATTTTTGTGAGATAGCGGTAAGAACAAGGTGCTTGCTAACATTGCATATATGGCCAAATTTGGTTCGTGCCTCGGACGCCATCTAACCTCGTTACGCCCCTGGTATCATGCAGATCTACTCCGGAATCACCGACTGCACTGCAGGGGCGTAACGAGGGAGGAAAGGGGGCATAATTCCCCGCGCGCCGAAAAATGGGGGCGCCGAATCACTGCGTGGGGCGCCGAAAGTCCCAACAATATCACGAGTGATTTCTTCAATGCCGTACATTTGCTTCCGAAAGACCTCAGGTTCGAACACAAACCCTGTGTCCACTGAATGGATTGTGTTTGTTTGTTCCATAAAATATGTGGTTACCATGACAAAGAAGTTTCCATACAGCTCATCAGATCGACAACCAGACAATATTTCTGAGGGCGGCAACACGGTCCTGCATGAAAATGTATATATCCGAAGAATATATCCACAATAAACGCTAGAAATCCGGGAAATTTAACGAAGAAAACTTCTGAACTACACGAAAGAACAAAAATTCCAAGAAAAGATCGCATTCCCATTTGTTCCAGAGAATAATCTAAGAAAGGCTTTAATTTCTGTTGAAGATCTGAGGCCATCGTACAACTAAAGTTGGCACCACAAAATGTAGATTTTTGAGGGGGCACTACACATAAGAGGGGCATACTTTCACGCTTTTCAAGCAAATGGCCAAATAGGTCACACCCGCGTGGGGCCCCAAAAACTAAGATGGTCTACGGCAGTGGCGTACGCAGAAAATTTTCATAGGGGGGTTTCATTCAGTGGCATATGGTGGTTATTTGTATTTGGTATGGGCTGTTTGTGACGTCACAATTTGAGGTCATATTCATGTTTCCAAACCGACGTTTAGGCGAAGTTTGTTGACACAATATGCATAGCCTATTCTTCCACACGCACTCTCCTTGTTTTATGTGTTATTGTTAGGGCAACCAATTTTTTTACCTAAAAACTGAAAATTTTGACTTTACTATTTATAAATTTTGACTTTATGTTGACCTATAAACTTCCTTCGTTTGCAACTGCAAAATAATTTAGCTTTAGGTTAGCGGGTAGGCGCCTTTTCTTACAAGAGCCATTCTGCTTCATCCTCCAGCACATATGACCGGCGAGGAGTCACAAAATGTTGATTCGGTTCTATTTTTCATGCAACTTCATAGGAGCACACGCTGAATTGCAATCAGCTAAAAATCGTCCAGTAGTCGTGGGGAAAACAACATTATTACGTCAGAAGCGACAGTAAACCCATTATTATTATAGAATTGCAACTAAACATGCAAAAGCGCATCAATATCTGTTGTTGTAGTTTCAATAAAATATCGAACAGAGGAAAAAACTGTGTTGCAAGAAAAGATTGACCTAACGATGAAGTTTGACCTGACAATAAATTTTGACTTTTTTTGACCTACTAACTTGGGCGTTGCTCATGGTATCAGCGTGAAACTTGGTTTGTGGACGTTTCATAGACTTTAAAGAAGGCAGACATGTTTTGACTTTATTGACTTGTGGTTGCCCTAGTAATTGCACTGAATGTGAACTACCAGTGCTCCAAGTTAGGATATCGGCGGAAAATACACTCAACGCTACAACACAGTAGTTCATGACTGCAAAAATATCAGGCTGAGCGTTAAAACAGGGGAGTAAAACACATTCATCACTATGTCAGAGCATTTACTACTACAATTTTTCATTAAGTCGACAAAGCAAAAAAGTATAAACAACAAAAAAAACAATTAAGAAAAAAACAATTGAAGCGAAAAGTACGCGGAAACAATTAATCTCCTTTTCGCAGGTAATAAAGTTTTTGTAACAAATCGCACTAAAGGGGGGCTAACCCCAAAGCCCCCTTGCGTACGCCCTTGTCAGATAATATAAAGGCAAATGTTTCGGATAAAGTGAACTATCGCGGATAACAATCTTAAATCTGCGTAGTGGACGAAAGGTCTGCAAAATGTGGTGAGATGGTTTCTGGACGCAGACGATAACCCAGATTCCCACCAAAACCTAATTATTACTTTTTTGGCCCATTTACAATGTTCCTTGAAATTTGCATGCACATTTATTCCGTGGTATTTGCAATAAGTCGACCAATTAACAAGCAAAAACGTATACAAAAACAACTAATCTCCTTTGCGAATGTAATAAAGTTTTTGTAAAATATCAAGCTCAAGTGGGGGGTACGGGATTAACCCCAAAAATCCCCCTTGCGGACGCCCTTGGCCCAGGGCCCCGCGCTCCCTAAATCCGTCCCTGTCTCTGACTGGTTGGCCACTCCTGGTTTAGATGCATCCTAGATGAGGACAACACGTGGATATCCTTGCTTATATAATACGAATAACGAAACAGTCTGTGTAAAAAAAATAAACATGTCCATGCGATGTTGTCGCTTGAAATCAAACTGGTTGTCTCTTGTGGTAAAAAATGGTGAGATGCAGGACGAAATGCAAGCCTAGTGTTCAAACAACTTGGTGATGATGCGGTTAAAAGAGAAACAAGCCTATAGTTCCCAGCAGCACTTACGTTCCCAATCTTGTCTTTACAAATAGATACAATGATAGTTTGCATGCAATCTTGTGGAATTTTTCAATGCATTGAATAGATAGACTACTCAGGTACTGTAATTGCAAACGCTTGAATCAGCATAGAAACGTGTTCAGCAAAAATGCTATCTTTGCCAGCTGCACGATTTAGTGGTAGTGTGTGCAGTAGAGATCAAGTCATTAATCCCTTCAAAAGATTTCTGTGAGTTTGTATTTTTTTTTTCACAAAATTGCCCATTTCACAGCTTTTGATGAGTTCTGTAATGTCGCAGAGTGCTTTTTCCACATTTCAGCAACTACTTCATTTCCCGTTGCACCTCTCGCGGAAAGCCATGATTTTTTCTGATGCTATGCCAGAATTTTTTAGGGAGTTCTACTGTAAAGCTCTCACATATAATGGAATGTGAGCACCATTATATCTAAATCACTGTAAATCCTCTTCAGACAACTTTTGATGACAATTTAAAATGATTTCAAAACAAATGAAACATTGATGTAGATTTCTAGGAATATCGTCATAAGTTTTGTAGTTCGACATTCGTTTCACGAAAATAGTGCTTTTAAAAGAGAAAACAGCTTACAAACCATCAACGTTTCTTCAGCAAACATGAAATCCAATCCAACTCTGGCTATAGCAAAGAAAACCTCACTCCGGATCCTGTAGGAAGCAGCCGGAGTACTGATCCAAAAATTCCAAAATCCAGTCCATGTTCCATGAACAGTACACGCGGCACACCTGTATAACTGTAAACCAGAGATGACCGGCGTCACATTTTCGGACTCCGATACCGGGTCCGAATTTGTTTCCAATTTGAGAATCCGAATCCTGTTCAGATACCGCTAACCATTGATGCAACCGAAATGTAGTGATGTTTGAATTAAGCACAATGACATTTATAAAAACCATGCAGACTCCTGTTATTACTGAAAATAAAAAGCGACACCAGATCGGTTTTTCATAAATTTTTGACTCCAGGTAAGAAAAAAATCCTGCCGGAGTCGACTCCGGCACCCGGTCCGTGGACGCCTCTGGTGTCAAGTTGTCAACCAGGTCTTGGTCACGGAGGTTAGAGTCTCGACTTTTGAATGAACTGCTGCAATTTTTTTTATTTTTTTTCAGTATTTATCTCAGGCTCAAATTCCATATTGCTTGGAATTGGTTTGTTGCTATTAGACTTTGCACAAATAAAAAACAAGAAAACTACACTTAAAGATTTTTTGCTTTGTTCTAAACAAGCTTTTGGGTAACTCTAACTACAGTGGAATTTGCCTGATTCGTCACCTCAAATGGGATTAGAAAAATGACGAATTAGGCGAAGTGACGAATTATGCAAACAGGTAAAAACTCTATCATAGAAGCGCATATATTTTATCATAGTAACTCGTATACATAGTGCTCTTATTTGCAGTGAAATGCAAGTTTATGACGTTATGGTTCAATACAACCAGGGCCCCGACATGGGGAAGTGCCGCCCCGGGGCGAGTCGAAAAGTGCCGCCCCCTTCACAGTCAAAAAGTGCCGCCCCCACACCCAAGCCACAAGTTAAAGCAGAGTCAAGCCTTTCAGGACGGAATTATTTCATAACAGTGCATCATCAGGCTGGATTTAATTTTGAAAATTCCACTGAAGTGAAATTCCAGGACATTTTGCTAGCCGGGAAAGGAAACCGGGACAGAGGTTTAAACCGGGACGTATGGTAAGTCCAACCTTAACCAAAATCTAACACCTAAATATAACTTCAGGTTCATTCGTGAAAGACCATTTACTATTCCTTCTTTTCACCAAAAGTGCCGCCCCCCAAAAAAGTGCCGCCCCGGGGCATTGCCCCTCTCCCTTCCCCTTGTCGGGGCCCTGAATACTACAAACTACTCTATCTGGACTCCATTTAATCTAGCACCTTTTAAATCTTTAACAAACTACAAATATTTCTCACGTTCTCTCAGTGGAGAATGGGTCGCACTTCGCACCTCGTGCACAATTCGATAAACAAATTGCGAGGTGCAACAATTCTCAGATAAAGATTCTTAATTTGTTTGAATTCCCACACGTACTAGCTGCTTAGATATCACAAGCGAAACTGCAAATGACGAATTAGCCGAACAAAACGCTTCTAAGCGACAGAAAGAGGTGACGAATTGAGCAAAGCGATGAATTAGACTATGGTGAATTAGACAAACAGAAATGCACACAAAAGATAGGAATTCTGCCTGGACCGATGAAACAGTAACGAATTAAGCGAATTGTCGAATTAAATGATGACGAAGTAGACGAGTTCTACTGTATTAATAAATTTCAACACCATAGTAACCTTCGGGCTCAGGTCTTCTATTTCTGTTGTGCTTACGCTCACCAGAGGTGGTGGGTGTTAAGCGAAATTTCTGACCGACTATGGTTTGTCGCTATTTTGCTTATCAGACTATCAAAGTAAAAAATAAAGTTTTGCGATTACTTTTTGATGTGTGTTGTGTAAATTAAAAGTTGTTGGTTGTATGCCAGATACCCACAACAAACTATTGCAACCACTAAAAAATATGGGGCTTAGTCTTAGACCTCAATTATTTTTCTTTTTCTAACCCTAACCTGACACACTTACCCAAACACCAAACCCTCAGCCCTAATCATCAGTTTTCTCAGCCTATTTGGTATGTAGGAAGGATACTACGCTACTTTGCGCCAGAGGTGTTCGGACTCAAGTTTTTTCGAGTCCGACTCCAGTCCTGATCCAAGAGGTAGGAATCCTGATCCGAATCCTGTTTGCAATACAACTGCGAAATCCGAATCCTGAAAAAATCCTGTTAACATATTTGTCTAATCAATGTGCAACTATTAAGCAATTTTGTTTCCAAAAGGTAGTGGCTACAGGTCCATCAGTGGACCTTCATATTTGAAAAGTTATTCATCTGTCACCTGTAACGTGACTGTAAATCACCATGAGTGTGTAGTACAGTGCACTAGATTCAGTATAAATCTACTAAACCCTAAAACTAACCCCTAAACCTAAGCCAAAACTATAAATCTGAACACAAACTTTGGAAGCGTTTGAAGAAAGTAAAAAACTGGTCCTTTGACAAGTGCAACCATCATAGACTACTACCAAAATGAAAGCCGCCAAGGTGAGAGTCGAACCGAAAACATTTACACAGCAGACGTAGACGCATTCGCTACATTGCCACAACGGTACTGTTAAAGTGACAAAGTCAGCATTTTATTCTAACCATATCACTCTCAGCGGACCTATAGCCACTTCCTTGCTGAAAGGCAAAGCTTTACCAAACACAGACAAGGAAAAATGAAACCACACAACCAAAAATGACACTAAAAGTCAGATCCAGAAAATGCAGTCAACCATTTTGATGCAATGAAACGTGACGCTGAAAGCAGTATTCCCAGTTAAACATCCAATCACAAAACAACTTAAGCTTGCTAGACTCTGACTTGCTACGTCCACTAACAGGAACTGATGATTAAGCCCTAACCGATAAGCAAAAAAGCACTAACTGATATTGATGCACACTGAAATATATGTTACAACAAAACAGGCACAGCAACACCACATCTCTGACCTCGACAATCACAATTTACAAATGTAATCTGACATCACGTTGCAGTGACCTTGATAGGGGACTGATGGGATGTTATGGTGGTGGACTCATGTCCTGCAGTGCACGACACGTCCGGTGTGACAGCGCCTTTTTCACACATTTGCAATTGATGTGAACTGCATTACATCCTTAAATCTTTGCAAAAATTCTTTTTATGATTGTGTTGACGTCAAATCCCCAGAAAAATGAAATTTGAAAATCCTGATCCGGAAACTTGAATAAAACCGTAGTCCGGGTCCGGTCCGGTTTGTTGAAAATGTGCTGAACCTTGCCGGACTCGAGTCCTGAAGACTGGATCCTGTACACCTCTGCTCTGCGTCAGAGATGAGCGGAGTCACATTTTTCAGACTCTGACTCCGCTTCTTATTCGGACTTTAAGATTCATGCTCCGACTCAAAAAAATTTTCAAACATCAACTCCGACTCCTGTTTACGCTCCGAAGACGTCCAAGTAACTCATATCAAAAAGATAGTGTATATTTCGCCTCATGAGGCAAAATATATGATGTGGCTATTGTGCCTTTGATCCAACACAAATGGTTGAAGTGGTCACGTGAAAAGCACAATACAGAAAGACACAACATGTTGAGGTTTGGCTTTGCCTCTACTTTATGCAACACAGGCAAATAGCCACTAAAACGTTACCTGCACTTATATTAGGCGTTACGTTCAGCTATGTAGGTTATGCATTCAAAACTTGTAATGTGGTTTGAACTTGTCATGTGATCACTTCAAACAATAATTGTGTACAGCTAGTGACAAAATAACTTCACAACAGTTTTTGCCTCATGAGACAAAGTAGACAAGCTTATCAAATTTACATATTTAAAACGATAGGTTCTACTGTAATTTAAGTTCTAAAATATTAACCGTTGAAACATTAGTTACCAGAGATGAACAAGGATTTGGATATAAATTCTGCGAATTTGCAGTTTTTTGATGGATTTGGATTGGATTTGGACTTCATAGTTTCTGACTAACCGGATTTGGACTTGGATTTGATAATTTTGTTTAAATTTTTTCATAACCTTTGTTTCAGTTTCAAGATTACTGGATTTAATCTGTGCAATGACATTATGTGTTATAATGTCATTGATCTGTGCAAATTTGTTCACGTTTGGTTGCGGTTCAGTGGAAATATGACGACATTAGGAATTGTGCAACACACACCAGAGGTATACAGCAGAGATGAGCACGGATCAGGACTGGATCGGTCTGGACAGGACTGAAAACAATTTTGGCCGGATCAGGACTGGATCGGACTGTAATTTTTTGGAAAATTTGCGGATCAGGACTGGATCGGACTGAAAAAATTTTTGTTGTTTTAATGTGATTATTTTGAACTTATCAAAATTTCAGTTGTCATTAGATTTTACTGATTTGCTAACTGGTAGTGTATATTTTGCCATCAATGGCAAAATCACTGCTGAGACTACTTTGCAATTTGCACTGTATCTACGTTTGTCCACATACAACGTTGAGTTGTAGCAACGTGAGCATAGTTGAATGGTTAGGGTCTATGCCTGCTGCGCGATTGTACAATAGGATTACCTGGCAGTAGCACAGTTAATAATTTTGTTTGGGAACCTGGGGCAGTCAGTGACGTAGTCAGCCAATCACGTCGTCTTGAGTCTGACTGTTACTTCTGTTTATTTTCTAGCAGCTGAAAATTGATACAAAGCACAAGCAAAAATCTGAGCAACTTTGTTTCGGGGGCCTCTTCGGTCTCATTCTGGCTGCGCCACTGTCACCTGGCAAAGTGATAGTCTACTTTTTCATTCAAAATTGTTTTGAATGTGACCATCACAGTGCTCTTGCGTTCGGCAACGCACGAATAACTTTGTGGCGTAAGAATGTGCTGTGTTTGTAAAGTAGATATTTGATTGCAGTAGCTATATTGGGAGTTATCCTTGTTTACAAAGAGTCGTGCTGTGGAGTTGTTTGTATGCGGCACAGGTCTCCTTCACTGTTGCTACCATGTGCATGAATTTAATAAATGCGTTTTTGTTAAGCATAGCGATATCGTAAGTTATTTTTTAATCATTTGTATTTTCGAATGCGCAAACACAACTCCAAAGTCCAAATCCGGTTAGTCAGAAATTATGAAGTCCAAATCCAATCCGCATTTTCATATTTGCATTTCATATTTCTGACTGCATTTCAATTTTGGAAGGGGGTCGATAGGTAAAATTGAATTGCAAAATGGGTCGCTGCTTGAAAAAGGTTGAAAACCAGGATTTAGATCTAGGGATTAGGTTTTGGGTTTAGGTTTAAGTTTTGGGTTAAGGTTTTGGGTTTGGGTTTAGGTTTTGGGTTTGGTTTTAGGTTTAGGGTTTTAGGTCATGTTAAATGGACCTTACACTAATCCAAGTGTATGGTCCTTGTCACTTGACCAATCCGACCGATCGGATTCTCCAAATGGCAAAATAACTTCAGCAGTGCTTTTGCCTCTGATGGCAAAATAGACACTGCCTTATTTGGAAATGCCAAAAAGCTGTGTCTATTTTGCCTCATGAGGCAAAAGCACCGCTGGACCTACAATATTTTGCCTTCAACCAATCATATTTGGCTAAAGGCAAAATAGCTCCAGTACTGCTTTTGCCTCATGAGGCAAACTAAAATTTTTATTTTGCATGGGCGAAACAGGACTGGATCGGATTCAATTTTGTTGGATCAGGACTGGACTCGGACTGAAAAATTTCAGAGTCTGCTCATCTCTGGTGTACAGGAGCCGGAGTGTCGGAGTAGACTCCAGCCGGAGTTTTAACGATTTTCGAAATTAGGAGTGGAGCCGGAGTTGATTTTTCTATGGAAGGGCTGGAGTCAGGTTTTTAATAAGAGGTTAGTTTGTTTATTATGGATTATTATTATTGCAGATTGTTTTTTACTAAGCATGTTATAACATCACCTTCAAATGTGCAAAACTACTTCAAACTTGGATGTAAGTCAAGTTAGGTTGGTGAGTTTCATACGTGTAAAGATTTGGACAATTTCTTGTTCATGATGATACGTTAAAAATCTGTTGGCCAATGAAATTTAGCTCACATAAGAAGTTTAGGTAGTGTCTCAACAACCAGCGTATCCAGTTTTCTGTTTCAAAGGACAAAAAGTACAGTATCCCGCATCCAGTTTTCTGCCAGATATAAAACTGAGTTGGAGGCATTCTCAGTCCCGTCGCCACAGGCGGGCTTTGGTGGGCTTAGCCCCCCCAAACAAAGTACTAAGCCCCCCCAAATCGACATATGAAACACTATAAATCATTGGAGGTTTTATCAACTTTTCAATATCAAGCCCCCCAGGCACAAACGCAAAGCCCCCCTAGTGAAGGCTTCCTGGCGACGGTTCTGGGCATTGTCACTACTGTCAAGTGTCAACATGGTCGAGTGGGAAGTGGCTAAACAATCGTCAGTTCAAGTGACTCCTTTGTTGTATTTGGTTTTTCTTTTGATGCACTTACACAACATTGTAAGTCAAAATTTTTGGACCCCCTGTGATGTACATTACGAAAAGCAGACAAGTGCTTTTGGACTAGGGTTAGGTTTAGCATTGAGGATTAGGGTTTTGTGTTAGTGTTTAAGGTTAGGGTTTAGGGTTAGCGTTTAGGGTGATGGTTCAGTGTTAGTGTCAAAGGTTCAGGTTTGTTAGCGTTTAGTGTTGATGGTTAGGGTTTGTGGCTAAGGTAAATGGTTAGGGTTTAACTTTAGGGTAGGCTACAGTGTAAAAAATATGGCCACCTTAATCCTTTATCTGAGAAGCAACTCACATGTATTGCTGTGATCAGCAGATTCGTTTATACGTTTTTTTAGTCTTGTTAATGCGAAACCGGATATGGTCGTTTAGACACTACCAAAAATTTAGATGATTCACTTTGGAGTTTAAGCAGAAGTCGGAGTCAAAAACTTTAAAATGTTTTGGAGTCGGAGCGGAGTCGGAGTATGTTCAGCCGAAGCAGGAGCGGAGTCGGAGTCAAAAATTTCAGACTCCGTATACCTCTGACACACAGGGGCGCAGCCAGGATTTTTCTAAGGGGGGGCGGAAGCTATGGAAGCAAAAGCCTTGAAAAGGAAAAATTGCTTGTGATTAGAATAGTCAAGGAA
>JGI24159J19872_10013649_pt1 | contig 10550 bp, 6 predicted proteins | sample Ectturendosymbi4_FD_19872 | JGI IMG/M metagenome (IMG submission 19872)
ACTTGTTGATCAGAAGTTTCAGTTATAGTGAAATAAACACATTCAGACTGTCCAAATTCAGCAAAATAAGCTTTGCATTTAATATTTTCGTCCCTATCCCTATGCAAGAAATGGTTTATTTAAAGGCTATACAAAACAGCGCCCCAATGGGCGTTTCTGTGTCGGGAACCACCGATCAAAAAACATATATGAAAAAATTTAGGGGGGATTCATCCCCCTTAGCCCCCCTGGATCCGCCTATGCAAACCCAATGACCCTCGCAGAAACGCAAAGCTCCCCTATTGGAAACTTTCTGGGGAAGGTTCTGCTCCGCAGTAGTGTTGTAACAAGTGTTCCATGTTAGCTAACTTTAGTGTTAAGAATGTGTCTGTAACCCTATGGTTCTGTCTTCAATGCAGTTGCAAAAAGTGCCTGTAACCCTGTGATTCCGCCGGCTTCAATGTCTTGTAGGCTGTTACGTTCTGTTTTGTCTGTTTTTATCGACCTGCGTTCTGCAGAGTGTCTGTGTTCATACTATGGACTTCGTGTCTGCTCATAAACAAATAAATAAATATGAAACAAATGTGCGACAGTAGACCTAATTACTGGGAGAGAAAATGTTTCTAAAGATTGGAATTGTATTATATCGATGTGTCTGACGAGTTTTAATATTCGTTTTTGTGTTTGGTTATGCATGTTTTTGGCATTTTTGGGACAAGGTCTGGCTTTTTTTCGTGAACACAGGTTTGCAAACCTGGACGGCTCCACACGCTTCAGAAATATTTCAAATGTAAACTCAGCTCAAGCCATCACCATCTCCGTCATTAGCGAGCTGCGCTTAGTCACGTACACCGCGATGTTGTTGAGGGTAGGCTAATGGTCTTAACATAATCAGAGCAGTAGATATGGTCATTCCGTAAGGTAAAAATTTTGAGTTTCGTGCAGTAACAAACAAACTGATGCATATTTATTAACTTACGCGTTACGCTCTGTTGTATTGAGTAGTGTTGGCAGTTTTCTAAAAACTGGTGTGGCGATGCGCATTCACAATGACTTGCATAAACGTGGGCAGCCTAGTGCCAAGTGTTGTAAAGCGCGCAGTACGAGCGTGCATTACTTCGTTTCCCGGTACATCATCATGTTTTCGAGAGTGAAATACGTGAATACAGTGAGCTTCCAATAGTGCATCAGTAGCACTTGGCTCTAGCTTTTCACTCTGTTGTTGGGTTAGCGAAGAACATAACTTAATCCCATTATGGTCAACGTACTGGTCGGTGTTTCTGGGAGTGTTGCAACCGTGAAGCTCCCAATGTTAGTCAACCAGCTAAAGTGCAACCTTCCGTCAGCAGATGTTCAAGTTGTCTGTACTCAACATTCGACGCACTTTTTTGATGTAGAAGATGTAGATGCCAAGGTTAGAAACTAATTTGATGCCACACCATCTTTGAAATAGCTTGAACATGCATGCTGAACTTGCTAGATTAGACAGATTATGAAAATGAAATTGATTTAGGCACTACAGATTTACTTGAAAATTGTTTCAAGAGGAGCAGAATGAAAATGAATTGAAAGTTAGCAACTGAAGGTTGTTTTGTGAGCCCTGACCCTAAATAGGCTGCCAATATGCACAGACTTAGAATGTGAGGACATTTTTTAAGTGCATTACAGTTACTTTTTCCATGTGATACGTTATACTATCAAGAAGAACTGCTCATTATTTACATCAAAAAAGTTTCAAATGAATCTTCAAAAAATTGGAAATTTTGTATAAATGACTTGCTTTTGTTAAACTGGATATCTTATAACAGCGAGTGGACTAAGCCTAGTCTAAAAGTAACTTTGCCTTTTATCTCAAATTGTCACCTTGAAATTTACTTCGACATAGCGAAATTATTCCATTACCTACAAAAATGCTGAACACTGTTTTTTTTTTATCTCTGTACTTCAATACCATTACCTGCATCTTTTAAAGAATAAACAAATGAATTGTCTGAAACTAATACTATGTTCCCTTTCAAATACTAAGTAGGCATCAAAGTTATCTGAAGCCCAAAAGAAGTTGGTTTTAGTAAAAAATAATTGTGATTACCCTAGGCAGAAATAGCAAGATGTATTAAACCACTTTAGAAGTGACATTTGATTATGCAGTTTTTGTAATGAAATGGCCACAGTTAAACTACAGTAGTAGCTCACTATGGATGTTAATTTTATTTAGAAGATCTTGTCGAAGCTCAAGACCAAAGGTGATGTTATTTCCAGAATCTCTTCTGCTGGTTATTGCATGTAGTAATTTGGGTTTATTGGTAAATTATCACCTTTAGATCCCCTTTTGATTTTTTAAATACCTGTTCTCATTTCTTGTAGAAGACTGTGAAATTAAGTGCTATAGCCTATGGTGAACAAATTTTACATATTGATTTTGTTATGATTCACACAGAAGGTATAATGACCTTGACTTACATAAAAATGCACATGTTGGCACACTGAACGATTTGAAACCTTAAGTTGCCACACAGTTGGCAAAATGTTGCCAACCCTTGTGGAGTGTTCTTATTTGTGAAAAAAAAAACAGTTTTTTAAGGTTCATGACATCTTTTTGATGTCCTTTTTGAGAAACACCAATAATGCCAAAGTTTTTATTTCCATCATTTGTCACTACTCATTTTTATAAGTTTGTAATACAAATTAACCTATGTCACAATATTGAGGTTTAGACATTTAACTGCAAGTTACAAAATAACTAAAATGATGAGGTAGTTTCAGTATGTTGTTCGATAGGGTTAGTGTGTAGCAATGTGATATATGCTTCATTAAACTCCGTTTATGATAGACATAGGAAGGTGATGAATAATGAACATGCTTAAAATACATGTGGTTTGCAGCAACATTTCTGGTGACTATACAATACTTGAGGATTGAATTATGGGTACACATATCGTCAAAACTTTAGGCATAAAAGGCAGCTACCTCCTGCCCCTATATATATATAAAGTTTGCCTAGAAAAGAAAATGAAAGATGATAGAATATCACAAACTTTAGGATGATAGAAACAATGACATTAAGATGTTAATGTATAAGCAACTTTAGTATGACAGAAAAAGGATGATAGAATATTACCAAATAACTGTAGAATTAAATAAAATTACTTTATGTTAGCAATTGCTGAACATGATTAATGAAATTTAACAGCTTCAGGCATTACACATGATTCTATGTGGGCACTAACTGCCATTGATATTCTTGTTCCTTGCTGTTCATTGCCTATTTTCATAACGTTTAAGGGGTTATTACTTTTGCTTATTGACTGTGAACTTCTGTAGCTACAGCAGGGATCTCAAACTCAAATTGTTCCAAGGGCCAAATCAGGACCAATAAAGCAACCCGAGGGCTGCATTATGACACTGATGCAAAAATGGCAGTACCTGAACAATACAGGAATAGGTATTACATTTTATTTCCTGCGAAATGTATTGTGAGTTATGGGCAAATAATTTCTAGCTGCCTCTACGTTTGTTTCATAGAAACAGGCTCACTCGCTGGCGGAGCACTTTTGAGCATCGGTGAATAAATAAAAAAATTTAAATGTTGATAGTGTGTAAATTCCCAAAACACATTGCAGGTGTGTTTGAGACCCCTGACCTACAGTATGTTGGATCAACTAACTCCATCACAATCTTTTGAAACAAGCCACAAAGTGAATAAAAATCTGTTATTTTTGCGTGACAACAATTGCCCTTTCTAATGATTAATAACATTTAAAAATGAAATATTTCTTTATTGCTCTAGTGACGCAAGCGTTCACAACCTATTTGCTATTGCTGACCACATTACAGCTGCCAATGAGCCCAAGATGTATATATTTTTTGCATTGTTTCTTTTCTGCTTCCACACACAGACCCTCATTCAGTATATGAAGAGCCCTCATACTGTGAACAAAGAGTTTTTATTAATGCATGGACCCCATTACTTTTAAATTGCATGTGCATGGCAGCATAAATTTTTATCAAAGGCCACATGGTACAGCCGCAGCTTGTGCACCACTGGTCTCATGTAAATCAGGTGTTTTTGTCAAGTTTTAACAAGATTAAAGATTGCCTTGAAGGTGTCAACACTTTTTTTCCAGTAAGACTAGATTTGATAATAGAAAGTGCCAGAGGTCCAAACAGCCAATGAAGGCATTACTTGCACAAGAAAAGATGCAAATGAAAACTGTTATTTAGGTTTGTCATTTTATCAGAGCAAAGTCATGCAAATATTTATTTACAGATAATGGCATACCAGTAATCTGCATTTTTACCTGAAATTGAACACTTACATCGATGCAGCATCCTTCATTAAGAACTTGCTTTTTTGTTGTAGACATGGCAGTTAAGCTGCACAATCAGATTTACTGATTCTGTTTCACCTAATCACTATACAGTAATATTGGGACCAAAACTAGTAGTTGGCATTACAATTATTGTGTGATGTTGGTTCTAACTTTTTTTTGTGTGTCTACTGAAAGGCTCTGCCAACATGAGTTTTAAAAAAGTCTGCCTACTGGGTTGGTATGATTTTTCATCTTTATTTTCGTTTACAAGCAAAAAACAACACATTTCAGGACAATGAAGCACATGCCATAAAAATACAACAGGTTGAGCTTGGCCAACACTTCGGACTTCCCTCACCCAGAGGGTCTACGCAATGAATGGGATAATTTCAAGCTGGAATTTAAAATTATTCCACCAAACTAAACTGTACATATTCCTCTGTATTTTAGATTCTGTTAAATGTTTTTGGGATTTAAAATATGTGTTATGGCTGATGTATGTGCTAAGACTTGTTGATGAATAAATTTACTGTTTTGCTGTGCACTGATGTTTGTTGGCATATTTTTTGTGTGTTTTTAGGTGTATCAAGATAGTGACGAGTGGCAATCTTGGACTAAAATCGGAGATCCAGTTTTGCACATTGATCTACGAAACTGGGCTGCTGTTTTTATCATTGCCCCGCTAGATGCTAACACCCTAGGTAAGCTAGCTCACGGAGTGTGTGACAATTTGCTGACTTGTGTTGCCAGAGCGTGGGACAATCAAAAACCGCTGATATTCTGTCCTGCTATGAACACGTTCATGTGGAAACATCCAAGTACTGAAATCAATATAAACATCTTGAAACAGTGGGGCTATCTTGAAGTTCCTCCAGTGGTGAAAAGACTTGCTTGTGGTGATGAAGGTGTTGGAGCAATGGCTGCAGTAGATGATATAGTAAACTGTGTTGTTTCAAAAGTGTGTTAATAGCAAAATTTTGACATGTCTGTGACTGATGAAAAAGCATCTGTTACCGCTGTGGTCAAAGCCAACCCGATTCGTAAACGTTTTGGCCCCAAGTCTCGCGTTACTTTAGCAAACAAGATACCAGAGGAGATCTTGAACGATCCAAAGCTGCAACAAGCTGCATCACTTCTGCCCCCTAATTATGAGTTAGAAATTTTCAAAACGATTTGGAGAATCAAACAGGCTGGGGCGAAATATGTCGCTTTGCAGTTCCCTGAAGGACTGCTCATGTTTTCTTGCATCATATCCGATATAATAGAAACTTTTACGGACGCTGAAACTGTGATCATGGGCGACGTTACTTACGGTGCGTGTTGCGTAGACGACTATTCTGCGAGAGCCATGGGATGCGACTTCATGGTTCATTACGGCCACAGCTGCCTTATTCCAATCAGTCATATGCCGGACATGAAAATGCTGTATGTATTTGTTCATATCAAAATCGACAACTGCCATTTTGTTGACACCATTAAGCTTAACTTTCCAGTAGGTTCGACGATTGTGCTAGTGAGCACAGTTCAGTTCATCACGGCTTTACAAGCCACAAAGAATGAACTGAACAAGTGTGGCTACGAGGTTATTGTGCCTCAAATCAAACCGCTCTCACCTGGTGAAGTTTTGGGCTGCACGTCCCCATCGCTGAAAGGCGTCAACGCACAGGCCTTGGTTTACTTGGGCGACGGGAGGTTTCACTTGGAATCGATGATGATATCAAACCCAGACATACCGGCTTACGCGTACGATCCTTACGGCAAGGTGATGACACGTGAAAGCTACGATCACCAGCTTATGCTGAAGCACCGGAAAGATGCGGTTGATAAGGCGACGGGTTGCCACAAGTGGGGTTTGATTATGGGTACATTGGGTCGCCAAGGGTCTTCTAAGGTCCTTAATCATTTACGAAAAATTTTACGCAATGCTGGTAAGGACGTCATAACTGTACTCTTGTCAGAGATCTTTCCAGGCAAACTGAATCTTTTCCAAGATGTGGATGTGTGGGTCCAAACGTCTTGTCCTAGACTCTCTATTGATTGGGGAACCGCTTTCGAAAAGCCATTGCTAAACCCGTATGAAGCTTCGGTTGCTCTTAAACAACTGGAATTCAAAGACAAGTATCCGATGGATTTCTACGCAAACGAAAGTTTCGGACCTTGGACGCCGAATAATGTCGCTCACAGGTCGGACGTCAGGCGCGGTGTTAAAAGCAAAACTGAACGTTCAACAAAACCGAAGGAAAATGCTGTCTTGTCAATGTGATGAAATCAGTGATGTTGACATAATATGAGATGGTTTTGCGCGTTCATTTTTGTTCACTCTCTGCATTCTTAACTTTACGAGAAACACTGTAGCTTATTGGGAAAGCTGTTGGTATGAAAACAGTAAACTTTGACGGTCTAGCATTAAGTTGTGTCGAAAATCAACAACGAAAGAAAAAATGTCGGAGCTATGTTCCTCATCTTGTACTTTGTGATTAGTGTGTTATATCCCCCTGAAAACTTTTTTCTCCCCCCTGGAAATATGTGTTGGGCACAGTTTAAAACTATTGGATATCGTTTAAAAAATTTGGACCCCTCTCAGAAAACTCTTCGCCACCCCTGGTGTCCCGAGCTGGTTGCGGGCCTGACTTTTTTACAGATTAAGTGTGGCTGGTTAGCAAATGGTACAGAAAAAAAATTGTTTTCGTATGGACGTACGTGTAATAGTAAGGAAACAGTGCCTGAAATCGACGTTTCTGTTTTGAACTTCTGCTCTTTATAGTTCTGTGAGAACGCCATGCCTCTTGCAGCTTCAGTACGCTCTGGGCACGAAGGTTGCCATAAGCGGGAAACAAACAAATTTTGCGATTGGCAGAGGGGTGTAGAGTGTGCGCGAGTTGTCCGGCAGCGCTTGGGTTTGGGTTTCAATAGCTGGAAGTAATGAAGTGTCTTGCCGCCGCACTATATTTCGTGCGCCCTACAAAAGCGATATGAGAGATCACAGAGCCGCAACGAGCTGATATTATCGTAGGGGTGGGCAAAACACTTGTAACTTGTACTGAGGGTTTGAAAATTTCGGGGAGAGTAATTGCCAGATGACCCCCCCGGTTGCGGGCCTGAGAGATCAAGTTTTTGGTAAGAGCACACCAAGAGGCATCTTGCAATAGTGAAGTTCCGATGCTGAAGCACAAGTCCTGAAATTTGCGACCGGATGGTCCAACCTATAGTGCAGACAGCGCGTGCATGTCTAATAATGTTGCTGCAACTATTGGATTTTTGTCGAATTTTTTTCCTGGAACACCGCAACAGTGCAGCAACATTTCGGTGTTATAAATGATATCCGAGGAAAAAAGAATTTCCAAGCCGATTGGGGAAGAGTTTTCCCTATCGGTTTTGACGATTGAGAACAGGGCCGCAACCAACTGATATTTTTTGGGGGTCAAAATGATTGTCACTTCTAATTAACAACTAAACATGTTTTTGAAAATTTCGTAGGGCCTAGTCCCGTGGTTGCAGGCCTGAATGGGAAACTCTTTCAATTTTGTTTAACACTTCCTTAGTCCGGTCTCACCAAAATTTTGTATGGCCAGCTTTAGCTCTATTCGATGCTTAGGTTATAGTGACAACACTACAAGCGAACGGAGCTCTAGTACGACCACTAGTTCATCATTCACTTGTCCATGATTTCCTCGATTTCTTGTCAGTAGATCATCTATTAATTGCACAATTAGACCTTCAGCAACGTCTATAAACGTGATCAGAGCTGAGAGAAATGGTATTCATGGCCGTTCATAATCTATGTCTGGACTCATGTGTTTCCCCCAGTATATTTCGTATTGAAAATATTTCAACGAAGCAGTAGGCCTCAAAAATCGTCAAACAGCGTATGGTATTAATTGGACTCCAATTCGTTACTTCCGTGTTGCAAACACCAATGTAAAATCGACTGAACGACAGGGCTGTTTTTGAGCAGAGCGTTTGCGCAAAAACCTCAGATCACATTTACTCCATTCACATTGGCTTAGTATGTGAATTCCTGACATGATGTAGCATTCTTCGTAATGCTGGAGCAAGTCGTGCCAACCTGTAGGAAGTCTATAGCTTTCGAAACGGCATGCTTATGCAAGGCAGTAACCAGAACTTCTGACAATGAAATAGTTCAAAATTGCCAGGTGCATATTTTTTCGTTCATAGGTCTGAATTCATACTGCGATTAACTCGTCTACAGAAAATTTTGCTGAACAAGCTGGAGCTACGTTTTGTTCACTGAGTTATCAGATGAGAAGCAGAAAGCATTTACCTGAAGGCCAAGCTTTAACAATTCATCTCTATTTGCTACCCTGGTTTATAGACTGTGTTCCTTTTGTGGTCTTGGTCTATTTCCCAACACGCATCGAAACCACGCGCCCGGGGAAGGAAAATTTTGAATAAAAAAGTCCACTGATGTTATGCAACAGTCATAGCCGGAGGAGGTGAGAGAGCACTCACGACGATCGCTCTCCTGTCACCGAAAACTTTCGTAAAAATCAGGCCAGCGTTTTCGTATAGTTGGTGAAGTGATCAAAAAATATTCATTCACCAGTTCGTGATATGCCATGGATATTAGTGGTAGTTCACGTTATGTTTCGTGTTGGGCACAAACAGGGCCTTCGAAATATTGGTTCAGGCGATACAAGACTAATTTGATGCTTGCCATATAAAAACATAAAAAATGCTTTATGAATGGGTATTTATGGTCCGTTGTCCGGAGCAATGAGATGGTAAGCTATGGTCGTACCACTCCCGCTCCTGACACATAACCGACGTCATCCGGAAATGTTTTGATAATCAAATATTTTTGGTGTTTTGTACTTTTGGCAACCGCTGTTCTTATTGTCAGAAATTGTGCAGCCAGCAGCCTAGCCTATAGTTTGCCTGGCTAGACTTGACATGTTAGAGTTGCATCACGTTCAGAACGTAAGAGCATATTCACTTAGGAAGTCGTGCCTAATTGGCGTGAACAACTGTTTGCAGTGGCGCATCTAGCCTGGAAAAAAAGGGTCTGTCGCGGAAGGGCAGCTTTTAATATCACTTTTCAGCATAAAACTACACTTTCTCTTAAGACGAGACGTCGACCGAAAAATTTTGTGATGTTACCAAAGTTTTATATCGGCAAAATTCTGCCGATATACAAGATATCGGCAATAATTGCTCATAAAAGCCGCTACGCTAGTTTTCTGCACGGAGTGCTCGGCAATCCAAGTTACTGCTTCGTCGGATTAATTAACGCAAATTCTCTGTACTGTTCGTTACGACGCGCAGCCCTCCGACTGCATCACCATCAAGCAGTGCGCAATATTCAGACCACTCTGCAATCGTCCCAATAAACTGGTCTATGACGTGACATTCGCTCCCAGGTTTTGCGCGGTAAGCAGATGGTTGCCTGCGAACGAATCCGTGGTTTTTGACTATCTCAGTGCCCCAGGTTTCCACAGAATTCCATGTTATACGCTTCTTCATCGAACTGAAGTATTGTCTTTCAACTGTGGTTTGAGTGTTGCAAAATATCGGCATCGGTTATCGGCAATGAAAAATAACAACATCGGTATCGGCCCAAAAAAAGCCTTATCGATCGAGCTCTACCTAAAATCCAATCAACCGGGCTTGATTAGTAGGGCTAGTACGTAGGCGGATCCAGGATTTTTTTTGGTGGGGTGCTCAAAGACGAGTTCATCCTGATGTGTAATGAGTGCACAGCAGCGAAGACCCAACTGCACAGGTAAGTTGTTTTAACAAACACGGCTAAATCGCATTCTCACCGCTACCCAGGCTTACTTGGACGATTCCGGAGGAGAAGCGGCTTTCAAAACAATTCAGAAATTATTCTCAAACTTGCCTAACCTTGAAAAAGTACCTTGTTGAATGTCGGAAAAGTTTTATTATTAGCAAAGCAAACACAGGTCCACTCCAAAAAAACGCGCGGGCAGGCATAGAAGCAGAGGTGAAAGTACGCCGGTACGACGTTCCGGTTAGAATTTCTGGTTGGTTGGTATTATGACGCTGACGCAACAATGGCGGTACCTGAACATTACTAGAAACAGCTTTTACATCTAATTTCCTGAGAAAGGTATCATACGTTCGTTTCAAAGGAACTTGTTCACTCCCAAGCCGAGCACTTTTAAATACCCGTGAATAACCCAAATAACGTAAATTTTAATTATTTGAAAATTCCCAAAAAGCATTGCGGCCCGCACAAAACGCCCTCGCGGGCCACATGCGGCCCGCGTCTTTGAGCCCCTG
>JGI24159J19872_10013650_pt1 | contig 10550 bp, 10 predicted proteins | sample Ectturendosymbi4_FD_19872 | JGI IMG/M metagenome (IMG submission 19872)
ACGCCTTGCGAATTGTGACTGGATGTCTGCGTCCTACACCAGCGGACAACCTTCCAATCCTCGCAGGCATCCAACCTGCTGAGCTTCGTCGCAAAGGAGCCACACTGTCTGTAGCACGCCGTGCCATGGACCTGGACATCTGCTCCACTCAGCGCTCACCCGTCCACCGAGTGCAGATGCAAGGCGCCTCAAATCGAGACATCCATTTGTACTCGCCGCACAACAACTCATCAGTTTATCTGACAACAGCAACATACGTGCGGCGCAGTGGGCAGATCATCAATGGAACGCGGAGTGGGCGGACAACCCCACAAGACTCCGCATTTTCATCCCTGACACCGGCACCCACCCTCCCCGGAATGACCCTCCCAAGAAGAGCCTGGGTCCGGCTCAACCGCCTCCGCACCGTTGTCGGACGTTTCCGTTCCTGCTTGTACAAATGGGGTATGGCCTCCTGTGCGGTCTGTGAGTGTGGCGCAGAAGAACAAACCGTCGACCATGTCGTCCTCCAATGTCCATCCATCGACTTGCCTATATACTGCACGGCTTGACGGTTCTGGTCGATCAGACAATGGAATGGCCGTTTAACATTTGCCCAAGGTCTAGTACGGCCAAGCAGTGGATAGAACTCGCTTAAAAATGGGGCGAAGTCGAATTTCTCGACAAATTGCAAATCTATTGAAGATAGTTTTGGGTTTGTCCTTAAAGAGTTGGAAAACCCACAGCGGAGGGAAGGCAGTTGATTAACGAGAAATCACAACACCCAAAGGCAACATTCAAGTCAACCTTATTTGGAGAAACAATAAGAACGAGACGTCTTAACCAAAAGAAAGAAGATTCCCTCAGCAGCTTAAACCGACTCAAAAAAGAGATACGTTCAAAGTTTCTCTTGAACATGACTAATAACAGGATGCCAGAGATATCAAGTTGGAAAGAAAGGCTATGGCCCGCAAAATGCGACAAGAAAGATGACCCACAGGTTTGGACTTCATCTTTTCCCCAACCTGCTAACTCGATCAGAGAGAGAAAAAAACTGGGTATCTGTGAGGATAAATGGTTTTGCAAATTTAACGCACAAATTAATATTCCAAGCACGATTCTTTCCCATGTGAAATAACTCTTGCACCTTTTGCGTTGTTTTATTGTGTTGGTTACCTCTTTCAGCACCCAGTGAGCAGCCTACGCGGCTGATCCCGCTCACAGTATTCAGCATTGTGCAAAAACGCATCCCAGAGTTTGGCCTCGCCCACCTTCCGCATGCAATCTGTCTTACGCGTTCTACCAACGCTCGGTGAGTCATAATGACGGCATTGTTCGTCTGTGACGTTGCTCGACATTTGTTGTAGATAGTTTTAGTATTCCAGTGGAAGTGAGTATTTGGGAAAGAGGTATTTTCCTTTTTTCTATTTGTCGCAGCTTGTATTCTGATCCATTTTAGTCTTTGCGTTTATTTGCTTCTCTGCTTCAGCTCAACCTTTCAATGTTTCAACCGCTAGCAAGGTTTGCAGAAGTCCTGCAAGGTTAACCATGCGCATTGCCAGTGTTACGAGAGACCGATTTCCTGTAAAATTAATTCACTCGACTGATTCGCTGGTTTGTTATCTTTGGTGTTTTCTTTTATACTTTCAATCGAATTATTTGCTGACGATAACCTCGCGTAGAAGCGGCCATGCTGTTGCACTCAAATTTGCATGTGGGCAATCCTGGACAAGCGCACAGCACGCAATTCAAGAGCAATTATAATGGAAACAAAAAGCAATCCATTTTATGAGTGGCAGCTTTCAATTCCACAACAAGACGACCGTAGTTTAATCGTTCCACTGCTTCTGTCACAAACAACACCTGCTGGTGGATCGGAGCACGATAATCGCTCGGTCCACTGATCTTCACATCAAGCGATCGGTTTATTTTTATTCAACATATACAAGATAGCGCACCAGACAACTGCTTCCACAGCCCAGTGGCCGCTACTCTCTGCATTTACACCTGTTCCGAATTGAGTGCAAACAGTGCAAGTGAGTGTCCAACTCGTGAAACAAAACGAAACGTGATTTTTGTCATTCGCGTGTTTTATTTCGTACGAAAACCGCTTTTACAGCGGAGTCCAGAAAATTTTTACCAAATTCAATTGCTTTATTTTCCAACTTTCTGAGTTTGTATCAAACACAGGCGTGGGGGTCGGAGAGGAGGGCTACATCCTCCTCAAATATTTGGCTTAGGGGCAACAATCATTAAATGCACGGGTTTGTAAAGAAATATTTGCTGAAATCAAAATCTTCTATAAAAAATACTTAATATCCTCAATTTCACTCTTTTCTGGTATTACTGGGATGAAAATTGCATTAAATGTGTCTTTTTCGTGCTGAGAGAAGTTACATTGTAATTTTTTTTTAATATCCCCTATATTGGCATTAAACAACTTTTTTTCAGGCAAAAAGCTGTAGCCCTTTGGCCCTTTGGCCCTTCTACGTCTATGTCATCAATGATCAATTTAATAGAGTAAAATTGCCAAACATCAGTCTTCAAAAAGCAGAACCATCGCAACTTAATTCGACCGCAACACCAAACAACATGTGCAGCATCGTGTGGCGTCCATTCTTTCTACACACCTGATACGAGGGTGGTGTACCCATCGTCCTTGACAATCGTCGGAATTTCAACTTCAACACTGGATCCCTGCAAGAAAACGATAAGCTGGAAGTTTATCTGAACAAGACATTCTGTTTTTTTTCTTTTTTCAACAGAAAAATTGAATTTGAAACCAAGGTCTGGACGTTTCAAAGTTTATTTATTTACCGCTAAACCAATGCGGAGACCTTGGCAGGGGGGCTGAGCAAAGGGGAGACTTGCAGGTCAAATAAAAACTTGCACCGGGCAGGACAGTGACCCAATAAATGTGGAGCCGAACCCCCGTCCCTGACCAGCAAGTGCAACAATCGGGTTGCTATACCTTCAGTATGTTCATCTGAAGTGCGGACACCTTCTCGTTCTTCGTGAACAGGATATCGATGTCAGCGTTGTGGAGGACATTGGCCGAGAATCGAAACATCTCTGGCTCCCTCCGCTGGCCGGGCGCCGGTTTTTCGGCCACTTTGAGTCGCTGGTAATCTGGTGGGAAGAAGAACTTCCAGAGCAGTTCACGTTGCCTTTGAAGAAAAAACAAATAATGATTAGAAGCAATGTTTTCTGTGCAGCACAGAAGTCATTATCTGTCTGTGCGCATTGCGCTGCTGTCACAACCAACCCCGGGCGGAAAAAATAGCGAGAATGCTGTGAACTTCCAACGAATTGCTAATCGGTTGAGGATCAAAGTTAAAGTATACTGGTGGGGGAAGCCCCGCAGGAAATTTCGCAAAGAAAATCTTCTTTCTTTCGGAAACATACGCTCAGACATTCAAAATTATTTATTTTCGCTTTGAAACAACCGCCCATCTCACCTGTCGGCCCACGGCCCATAACTAATAGTGGTTCTCTTTCCATAGGTCATGGTCAGTTCCCACAAAGGGCTTTCATCTTCATCATGGTCGTAATGAAGAGGACGCTTTTCCTCCCCAGGATCCAGAGGAACTTTTCCTTCAAACCCGAATCGAAGCGTCAACTAATGAAGCACTCGACATTTCAAACCAGTGCGTTGCTTTCACTTCCACGCTCAGCACAACGCTCACTGAGAAACGACACGTTCTCGTCGCAAACAGCCGCGGAAAGGTCGAGACTTGTTTGCAAACAACAGTTTGTTTACTTTCATCCAAGATCGACCCCCGTCGGCATTGACGGTTGTGCGATCACTGCGGACAATTACATAACTACTCAGTGTGTTTGGTCGTAAACCACTTAAATGAGAAACATGCCCCATGATGCAAAATACCAGCACATTTTTTGCGCATACGTACCTGCTGATAGAACGTTTTTTGCATGGACAGGAAACAGCGTTATCTACACAAGGGGCCCGTACAGAAATTTCTAAACAATCCAGAAATACGACAAAAACATCTCCGTCGCTTGCTTTTACGTCATTACCACCAGTACCTGGTTCATCCCAGACGTAACTCATTTGAACATCGTGTGATTGAAGGATGGCGTAACCACTGCTACCCATCTTCCTCGGGGGGGGTTCGTTGTGGGATCGCAACACTTTCAACATGGCTGGAGTGGCAGAGGGGTTGTAGCCCACGCTTGGGGAGAGCATGACCCGAAAAGAGCCAAACTGTCCCTCGACGACATGCATGAATAGGTCAAACTCGTTGCTCGCTTTCGCCGTTTTATACTGGACTTCACCATCGCTGAATGACACACCTACAGGAAAGCAATTGAAAAGAAGTTGTTAGCTGCATTTTAATTACGGGTTTTCAAGCCGCCCAATTTGGAACGAGATATGTTTTTCATGTTTTTCTTTGTTTTTTTTCAAACCAACTACTTCCTGAAATTCAACAGGTTCGAATGGTTTTTGTATTCCGAAAACCCATCTCTTTTGATCTAAAACTGTTCGGGATTTCGTGTCTGCTGCGAAATTGACAAAATAGAAAAAACAAGAAACGACATGAAAAGGCACTTTTCACAGCTACATGATGCCAATGCCTTCAACTGAGAAGAAAAAGGAAAAGGTAATCCGAGAGTGCATATAACAAAAATTCAATTTGTTTTCTCCAAACACCTGTACATCTCAAACTTGGTCCGTTTACTCGACAGCCACAAATCACTGGGAGCATTCGTCAGAACACTGAGTCTTTATTCGTCACCTGACCTACAAACCCCAGGCAGCAAATGGACGGCGATGTTCCAGAAGTACGACTTTGTCGGATGTCATAAATTAAGCTGAACTTTTACTTGAGTTCCCCGATCGACACAAAACTTTATTAATCCGACATCGCAGAACACCGCTTTGATAAGGGCGCCCTGCGATGTGTGGGTGTCTACTTCTTGTTCTGTTTTTTCAGTGCACATATGAAAAAAAACGAAAAATAGAAATTCACGTGCCCGGACCTTCTTGTAAGTTTTGCACAACTGCACGAGGCCTGTTGCCCCCCTCCTCTAAAGGGGAGGTGCGCTGGGGAGGGAAAGCAGACAAAAAAAGAACTAGCATTCTATGGTTACGCAGATAAAAATTGCAGAAGTGTTTCGTCCAGCAAGTCTTTCATTATTATTGTCAAGTGTTTGTGAATCACGCAGCAGAGTTAGAAGTGCACAGACATGCGAATCTACAGTATATGAAGCTGCAATTGAGAATAAGGCCATTTAACTTTGCCTCAGTCGCTTCGGTCGATCTATTCAGAAGCAATCCACGGTTGATCGCAGAATAATCTACGAGACAAAGCTCGTAGCAAATGAACTCTTATTAACCAATCGACTGTTTCCATATTTACGGTCATTGTCTTGAAACACGTGATTCATTTCGACATGATTTCGCAGCAACTCAGGCGCGTGCTCACATCTGGTGGTTTCCGATTGTACTTAGTTGAAAGTGGATTTCGGGCAGGACGTCACAAACGCCACGGTCCACGATCGCTGTGAAACGTTCGTGCAGCGCCTTCGCTTTTTGTGACGAAACAAAAGCATTAAATTCCCACTCGGGATAAGCGTTCTTCTGCAGGTTGCACGGTAGATTCCAAAACTGTGCTTGCAACCTTTCAGCTTTGGGGTAGTAGGAATAGGATTTGCAGACAGACGCAAGAACTTGTCGCATCAGTTATTCAACCAGACAACCATTAATTCGAGAAGCTACGCTGTGCGGTGGGCACGAGTTTGAAGGAACATTTCGTCCGGATTGATTTTAATGTATGTGCAAGAACGAGATTGAAGTTGATTAGCCTCTCTCGTGAAACGTCTGGCACTTCGGGATGCCGCACCCCTCAAGTCCCCGAGCAGGGACCCATCATTAGCAGGAAATCCCTTCCGCAAGGGGTAACATGCCCATACAGGCCACGGCGCAGAGACGGCGAAGATGGGAGGGAGGGCAAACCACTCGCCAAGTGTCCAACCAACATCAGTGCTTCTCTCAATTATCATAAACGATGACGTTCAAGACTGAATGACACGTGGCTCTAACAAACATTGCCTACAAAACTGAGGTGGCAACAAGTTAACTAAGATTGAGGAGACTCATTGCTTTCATCAGATTAGCTGGGCTTGCTCGCCAGTTCTTGCAATCATTTAAACATGAGAGACATAAACGTCCTTAATTGACATAACAACCAAGCTCCAAACTGCACAGTGGTTGAAGATGGTAATTAGAACAAACGACTAGTTATTGGAGTTCTTTGGTACCTGTGGATAATATTTCAAGCACCTTGCCTGAAAAAGATTGCAGTTTCCAGTGCCTATCATGTGTTCCAATAAAAGTAAACAAACAACTGGAGAGCATCCAACGTTAAATAACGAAGCAAGTGAAAGTATTAAAATAAAGCGAAATCTTTCAAACCTCATCTAATGATTGACAATTAGAAACTCTAAGTTTGTTGCAAGCCTTCGAGGAATCAGCCGACTGGGCTCTGCTTTCATAACTTTACGACGATTCAAACACATTTGTATTCAAGTAATTAGTCGAGACAAATGGTGACACAGTTAAAGTTATCAGCAAATTTTTTTAGGACATTGATTTCAGGCAACACTACGCATCCTCAGTCCTAAAACTTTACTAAAATCTAATTCTATTTAAATAAGATTTCATGACTTAGGGTGCGTAGTGTTACGTGAAATCGACTTCTTATCTCACTTGTGTCGCACATGATTGACATTACGGAATCGGAAACAAGCGTAAACGGTGGCGATTCCACAAAAAGCGATAGAACTTACCGAGAGTTGTTGGCATCAGTCGATTCCCAAATGTTAGTCTGCCTGACGAAATATTAAATTTAATCACGGGCATCAAGGTGCGCCACAACGGGATTTTGTCCTCGCTCTCAACTTCTACTTTCTTCACATCTGCAAACATCCTTCATGAAGTATTCCGTCAAAGCAATACACAAAACGAAGGCTTCAGTCTGTTTCCAACCATTCGCAGTTACAAAGTTTGCGTGGCGGCGGAACAGACTGGAACTGCAACATTGTTAAGCAACAACATTGTTAAGCAGCAAATGTCCAAATTTTTTTTATTTTTCCGTAAAAGCAGTATCAGGTGACAAAGGTGAAGCTTTTAATTTTGCACACAAGGCGTTGCCTGTTAAGTCCAACACAAGGCTGTCTTGTCTGCCCATATCAGCCGGAAAACAGGCAAACATCCTATGCTCTGCAAACAAAAGACTCATATGAAAGAGAGTGTGTGTTAGCAAAAAATTGGGGGAGCGTCAGGTAATTTTTTCGCAATGTTTTAATGACCGAAAAGAAGAGGTGCACAGTAAAAAACACTACTTCTTAAATTTGCGAATAACAAGTTGGGGTTCACTACAACCCTCTTAGGCGCGGTGGCAGTGACTTTTAGTGAATCTGACCAAAAAATTAACGAACTAGAAAAAGTATCACACTTCCTCACAGAAAACATGGCAGAATTTTTAGTTCTTTTTTTGCTTCATTTTGAACAAGTTTACTGTGCATCGCTAAAAGTAGTCGAAAATAAACAGTGGTATCCAAAAGCAGATCAGTCTTACCTGAGTAAATGATTTATGCCAAATTTTAGAATTTCGTTATTTCACAGACCACACCTTAAAATGTGCTTTGTTCTTTAACACATAACTAAGTCAGGTAAACTTGTTAGTGCAGCAAAACAACAAAAAATAAGAAAAACACCTTCTTTAGTGAACTCTGTACTTGATTTCAATCCAAAAAGTTCATTCAGTTGCTCATAAACTTTTGTTCGGTTATACACATGATAGTCAAAACTTGAAATGTATACACTCAGTCTTGTGTGGCCCTGATCCAAATCTGAAAAAAACACAGCATCAACAAACGAAGTTTGGCAATAGTTTAGCCTATATTCCATATCAAGCAATGAGATCGCATGTCATTCCCAACAATAAAAATCACCATATTAAGTTCAAAACAAAATTAAAATCACATGCAATGCACTTTATGCATAACTCAAGTTACGGAAACGCTGCAAATTGGTATTTAACCACGAACATCTGTGTGTGGTACTTGCTGACCTCATAAAAGTTAACATCACCGAGTCATTAACTTACTTTCAAACAAATGCACCAAAAAATAACTAAAGCAAGAAAATAATTTGAGCAGTTGCTGCATGACCACAAGTTGTTAAGTTATGGAGTTATTCCGAAGCATACACAAGCAAAAAGACTGATCAACCCAGAACAACAAATGACTTGCAACCCAGAGCACAAATGAATATCTGGTCAAATAAGGGACTCATAAGCAAAAGGTATTTCGCTTTTCCTGTGCCAAACGTAGCACATTAAAAATTATTTTTCACCAGCATCAGTCCAGAAATTCAGTAAAATGCTTCACCAATATAAGTTATAAATTATGACAGCATAAACAACAGTCAAAAATTTTAAATAGGAAGTATGCTATTGGCTCCCAACTATGTAGTCATATGCACACTATCTTGCAAATCCAAACCAGGCAATTGTATTAACATCTGAGAGTACTGAAAGTTACTGCCATACAGAACAGATAATGATAACAAGCCAACCAGACATAAAAGTATAAATTGCGTTTAATGCAAAGGATATACATGACTTCAACCTTTTCCTTATGATCATGGTAGACAGTTGAAGAACTTGTGTGTGCAATAACTCTTTGCTTCATAGTTTCAACTATTTCTGCCATTGGTTCATTATGCAAAATTATCAACTTCTGCCGAAAATTATGCTTTTACTTTCATAAAGTGCACTGTGTGCTGCTTTTGTTTCATGTCAAGGCCTCAGAATGCAACAGTTGACTGAAACAGCTTTTGAGAAAGTTACATCTATTGCTGCTTCATAATATTCTGACACACAAAACTTGCAGTGTAGACACACAATGAAATAATTTTCACATTGGCCACAGTTGGGTAAACTGGATGGAAACTAACAAAAATCACATTTTCAGTCTTTTGGAATTTAGGAAAGTGCACCATTCTGACAAAGTAACAGCTCTATGATCTCTTTACACCTAAAAAGATAATTTTGGTATGCATAAAAATGCACAAATCAGTGCTTCTTCCAGGGTGGTCTAATGCTGATGACAAAATGTAAAAACACAATGTTTGATCAACATATTATGCACTTAAATAATCACACTTTGGAGCAATTATAGTACCTAAGATATCAAAATCAATGTAGAAAATGAACAGCAACAAAATGCAATCCGCCATAAGGTTACCTCCAAATAAACAAGCGTAACCCATCAGTATGATCTGCTATCAGCGTATATCTATACTTGATTTTATTACGTAATTGATTTGAGCATCAGATGTCAACCGAAAAATCACGATAACCAAAAGACCACAGCCATATTCTTATACTGAGATCAGCAAAAAAATAGAAATTCACAGGAAGTCAAACATAGCTGAGAAAATAACTAAGAAAAAATGGGAAATCAATTCACATATTTCAATGAATTGTTCATTAACATAAGAACATTTTTCCATAGAATGCAAAATATCCATTGCATATGTACTCCTATTATGTGAGAGCACATATTCCATGAAATAAAATTTTTCAAAGACTGTAAAATGTTTGCAGCAAAGAAAGACAACCCTAATTTCACAAACACTGGTGGCTGAATGCACCAGGATCACTTTTTCAACCAAGCGAGGGCTGCTTTATTCAATTAAATTCAACTCAGTAGCTTTCTTGTATTAGATGAGAGTTCACTTACTTTTGCCTCAACAAATAGGTTCAAAAATGTTCAACAATTCATGGCAATATACATAAACTACTATGAACTGCTTGCCACATCTAAAATTCTGAGCAGCATAAAATGAACCAAAACCACACCTCACCTATACAAACCAGAGTAATAACAGAGCATTCAAACAGCAAATGGTAAATTCATCAAACCTTTTCGTTTCATGAAGGACTTAAAATCATATGGTCGCCACCATCTGAAAATAGCATATCCATCATGAATACGCAAAGAATAGTCAGTAGTGACATACAAAACATCACGAAACATTAACTTGCCACCCAGTACAGAGATTGAAATTGACCCCAAATGGATGTATGCATCTGAAATAAAAAGAAAGCAAATAAAAATAACCAAACATCACACCTAGAACAAACAAAAAGGGAATCACCAAACTTTGTTGTCAGCTTAATCAAAAAACTCTGCAATGTCAAAATGGTGGAAACAATTAATAAAAAAATAGCACACTGCACAAATCACATGAAATCTGCCTAAAAAAGTAGTGCTTGTGCAAAATGTCATAAAAAATATATACATATTTCTCTGTTCCACGGATAAAACCACAATATGGTGCTGTCTGGAGATTGAGCATGCATTTATAACTGCCTAATAAATATACCGTTGGAAGAAAAAATTAGATGCAACTGTTGCGATCGGAAATCCCGAGCGGCATATACGCAAAGCTTCGCACTGTGGCAGCAAGCAACAATAGATTTCACATGCCATGATCACTCTATTATTGCTTGTTCGCGCCACATATATGTATGGTGTTG
>JGI24159J19872_10013654_pt1 | contig 10548 bp, 7 predicted proteins | sample Ectturendosymbi4_FD_19872 | JGI IMG/M metagenome (IMG submission 19872)
GCTAATAGCTACTATGAGCATTGGCTAAATAGCGTTCCGTAAAACATCGTCACTAAAAATATCAGGAGGGAAATTCGAACTTGGTGATTGGCCTTAGAGGGAAACTAGACCGAAAAGGTTAAAAACCGCTGCTCTAAACTCAACTGTTCAGGACTCGGAAAATGTGGAAGAAACTAGTGAATAATAGCGTTTCCCAAGTACTTGGAAATATTTCTGAAGTATTTATTGAACACGTCATCTTACATTGCAAAACTTGCCCATTGCAACGCTCTTATACATTATCTCAGCAAAGCAATGCAGCGCTTAGTGAATACAGAGGACATTACCAGCTGTTACAAAATATTACAAATCTATGATAAGAGACAAGTGTAAATACAGTTTAAGAACCAATAAGAGAAAGACCTGGAAATATGGAAACGTACAGCTGAGAAAACCTCTTTTTTTTGTCCCTGGCGACTTTTCAGTGTTAAGTCTAATGCTGGTATCGCTAAACAGGTCTCGCACGGATCAGACAATTTTGAGTTTAAATGCCTTTTTATATACATCCGAATATAAAAAATTTAACTTACTTACTGACACATTTACGTGAAACATTCCAGTACACTTGTTAAAAATCAACGAGAAACTTTGTTTCAGACATGGAAGGCGTTTATGCGTTTGCGATCGCATGTGATATTGTATTTGCTTTATCTGTTCCTGAGATGCGATTTTGCCTCTTCTCCTAAAAACGTGCTGTTCAGAGTGTTCGCCCTCTTCGCTTCTCCTTAGCGACGCTTCAGTGAAACTTAATTCAGTTATCTGATGAACCAGTTAGCTAGTAGTGTTTGCGGAAGTAGCTATGAAGAATATTAGATTTTTGCGTCTAGGAATAGATATTTTTAACTGTTGTTGAAGGAGTTGATCAGCTTGCGCTCANGCNTTTTGCCATTCTTATGGCTAACTTAGCTTTGCCTGGAAATGCACTGCTTAAACTCGCGAGGGTTGACTTTCTCACATGCACATTGTATGGTAGCATGCTTCTTTACGAAGTGTACTACTCTAGTTTTGTAACCAATTTCCCAGTACCTGGACTCAGACTCGAGTGCGAAAGTTGCAGACTCAGAATTGAACACGAACCCGACAGTTAACGTCTGGACTCGAAACTTAAACTCAGTCAGTTGGACTGGGAATGGTAATGCAATTAGTAGAAAGACTAAGGCATATATATTTTCAGTTTTCACAGTTCATCGAACGAGTTGCGACATACCTATGAATGACATTTGCAGAATGTATGTACTTAAGGCCTCGTAGTAGCTGGTATAGGAAGTAGCAAATATGCTCAGCGCTTAGTGATTGATCAGATCTGGAAAACACAAATAAGTTTGCGTTATTTTTGATACAAAAATTCAAGGCAGTATAGAATGGAACAGTTCTGGTGTTGAAGCAAATTGTGAACCGATCTAGTTTAATTTAGAATGTGCGTGATACATTTGAATACACTGATGAAACGCAAAATGATTTTGTGCAAAAGGTAAAAGAAACCTATCAAAAGAAGGCTACCACAAGTATCTCATGTAATCCTAACCAACACTTGCACACAACCAAAGTAAGTCAGAGGTGGTTGGGCACAAGCTTTGTTTCATGCATGGCTTTCCAGAGCAACACTGCACATCATTACATCAATGGGATAGCAGGGTTCCCACGCATTTTTAAATATCATTTTCCATACTTTTTCAATATGTTTTCAATACTAAAGTTAAGAAGTTCAATACCATTACTTCTCTTCATTTTTCGAAATTCCTAGTCATGAAACTCAATTTCACACATTGCATAACACTGCATAAATAATAAATAATGAAGTGCTTTGCCTTTAGTAAAATTCTGCTCAGATACTTGAGATTTCTTTTCCATTTAGAATTTTCATACTTTTTCAATACCTAATGTACATTTTGGCAAAATTCAAAACTTTTTCAAGGTCTTGAAAACCCATTTTGAAATTCAATACTTTTTCAATACACTTTCAATACCGCATGGGAACCCTGGATACACAGAAAAATTAACACCTGAACTTAAGTAACTGTCTACATGTGCGTCAATGATGAGAGTGGCAACTTCTTTGATATAGGGTGGGCATAACTGAGTTCATTGTTGCACATAGCATGCTTCAAAAAGGCAACTGTCAAAGATAACATAAATTGCAACAGAAGAAAGGCGAAATTCTCTTCTGTGTAGCAAGTCTGCAGCGAAATATTAAAGTTCCAGAAAATTTAACAATAACCAATGCTTCTGACAATAACGAACTTAAAACCTTTAACACTGAAAAATCATCTTCAGCAGACAGTATTGCATTTACAATAACAACTTTGTATTATCATAATAATTTTTGCAGACAAAATGACAACCACATAAGATGACAATGATAATACACTATTTTGGCTTTTTGAGAAAGTACATTAATTTAAACAACTCCAAAGTTTTTAGAGGGGCAACAACATTTTTATATTAAAATCTAGAATGTTTGCAAAGCTTTAAACCAGCCATGTCCAACCCAACTGGCTTACTGTGCCAAATATTATATCATTGTTTTAACTAGGGCTGCACATTGAATGACATATTAATGAGAGCGGCGCATTGCATGGCTTACTTTGATCTTACCAAACTGAATTTAGCTTATACTAATGTAATAAAAGCCTTCGAATCCTAAATACAATGGTGCAGACGTGATAAAGTGGCACTGAGGACCACCTGCATCAAAAATGTCAAATTTGAGATTATCAAAAAGGACAGGTTGTCAGTATCTAGGATACTTTTACTACAGTGAAAACCTTAACTGGGCCGCACCAAACCTTCAACTGCGCCACATGCGGCCTGTGGGTTGGACATAGCTGCTTTAAACTATGGGTAAAAAGATACACATTGGAGCTGCAGTGAGTCCTCTAGAACATGGCCTAATAACTTACAAGCAAATACATTGCTAACCAACTAGCCAGCTTTGAGAATTCACAATCTTTGTATGTGAAAATACAGTATATTTTACCATTAATGGATTAACTGTCTTTTCAAAACAGCATGTTACTTAATGTTGTGGCAGAAACAGAACACTAAACACCACCACAGACACTTAATAGAAATGTCAATAATGCCACCTCAGACTCAAAGCTTTAAACCTAATTCAAACAGCATTTTAAATTCAACTCTGTAACACAGCCACACTTCGTGAACACTGTATGACACTTAGCAATTTTTGAAATGCATACCAGCAACATTTAGGCGAAGTGTTTAGTTGTCATGGTAGAAGGCACTAAACAAATGATTCTGCCAACATCAACTTAAGTACATAACAGACTTTTGGCAGTGGTAAAGACGCCAAGACCATTTTTTTTCCAGTAAAGTCCTTTTTGACACCAACGTACGTTGCTCTTTTCATGTAAATGAGGTCTTAGTCTCATATAAATATGACAAAAGCCAGCCCGTAAGCTTTTTGCTGGATTTCAAACCTAACTTTGAACAATTTGTAGTCTCTCAATCTCAACTTAAAAAAACAACCATAAAACAGCAAAAGAACGTTTTCACTTTCCAGTCATCCAGGTCCATTACGATAATTTTTTTTATACTAAATACAGAGTTCCCACACATTTTGAAAAATCATTTTCTATACTTTTCAATACTAAATCAAAAACGTTAAATACCACTAGTTCTCTTCATTTTTTGAAATTCTTAATCATGAAACTCAATTTTGCACATTGCATAACACTGCATACATAATGAACTACTTAAAATTCTGCTCAGATGCTTCAAATTTCTTTTGTATTTGGAATTTCCATACTTTTTCAATACTTAATGCATATTTTGTCCAATTTCAAAACTTCAAGGTCTTGAAAACCGATTTTGAACTACAATACTTTCAATACCGCATGGGAACCCTGTAAATGCTCAAAACAGGCTTCATTCAAAAAATAATTAAACAAAGGCTTGCAACAGCTTGATGGGATATGAAAATACTTGCCTCTAAACCCATCAGCACAAAATTGAGTTTGATCTCTATCTCAGCCTGAAAACATAACATGGATTTGGCTATAGGCAGATCATTTGATCTCAATTTGAAGGATTTGTTTCAAAACAACGTAGCATTTGACTGCACTTCTAATTTCACATAATATCATATTCCTATGTGCATTGCTAAATGCTGCAATAGGCCAAATTAACAATTGTACATTTTTTTTACATAAAACAGGCTCATGGTGGGAGCGTTGAATTAATTAATTCCCTGATTAATTACCTAATTATGAAGTTTTTGTTTTTTTAGACCAGGGGTGTACAACCTTTTTGCTATCGCTGACTGCATTACTTTTATTTATATTAAGTACAGCCGCCAATGATTTTGAGTTATATTTATTAGCTAGATTTAATTAAAAAATGGTTTCATCCGATATACGTCGTTTACTTGTGCCTAAAAGTATAATAAAATGTCAAATATTTTAACGAATTTTTAATGAAATTATGCATCATGTCGACTGATTTTTCTTGCCTTGCGTTTGTTTTGCTTCAATATACGCCAGCACGGCTGCCAAATTTGTATTTTAAATTACATGTGGACGGCTGCAAATTTCATTATCGAAGGCCGCATGCGGCAGGTTGTGCACCGTTGTTTTAGACTATTACTTTTGAACCAGAAACGCTAGAAAGCCAATCAAAGGCTCAAAAAACTCAGATTACAGCCTAGTTTCCAAGAAAAACTTGAATCAAAAAATCCATCTAGTGGTTGCTGCCCAGGGCCCGTAACCTGAGCCAAAATGGCCTAAAACCTACCCCATCTATGACATCCCACACAAACATCCCAAATCTAAAACTTTCCAATTTTTTTTCAATGCAATCTACAAGACTCGACACAACTTTTGAAGTTTTAGACAGCTCTCTAGCACACTCACCTGGCGAGTTATTTAGTTACAAAAATAGTGGCTCTCTGCATGATTTTGAAGTATGAATATTTCATTCACCAGCGGCAAAGGTGTTGACATCACAAAACAGCTTAGCACTGCATATGCTTGGGAAAAATCTTGTTATTACACATTTGTAAAAGTAGGAAGTATTTTCTAACCTCACTGTATAATTTTTCAGAATATTACTACGTTCACAATAATTCATTTATCAGGAAAGTGACCAATTTAACCTTCAAGTGTGATTTGAAAGCAATGCCAGCATTAAGTCTGTTGACTTTGGTTTCAAATCCATGGAAAGCAGGCAATATTGTGATGTTAACAAATTTTCATTTCAAAACATATTGAGTCATTCACCATGCAATCATCCAGATGTTATGCAACATAGACATTGCTTTAGGCTTATCACAGCAATGACAGCATTTACACAATTTGGAAATCAAAGCAATGGAATTTTCACTGACCGCACATACACACTTGTTGATTTGGCTTTTTATTTATTACAATGCTGTAGGTTCTGAAACAAACATGAAAACATACATTATTAGAATAGTGCCATGGCATAGTGAAATTATTGCAAAACATAAAAACAACCTTATTATATTGTGCAAGTCTGTTTCCATAAGATCCATGACAAGATACACATCCTTGCAAGTTTTAGAAAAACTTTGGATAATGTTTTTAATGGCAACAACATTGTCATGCTTGAAGTGCAAAAGCAACTTGAGTTCACGCAATGTCCTCTTGGCAGTTGTCACAACGTCAAATGGATTAATGATCTTTTTGATTGCAACATGTTTATCTGAAAACAAAAGAATGCTGAAGTGTTATAAAAACATATTACACTGGTGGGCAAACTCAACATTGATATTAACCTATCACTGATCAAATGTATCTACAAACTTCAACTTCTAATTTTACATGTGGTTAGCATTCCAAAACCCGACTGCTTACCTGTTTTTATATCAATAGCAGAACAAACTACTCCATAAGAACCACTACCAATGGTTTCCAAAACTTTGTATTGAGATCCAACATCAAATGTGACAAAACCATCATGGCTGTGTGCCTGACGATTTTCACCAATGTGTGAGTGTTTTGAAGTAAGACGAACTTGTTGAGGGGCAACAGTGGCCATTAAATGCAATATAGTAGTAACACTAACCTACTTTGTTATTTTCTTATTAGGTATTTCATAATGCCATAGTACACACACAGAGATAGACAAATGCTCTGAAACACAAGATCACATTCACTGTCACAGAAATTAGTAAAAATATTAAAAATTTAAAAGCCATACTGCTGATAGCATTATGTTTCTTAAAAGGCATGGTGAAGTTAATGTTTTTGGATGACTGCTTTACTTTACATCAGGGGTTGGCAACCTTTTGAACACAGTGTGTCAGTTTACGAATAATTTTAAGATGTAAATAGTTCTGTGTGCCAAACGTTTTTGTGTGTTTGGTTTTTGCACTGTTAAACACCTGATTTGAATAGTAAACAGGTAAGTGACAAATTTAGCACATTAATTTTATTAGGTAAAATTGAATGCAGTCAAAAGAGTCACTTTTTAAGGGCATCATTGTCCTTGCGTTTCCTTGCACAGCTCTGTAATATTGGGACTATATTTGGACACTTCCAGTTGAACAAATGCTTCTGAATGATCTTCCATAAGTCGGCTATGATGAGTCTGAGTATAAATTTTGTGTGAAAATATTTGTTCACACAAATAAGTGGATCCAAATGCAGAGAGCAAAGCTATTGCCATCTTCTTCAGACAATCAAATTTCTCTGGCAGAGATTTCCAACATGTTAAAATATTTGTTTGTTGGTTTTCAATTGTTTCCAGCTATTTCCATAAGTCGACGAATTTTGATACCCAGAATGAGAATTCTTTGAATCGATTAGCTGCATCTGGAAGTCTTCGATGTCCATCCATTCAAATGCAGATAAGTTCAATTCTTCGCTGCTCTCAGGCTTTATGAGAAAAGAAACAATGTACGAAGATGCTGAAAATCTTGAAATCTATTGTGAAATTGAGAGGTTAAATCCCTCACATGTATATATCAATTTCAGCTGCTTTAACTTGGTGATACACTGAGAAAGCCTTCAGATGTTTAAAGTAGCGAAAAGTTGCCGTTTGGATGTCCCGTGTGGACAACCAGTTTTGCTACAAAACCTTTCAATACCCTGAAAAAGACCCACCACTGTCTGTCCTGGATCCTGCAGATGAAGATTAAGTTCGTTAAGGTAAGTCATATTATGTGTGAGAAACATTAGTTGACCAGCCAGTTTTCTTCATGGTAGGTCAGGCCTTGCCCTATCAAAAAGGCCCTTATCTCGACTAGACATTTGACATAACTCTAAAGAACCTTACCATGACTTAACCATCTGACACTACAGAGCAGAGGCACATCATGGTATGCACTTTCCATCTCTTCAAGCAAAGATTGAAACTGTCTGTGTGTTGTTTGTAGCAGAGCGTGCGACAAAGAAATTTACTATTTTGATTATGGTTGACATTACATCCTTGAGAGAAGAATTTGAAATCTTCACACAAAGTTTTTCTTGATGAACAATACAGTGCAACTTCACAACAGGGTGACAAATTTTTAGCTCAACAAGAGTAGCAAATACATGGTGTTGTCCTATCCAGTGCCAGATTAACAACTGTAGCAAATGTGGCAACGGCTATAGGTCCTGCACTCCTTTGCATGAAATTTGTTCTTTATTATATGCATGGGTGAATATTAGAATGTAGGTGCCCAAGGCAAGCTCCCAGAAAGGGGCTCTATATTTTGTACATGTTATACAGAAACGTTATTCACTGAAAGTTAAATTTTTCATTTTGTCTAGGAATTTGCGTCTGCATGAAAATGCATTTCACATTGTAAATTGTCTGAAGATATTTGATTTTAAGTTGTTCTTTGTCTACAGTAGTGGTTCTCAAAGTTTTTCTCACATCCCTCCCTTACAAACCCAAACTCTGTCAATTCCTACCCAACAAAGGTCACAATTGATAACTGCATAAATTTCACACTACCTTCTGTGAAGAAACAACAGACACTTATGAACCAAACAGAATCTTTAATAAATAACATCAGTCACTGCAGTCAAAGCAGCTTATACCTGCAAGTTACTGCGATTGCTACCTAAAAGGCGCATAGTCCGCTTGGTCATGGAGCTGGTTGATTATCACAGCTTCACGCTTACCACTGGCAATGACAAATGGAGCAGGTTACGTCACCTGAAGAAGAAGAATGGCATCCCACAGGGATCCGTCCTAACACCCATCTTTTCAACATCTACATCTCTGATCTGCCAACCACCGTCTCCAGAAACTATGCATACGCCAATGACCTAGCAATCATGTATGCTGATGGAGACTGACAAACAGTGGAAGGAGTGCGCAGCAAAGGCAAACGTAAGTGTATACCTCCAGACCTGGACATTAAGTTTTGTACTACAAAAGCAGTGTTGGCAGCAGAACTGTGGCCAGAAAGTCTTCAATAGAGGCTTTATGTTTGTGCAAGGGATTTGACAAAAGCTCCACTGATTTGTATTGTTTCTTATTTCAATTTGAGAGGGGTTGGAGTATTATTTGGGGGGAGCTAAGCCCACCAAGTCACCAGACATGGTTGGCAGTCATCCACCTCAACATCAAGGAAGCTCAACTTGAACTGAACATCAACGAAACCTTGCCCTTTTGATTCAAGCACATTTACCTCGGAGGAATGTTGGACAGGTTGCTCACGCATCATCGACATCTCGAGGTACTTTGCAAAAGTTGACATCACGCATTGCAAATTTTCGAGGCGGTTTGTTGGCTCTGGCTGAAGTGCTGGAGCAACAACGCTGCGAATAGCCATCTTAGCCTTGTTACATTCAACATCAGAGAACTGCGCTCTGGTGCAGCAGTGCTCACACTTGCCTCATTGACCCTTCCATCAACGGCGCCTTGCGAAGTGAAACTGGATGCCTGCATCCTACACCGGCGGACAACCTTCTTATTCACGCAGGCATCCAATCTGCTGAGGTTTGTCGCAAAGGAGCCAAACTACCCCTGTTCCACTCAGCTCTCACCTGTCCATTTACTGAGAATGCCCGGCATCTCAAATCAAGACACCCATTTTGTACCTGCTGCACCACAACTCATCTGATGACAATAACAGAAGTGCGGTGGAATGTGGAAAGTTGGAGAGTGCCATGAACCTTGGTACTTTCATCAACAACCCACACTCCTGGTGGCCCTGCCAAGAACAGCGTGGGTCCGTCTAGGCCCATCACCAGGATTTAGCAGCAGAGGGGGCCAAACACCAGAAGGGGGATCACATTTTTAAAATACAGTACTGATGTATGCAGCAACCGGGGGGGCCGGGCACCAATGCCCCCCCACTGGCAACGGCCCTGGGTCCAGCTTAAATCCCCTCACACCAGTGTCAGATGTTTCTGCTCCTGCTTGTACAAATGGTGGACGGCCTCGTATGTGGCGCCTGTGAGTATGGCGCTAAAGAACAAAACTGTCGACCATGTTGTTCTCCAATGTCCAATTCACTGACCTCCCCTTGGATTGCACGGCCTGACGATCCTGGATGATGAGACAATTGAATGGCTGCTCAACACTTGCCCTGAGGTCAGGTGTGGCCTAGCAGTGCCTGAATTGAACTGGATGAAATGATGAAGTAGCTTGTTTCTAGCGTACTGCAAGCATTCCAATCTAAAGCAACATCGCTGTTAAGTTTTTATGTGTTGAACAAAACTAATATTAAAAACTTAAGGTTTTTTCATCCACAGCTTTTGCTCCCCAATTCCTCCCATGAACAAATTTTCTCGAAGGGATTAAAAATTCCTCACTAAGGGAACCAAGTGACTCCCCTTTGAGAACCACTGGTCTACACAATATAGTTGTTGATGGGCCCCTTTTGGCACATTTGCACATAATATTGCTTTATTTGGTCACAGATACGACTTGCTTCAGAGCTATTAAATGTGGCTCTAAAGGGATTAATAAGCTTTTGCACAAAGCAATGCAGAAATAGGTGCAAAACTCTCAAAAGGAGGGCCCTCACGGCATCTCTGAAAAAAGTGGGCTGAGGCGACCACCTCATTCGCCTCCCCTAAAATCCACACCTGATTAGAAATACAGAATTTAAAAAACCTTACTAGCAGCCCTAGATTTGGCACCTATTCATTAGCCTTTAGGTAGTGCACTTGGAGTCTTCTTTTACAAATGTAGGAAATGATTTGCACACTTTATCTTTTAGAGTAATCAACTGCAGTGAAGAACAGTCATTTTTTTAATTTAAGATGGTAGAATGAATAAAAAGGAGCATCATCAGACAAAACAAGCTGAACAGCCTGATTCTAAAGAGTACAGAGCATGAATGTCTATGCAAAATAGATACTACCAGTATCTTGAACAAATTTGCGGTGGACAAGACTAGAAAATACAATCTTAGGTTTGCTGTTCATGACAATCAACTTCAACACATACTGAGACTACACTGTTTAGATACAGCAATGATCAAATTTCTTGATGAGTCTGGAAGCATTAATTACTGACTTTGTACTATACACGTGAGCTGTACAGTATGTACTCCTTAGTAAAAACATACATAGATTTGTTTTTGAT